>Ga0180431_10002513_pt1 | contig 24532 bp, 18 predicted proteins | sample SS_ome_11_FD_132459 | JGI IMG/M metagenome (GOLD analysis project Ga0180431, IMG submission 132459) | Hypersaline lake sediment archaeal communities from the Salton Sea, California, USA - SS_1_MS_1 metaG | ecosystem: Environmental > Aquatic > Non-marine Saline and Alkaline > Hypersaline >... | reverse complement strand
GTGACGATGTTGAAATTCGGGTCGGGGCGATCCAGCGCGCCCATCAGCGCCGCAACCGCGCCGGAGTCGCCGATGACCTCGAGACCGGATGATTCCAGATCGCCCATGGCGGCAGCCATCAGCCTCATCTTGGTGGCCAGCCGCACCGTCGCCGACGCGGAGCCCTCATCGGCTCGCCGACGGCGGTAGACCAGCACGCCGTTACGGAGATTGAGCCGGTAGTTGACGTCGAGATCGGCGAAGCTGACGTCCAGTGCGATGTCGAGGTCCCAGGCGCGGGGACCGTTGACGCTGATCGCCAGGATGTCGAACATCTGCTCGGGAGTGAGCTGGCTGAGCATGGTCGGTGCCGAAGTTGTCACCGGGGTGCCGAAGTTGCCGATCCGCAGCTCGGCTGAACCCGACAGGAAGAAATTGCGCCAGGTCGCGCATTCGGAGCCGTAGCCCAACTGTTCGAGGGTGTCGGCATACAGTTCCCGGGCACCGGCGTGATCATCGTCGGCGAACACCGCATGGTCCAACAGCGTTGCCGCCCAGCGAAAGTCGCCGGAATCGTAGGCCTCTCGCGCGAGTTGCACCACCCTCTCGATACCGCCCATGGCCGCAACGTAGCGCGGACCGGACTGTTCGGGCGGGTGCGGCCAGAGCCGGCCGGGGTTTCCGTCGAACCAGCCCATATAGCGCTGGTAGACGGCCTTGACGTTGTGGTTGACCGAGCCGTAGTAGCCGTGGGTGTGCCAGGCCCGCTCCAGCGCGGGTGGCATCGGGAAGTTCTCGGCGATCTCGACGCCGGTGTAGCCCTGGTTGAGCATCCGGAGGGTCTGGTCGTGCAGGTAGGCGTACAGGTCCCGTTGCAGCGAGAGGTACGGGACGATCCGGTCGCGCCCCCAGGTGGGCCAATGGTGCGAGGCGAAGACCACGTCGGTGCGATCGGCGAAGGTGTCGATGGCCTCGGTCAGATACCCCGACCAGGCGTGCGGGTCGCGCACCAGGGCCCCGCGCAGGGTCAGCAGGTTGTGCAGGTTGTGGGTGGCGTTTTCGGCCATACACAGTGCGCGGAACTGCGGAAAGTAGAAGTGCATCTCGGCAGGCGCCTCGGTTCCGGGCGCCATCTGGAACTCGATCGTCACCCCGTCGATGGTGTGGGTCTCCCCGGTCCTCGTGATGTCGATGGTCGGCACGATCACCGCCACCTCGCCGATCGAGGGGGCCTGGCCCAGACCGCAGCCGACCTGACCGCGCGGCCCGCGGTCCAAGGCCGACCCGTACATATAGGCGGCCCGGCGGGTCATCGCGGTGCCGGCATAGACGTTCTCCTGAACCGCATGTCCGATGAACCCCTCCGGCGCCAGCACCGCGACGGCACCGGAATCCACCTCGGCCTGGGTGGTCACCCCCAGCACCCCGCCGAAATGGTCGACGTGGCTGTGGGTGTAGATGACGGCGCGGACCGGGCGGTCGCCGCGGTGCTCCCGGTACAGCGCCAGCGCCGCCGCGGCGGTCTCGGTGCAGACCAGCGGATCGATGACGATCACCCCGGTGTCGCCCTCCACGAAGGTGATGTTGGACAAGTCCAGTCCGCGAACCTGGTAGATCCCCTCGACGACCTCGTAGAGACCCTGCTTGGCGCACAGCGCCGACTGCCGCCACAGGCTGGGGTGCACCGACGGCGGCGCCTCCCCGCCCAGAAAGGAATAGGCATCGTTGTCCCACACCACCCGCCCGTCGGCGGCGGTGATCACGCAGGGTTCCAGCGCGCCGAGGAAACCGCGGTCGGCATCGGCGAAATCCGCGGTGTCAGCGAACGGCAGCGACGCCAGGCTCTCGCGGTTGAGGGATTCGATGACCGGTGCGGGGGCTTTGGACTCCATGCCCCGGATTGTTCCCGACTTCCCGGTCGGCCAACCAAGGGTTCATGATTGTCACCGATGTCTGCACTCCTGCCCGGCCTGACCCGCCACAACCTGGGCACCGAGATACTGGCCGGGATCACTCTGCTGGCGATCTCGCTCCCGCTCAACATCGGCTATGCCCAGATCGCCGGCCTGCCGCCGGCCGCGGGTCTCTACGCGCTGGTGCTGCCGTCGCTGGTGTTCGCCCTGCTGGCGTCCTCGCGCCACCTCGTTGCCGCCCCCGACGCCGCAGCGTCGGCTCTGGTCGGCTCGGCGCTGGCAGGGGTGGCCGTCGCCGGGACGGAACAGTACGTGGCGATGGCCGCCGCGCAGGCGATCATCGGCGGGGTCATGTTCGTGCTGTGTTCGGTATTCCGGCTGGGGTTCCTGGCCGACTTCCTCTCCAAGCCGATCCTGGTCGGTTTCGTCGCGGGTCTGGCGGTGGACATCCTGCTCGGCCAGACCGCCAAGATGCTCGGGATCTCACTGCCCCGTGGCGTGGACTTCCCCGAGCGGCTGGTGACCCTGCTGGGAAACCTGGAGTCGGTGCACTATTGGTCGCTGGGGCTGGGACTCGGTGTGCTGGCCGTCCTGGTCGCGGGCCGGGCATGGTTGCCGAAGGTGCCCTGGGCTCTGATCGTCCTGATCGCCGCCACCGCCGCATCGGTGGCACTGCACCTTCCCGGCCACGGGGTGGCGGTGCTCGGACAACTGCCCTCGGGACCACCCTCGCTGGGGTTGCCCACCCTGGACTGGCACCTGTGGGTCGCGGTGATCCTGCCGGCGCTGGCCATCACCACGGTCTCCATGGGGGAGGGCCTCCTGGTCGCCCGGTCCTACTCGGACAAGTACGACTACCGCACCTCACCCAACCGCGACCTGTTGGCCTTCGGCGGAGCCAATCTGGCAGCCGGCTTGTCCTCGGGCTTCACGATCGGCTCGGCGACCTCGCGGGCCGCCGCCATGGACCACGCCGGATCCCGCACCCAGCTGCCGATGGTGATCCTGGCCGGCGGGGCACTGCTTCTGCTGTTGTTCGGCGCCGACCTGCTGGCCGACATCCCCACCCCGGCGATCGGCGCGATCGTCGCCGTCTCGGTGGTCAAACTGATCAGCATCGCCGAACTGCGCCACCTGTGGCGGCTGTCCCGCTTCGAGAGCCTCGTGGCGTTGACCTGTCTGTTCGGGGTGCTGCTGGTCGGCCCCCTGGCCGGGATCGTGCTGGCCTTCATCCTGTCGTTGATCAACCTGCTGCGCAAAGCCGCCCGGCCGGCGATCGACCTCCTCGAAGGTTCCGAGGACCCGCATGTGACGCTCGGCGTGGCTCACGCCGATGCCGGGGAGACCGTGCCCGGAGTCATCGCCATGCGGTTTGCCGCACCGATCTTCTTCGGCAACGCCCAGACACTGAGCACGGCGATCCGGGACTCGGTCCGCCGCGCGCCGAATCCGGTGTCGGCGTTCATTCTCGACATGGAGGGGGTCACCGACGTCGATGTCACCGGCGCGGAGGCATTGGCCAAGGAACTGCAGTGGCTGCAGGGCAACGGCATCACCTTCGCCTACACCCGGGTGCGGCCCCAGCTGATGGACAACCTGGGCCGCATGGGTCTGCTGCAGGGCCACAAGGTATTCCACACCAACCGCGCCGCGGTCGCCGAGCTACGGCCGGACAGTGCCACGCAGCCTGAGACCAAGAGTTCCTAGAATCCGCTGATGAGCTTTTACGACGTCATCGAAACGGTGGGCAAGACGATCGACGGTGTCGGCGTCGCGGTGATCGCCGCCGGGGTGCTGATCTCAGCCGTCGTCGCCATCGTCGGCGTGACCCGGCAGACGCCCGACGTCTACCGCCGGCTGCGGGAGCAGATGGGCCGGTCCATCCTGCTGGGCCTTGAGTTCCTCATCGCCGGCGACATCATCCGAACCGTTGCCGTCACACCCGACCTGCGAAGCCTGGCGGTGCTGGGCGGAATTGTGGCCATCCGGACCTTCCTGAGCTTCACACTGCAGTTGGAGGTCACCGGGTACTGGCCGTGGCAGTCCGCTCGGGCCCGCCGCCAACAAGCAAAGGCAGCATCATGAACCGACGGCAACGCCGCTGGCCGATCGTCGACGCGCTGCGGAAGAAACCGGCCGACGCGCTGGCCCCGCCGGACACCTACGACCCGGTCGACATCGCCGCGATGCTGCGCGAGATCGGCATCGCGCTGGTGGAAGTGGCCCAGCCGACACCGATCGTGGAGGCCCGCCTGACTCAGATCGCGGCCAAGTACACCTCCAAGCGGGTTCGCGCGGTGGTGCTTCCCACCGTGCTGATGATCCAGATCGGCGAGGACGCCTATGAGATCGACGGGTCGACCCGCTCCTCGCTGCAACTGGACGCCGCCGGCCGGATCGACGAGATCGCCAGCCTCGCCGAGGACGGCGCCATCACCCCCGACGACGCGGTCGCCGCGGTCGCCGCCGCACGGACCATGCCCCCGAGATACGGCAAGCTGGCCACGATCATCGCCTATGCGGTGACCTCGCTGGGTTTCGGCATGATGATCACTCCGACCTGGGCATCGCTGCCCGGCTACTTCTTCCTCGGCCTGGTGGTCGGCGCGATCGTGACGCTCAGCGGGCCGCTGCCCTCACTCACCCCGATTCTGCCGACACTGTCGGCGTTCATCGTCACGCTGCTGGCCACCTGGTTCGTCGCCGAGACCGCCAATGACGGGCTGCTGCGGGTGATCAGCCCCGCCCTGGTCGCCACCCTGCCGGGGATGGCGCTGACCACCGGCGCCACCGAACTGGCCAACTCCCAGGTCATCGCCGGCTCCAGTCGGCTGGTGTACGGGATCTCGCAGCTGGCCCTGCTGGTGTTCGGGGTGATCATGGGCGTCCATGTCGCCGGCCAGGTGGCCCCGCAGACCCCCTCACCGGTCCTGGGCCCGTGGTCGCTGTACGTGGCGATCGTCGTCGTCGGACTCAGCCTGTCGGTCTACCTCTCCGCGCCGCGCGGTTCGCTGTTCTGGATGACGGCGGCGATCGCGGTGGCGCTGGTGACCCAGCAGATCGCGGGCAAATTCTTCGCCCCCACCCACGCCGGCTTCCTCGGCGCGGTGCTGTCGGTGGTGTTCGCCAACCTGGCCGCCAAGGTCAAATCAGCGCCTCCGGCGATGGTCCTCATGCTGGCGGCGTTCTGGTCGCTGGTGCCCGGCGCGACGAGTTTCATGTCGGTCAGCCAGGCCGCCACCGGGGGCAACGCCGACGCGGAAAGCATCGGGCAGGCCGGTGCGGCCATCCTGTCCATCGCGCTGGGGACGCTGGTCGGGTGGAGTGTCTACCGCACCATCGCCGGCCGGTGGTCGAAAGAAGCGGCCGGCCAACCGTGAGGTAGCTTCGCCAGCGTGGATGCTGAGCCCTCCGAACTGGACCGGGTGGCGCGGTGGATGACCGGGCACGGCCTGGGCAGCGGTCCACTCGAGGATGTCTCGGAGATCACCGGCGGTACCCAGAACGTCATGCTGCGGTTCCGCCGGGACGGCTGTGAGTACGTGTTCCGCCGCGGGCCCCGGCATCTGCGTCCGGTCAGCAACACGGTGATCCTGCGCGAGACCCGGGTGCTGGGCGCACTGGCCGGCACCGACGTCCCGCACGCCGGTCTGATCGCCGTGTGCGAGGACACCTCGGTGCTCGGCGACGCGGTGTTCTACCTGATGGAACCGGTGACGGGTTTCAACGCGGGGTCGGGTCTGCCGGCGCTGCACGCCGCGGACGCCACCGTCCGGCACGGTATGGGACTGTCGATGGCCGACGCTGCGGCGCGGCTGGGGGCGGTCGACCACGTCGCGGTCGGGCTGGCCGACTTCGGCAAGCCGGAGGGATTCCTGGAACGTCAAGTTCCCCGGTGGCTTTCCGAACTGGAGTCCTACACACAGTTCGACAACTACCCGGGTCCCGATATCGGTGACGTCGAGGCGGTCGCCGGCTGGCTGCGCGAGCGGCAACCGAGCTCATTCGCACCCGGGATCATGCACGGCGACTACCACGCCGCCAACGTGATGTTCTCCCCCGCCGGGCCGGAGGTGGTGGCCATCGTCGACTGGGAGATGAGCACCATCGGCGACCCGTTGCTGGACCTCGGCTGGATGCTGGCCACCTGGTACCGGCCGGGCCGCGAGCCGGTGCTGCCCAACCAGCTGATGGGCGCCGGTGGCCTGGCAACACCGCAGGAGCTGGTGGACCGGTACGCAGCCAACACCACACGGGACCTTTCCGACATCGACTGGTACACGGTGATGGCGTGCTTCAAGCTCGGCATCATCCTGGAGGGCAGCAACGCCCGCGCGGCGGCGGGTCTGGCGCCCCGAGAGATCGGCGACGTTCTGCACACCGCGACGGTGCGGCTCTTCGAACGCGCCGCCGCAATCATGGAGGGAGAGCAGTGATCGACTTCGCCATTCCGGCCGAGCTGGCCGACCGCCGGGACCGGATCCGCGGCTTCGTCGCCGATCAGATCGTGCCCTTCGAGAAGGATCCGCGGCTGACCCGACACGGCCCGAACGAGGACCTGCGCACCGAGATGGTCGGTCTGGCCCGCGACGCCGGCCTGCTGACCTTCCAGGCCCCGCGCCGGTTCGGTGGCTGGGAGCCCAGCCACCGCGAACAGGCGGTGCTTTTCGAAGCCGCCGGCTGGTCCACGCTGGGCCCGGTCGCGCTGAACTGCGCCGCCCCCGACGAGGCCAACATGTACCTGCTGGGCAAGATCGCCGACGACGCGCAGGTGGAGAAGTTCCTGATGCCAGTCATCGAGGGCCGGCAGCGGTCGGTGTTCGCGATGACCGAGCCGGGCGGGGCGGGCTCCGATCCCGGTCAGTTGCGCACCGAGGCCGTGTTCGACGGCACCGAGTACGTCATCAATGGGCGCAAATGGCTGATCACCGGAGCCAACGGCGCACGGACCTGGATCATCATGGCCAAGGTCACGCCCAACCCGTATGTGCCCGAGGGTCCGACCCTGTTCCTCTGCGACGGCGGCACTCCCGGCATCGAGCTGGAGCGGGTGATGGACACCATGGACCGCAACTACGTAGAGGGCCACGGTGTGGTGCGCTTCGACAACCTGCGACTGCCCGCCACCGCCGTACTCGGCGAGGGCGGCCAGGCGTTGCGATACGCGCAGCTGCGCCTGACCCCGGCCCGGCTCACCCACGCGATGCGCTGGCTGGGCGCGGCGACACGGGCCCAGTCGATCGCCGTCGAGCATGCCCGCAGCCGGACAGCCTTCGGCAAAACCCTCGGCGAGCACCAGGGCGTGGGATTCCTGTTGGCCGACAACGAAATCGCTCTGCAGCAGTGCCGGCTCGCGATCTGGTGGGCTTGCTGGACACTCGACACCGGGGCCAAGGGCCGCCACGAAAGCTCGATGGTCAAGGCCGCGGTCTCCGAGGAGCTCTTCAAGGTCGCCGACCGCTGCGTGCAGGTGCTCGGCGGGATGGGGATCTCCGACGAGACCCCGGTCGGGATGATCTTCTCCGACATGCGCGCCTTCCGGCTCTACGACGGGCCGACCGAGGTGCACAAGTACGCCATCGCGCGCCAGGTGCTGCGGGACGCCCCGCGGTGAGCGTGCTCGACTCGTTCCGACTCGACGACCGTGTCGTCGTCGTCACCGGGGCCTCCTCGGGGCTGGGGGTGGCGTTCGCCCAGGCGTTCGCCGAGGCCGGGGCCGACCTGGTGCTGGGCGCCCGGCGGGTGGAACGGATGGCCGACACCGCGGCTCTGGTGCACCAGGCCGGCCGCCGGGCGGTGACCCACCGCACCGATGTGGCCGACCCCGACCAGTGCCGGGAACTGGTCGACGCCGCACTCGACCAGTTCGGCCGGGTCGACGTGCTGGTCAACAACGCCGGGGTGGGCACGGCGGTGCCGGCGACGCGGGAGACCCCCGAACAGTTCCGCGCGGTGATCGACGTCAACCTCAACGGCGCCTACTGGATGGCCCAAGCCTGCGGACGGGTGATGGCGCCGGGCAGTTCGATCATCAACATCGCCAGCGTGCTGGGCCTGACCACGGCCGGATTACCGCAGGCCGCCTATAGTGCGTCCAAGGCCGGGTTGATCGGCATGACCCGGGATCTGGCCCAGCAGTGGAGTGGCCGCAAGGGAATTCGGGTCAACGCGCTGGCCCCGGGATTCTTCGCCAGCGAGATGACCGACGAACTCAAACCCGGATACCTCGAGACGCTGATGCCGCGCGTCATCATGGGCCGGCTCGGGCAGGCCGCGGAACTGGCCGCGACGGCAGTCTGGCTCGGCTCGGCGGCCGCCGGCTACGTCACCGGTCAGACCATCGTCGTCGACGGTGGGCTCACCATCGCCTGACCCGATATCCTCGCGCGATGACGGTGGGAGACGACGTCCGGGCGGCACTGGACCATTGGAGCGCCCGGGAATGGACCGAATCGGTGGCACGTGCCTGCGACGCCGTCGCCGGGACCGCGACCAAGCGCTATCCGGACCTGGGCAAAGCTGCCCGTTTCACCCGGACCGTTCGGAGCGGCGTCGACATCTTCGGCGCTATGGCCGCCGCCGATATCGACTTCGCCAGGTCTCGGCTGCCGGTGCCGGTCGACTCCAGACTGCCCGGCGGGAAGCCCGACATCGCCGACGTGCTCTATGCCGTGCACCGCTACCTCGACGGCGAGCACAGCGCCATCCCCGGCGGCTGTGTGGTGACCGCGCCGGTCGAGACCGTGCCGATGTTCCACATCCATCGCGGCCACCTGAGGATGCGGGCCTCAGCGGCGCTGGGCTTGCTGGCCGTGGCGGTGCTGGCCCCGGAGAACAAGGGCGAGTCGATCGGCGGTTCCTACACGCTCGGCTGGCGTCAGCACGTCTTTCACATCATCGGCTGGTGGGGGTGGCAAGACCACTTTCGGGAGATCCTCACCACCAACGAGGTGGAGCCGCAGGAGCTGGACTTCGGACCCGAATGGGCGCACTGGGAATCGGTTCGCTGATCTCGCGCGTTCAGGAGACCGTGACATGCACGTGGTTGAAGTGGTCGGCCACCCGCCACAACGTGTAGGCCACGCCGAACCGGCGGGACTGACGCTGCACATCGGCGTTGATCACATCCCCCAGTCCCATGTCCCCGCCGATCATGATGTCGATGGCGTGTCCGCTCGGGTGGTCGGGTATCGGATCTGACCGCACCCCTCCGATCGACTGCACACCGGGATAGGTCGCCAGGATGTAGGCCGCCAACCGCTTTGCATTCGGCACCAAACCCACCACCCCCATCGCCGGGACGGGTGAACGGGCCATCTCGGCTGCGAGCGACTCCGGCGGGGCGGCCTCCGCGGGCTGCTCCCGGCGATTGGCTGGAGCGTTCTGCCGCTCCGCCTGTGCTGCCACCGCGGCGCGGGCGTCGGCGGCGGACCTGATCGAGGCCACCTCGCTGGCCCCAGGTCCGTCGCTGAGCATGCGCACCCCGATCCGCGACTGGGATCCTGAGTCCGGCGCCGCGGCCCTGACCGACCCCACCGGCCGGACGGATGGGTCGGCGCAGCCGACGCCGGCCCACATCACGCTGACCACGGTCACCGTCAGGATCGCCGACCGACCGCCGTGCTTCACGAGTGCGCTTCCTTCTGATCGCCGCCGGCGTCTTCTTCACCGCTCCGCGCCCCGAACCCTGCGAGAACACCGGGCTCGGGCGTCCGAACATTACCGAATCTCCCGTGCTGCTCGGGTCGATACGCGCACGAAAGCCGCCCCGCAACCGGCGAGCGGGCCGATCCGCGGGAATCAGGCCCGGCCGAAAGTCGCGGTCAGGGCTGGGACGATCTGCGCCTTGCGCGACACCACCCCTTTCAGCGACGCGCGGTTGCCCTCGAGGGTGACACCGAAGGCAGACTCCACTGCCGACACCCCGGGGCCCAGTGCGATGCACACCGAGTCGCCGTCGAGGACATCGGTCACCACGAACAGGAAAAGGTCGAGGCTCCTGGCGGTGATGACGCCGCGCATGGCGGTCTCCACTTCAGCCTGACGAGACAACACGTCATCGGCGTCGGTGACGTTGATCTGAGCGATCTCCACCCTGTTGCCGCTCATGGTGAACTCTTTGGAGTCCTGGGAGATCAGTTGAGCGACGGACTTGGCGCTGACATTCGCACCGGCGCGCAGCATGTCGAGGCCGTAGGCCTGCAGGTCGACTCCCGCGATCGCCGCGAGTTCCTCTGCGGCCGCGACATCCTCCGGCGTGCAGGTGGGCGAATTCAGGATCAGCGTGTCGGAGAGGATCGCCGATAGCATCAGCCCGGCCGTCGGAGGGCTGACGGCGACACCTTCCTCCTTGTAAATCTTCAAGACGATCGTTGCCGTGCAGCCGACCGGTTCGGCCCGGAAGTACAGCGGCGCAACGGTTTCGAAATTGGCGATGCGATGATGATCGATGACTTCGGCGATCGTCACCGCACCGATGTCAGACGCGCTCTGCTGACGTTCGTTGTGGTCGACCAGGATGACGCGGGATGCCTCGATGGCCACCGACTCGACAAGTCGCGGTGCCGACCTGCCGAAGAAGTCCAGGGCGAACTGCGTCTCGGAGTTCACCGCGCCGAGCCGCACCGCTTCGGCCTCCACGCCGAGTTCGGCCTTCAGATCCGCGTAGGCCAAAGCTGAGCAGATCGAGTCGGTGTCGGGGTTCTTGTGCCCGAAAATCAGAGTCTGGGCCATACCGAAGCTCCATCGTGAGTCGTCACGGAATTCTAAACCGGCGGGACCGGCGCCGCGGCAATGATTGTGAAGCGTTTGACTCCGTTGAGGATCAGTTCGACGGTTACCGACCCCGCGAGGGTTCACGGCACGTGGCCTGGCGCAGTGCGACGGCTCGGCCCCCTTCCTAGCTCCGCTCGACCCACTCGATGATCGCTTCGATCACCGCGCCCATTTCGACATTGCTGAAATCTCCGGTAACACCGACGTTCCCAGAGCGCCGGTACACGGTGACGGTCTTGCTGCCCGGCTTGTAGTCCGGTTTCTGATCGGCCAGGTAGAAGGTGGTGAACCCCACCAGGTTCTCATTCACGCTGTGAGCGATGACGTTGATACCGCCGGCCACGTTGCCTCCCCTCGCGTTTGGTGTATCTGCTCTCCAGTTCTCCCCGTGCGCTCGATCTGTACCCAGGATTGCATGAGGCACTGACACAGATCGGCGCTGCCGCACCCGCTGAGGTATGCCCCGGCACCGACGGACGGGCTGGAGACCGTTCACCCGCCAACCGCTCTCAACCCGTATCGGGCGGCGGGGTCCACGGCAAGGGTCAATCGGAAAGCAGATTGCCCTTTCTGCTGTCCAGCGGAACCTCTCCGGCGATCTTGCCGATCACCCGTCCCGGCCACGCGTAGGGCTGGCTGTGGCGGGCGAAGAGCCGCCCGTCAGTCTCGGCGAGCAGTTCCGTCTCGTCGCCGAGCGGATCGATGACCGTGGCGACGAGGTCACCCTCGCGGACCATGTCGCCCAACCGACGGCGATAGACGACGAGCCCCGTGACCGGCGAGCGCAGTTGCGCCATCGCCGTCAGCGCGGTGGCGCGGCACGACAACCGTGGGTGGCCGCCCGATCCGTCGACAAAGCCGCGTGCCTGCAACATTCGCAGCAGTGCGGTGGCCTGATCGGTGGCGCGTTCGGGGTCGACGTCATCGTTGCTGCCCAATTCCAGCGTGGCGGCCAGGCAGGCGGGCGGAATGGGCAGAACGGGATTTTGCGCGGCCAGCGCCCACCATGGGCTGGAGCAGGCCTCATCGAAGGGGTGGCCGCCCGACACCTCCGAGAGCAGCACCGCTCGCGCGTCAATCGCCGCGGCGATGTCCTCGGCCGCCGGCCACAGTGCGGGGCCGACGTACATGTGCGGCTCGGCTTCGTTGTCGGCGTGGAGATCGAGCACGAGGTCCGCGTCATGGGCGAGCGTCAGCAATCGGTGACGAAGATGTGCCAGTGCTCCCTCGGGCCGCATGGCCGCCAGCCGTGCCGACATCGCCGCCCGGATGGTTGCAATGTTGGCCGTCGCGTCCGGCCCCAGCGACAGGGTGCCGAGGTCGGACAGGTCGGCGTAGTCCCGGTTGAAGTTCTCCCCCGAACCACTTTCGAGCCGACCGCACAAGAAGCTGGTTTCAGTCTGCGCCAGGCCGATCGGGTTGGCCTGCGGCACCAGCAGGATCTCACCGGGGACTCCGCCGCGCGCCTCCGCTTCGGCCAGATAGCCGGCCAGGATGCGCAGGACCAGCATGCCGGGGAACTCGTCGGCATGCAGTCCGGCTTGCAGATAGGCCTTTCTGCCCGTCCTCGCCGCACCGAAGCGGAGCACGGTCAGGTGATGCGGCGAGCCCGGAAGGTCGTAGTTCTCACGCAGCATCGTCTACCGTGCCTGTCTCACTGTGGCTTTTATGCCTCTGTCGTTCCCGGCTGCGGAGCATCCGCGGGGGCTTCAGCCCTCTGTCATTCCCGGCTGCGGAGCATCCGCGGGCGGGGCAGCCTGCCCGTCGGCCGACAGCGCGAAAACGTCCGTCTCGTAGTAGGCGGCACAGGCGGCATGCAAACGGTTCTTTAGCTTGCCGTCCGCCGCGAGCGCGCCTGCGATCAAACGGTTCTCCGGGGGCAGGTTCCGCAGTTCGATGCCGTGCTCATCGAGGAAGGCCAGCACGCCGGCCTCACCCAGTTCCGGCACCTCCATCGCGGCCTCGATGACGGCGAACGGCGACGTTTGAGCGCGGTCGTCGGCGGCAATGGCAGGGGCGGCCGCAGCCGCTTTGTCCGCGTCGATGAGGAGCGCGGCCAGGGTGGTCCCGTCGAAATACATTTTTGTTCTTCCTTTCGTTTTCATCCGTGCCGATCACGGATGCTTTCAATGTCGAGATAGCCGCTGCCATCCCCGTCCGAGCGATACAACAGGGCAATGTGCGCTTCGTGGGTGACACCGGGTGCGGTCACCGGGCCGGCAGTGCCGATACAGTCCTTGATCAGTTCGGCCACCAACGTGTCCAGCACGGCGGCGGACGCGGCAGCCGGCGCCGACCGGGAGACGGTCCCAGCCGCCATGTCGATGACATCCCCCGGACCGGCGAGGCACAGCCTGGTATCCGGGGCGATGAAATCATCGCCGGCCAGCTCGGTCTTGAGCGGATCGATCTCGACCAGCACGGCTCCGCGCGCACCGATCGCGGTGAGTGCGCTGTTGTCGTGGTTGGCGATGACTCCGCTGTCCTCGAGAAGACCGAGCCCGAACCGCACGCCTTCCTCGGCGCAGGCGACGGCGAGGCGGCCCAGACGGTGCGCGGAGCCGAGCTTCTGGTCGACGATGGCGGCGCCGAACAATCCCAGCCCCTCCTGGATGACCAGTCCGCGCCGTCCCATATCCGAGGCTATGCCGAACCGCAGCGCTTCGTAGGAGGTTCCGCCGCCGATCATGAAACCGGACAGCGCCGAGGCCGCGCCGCCGACCCCCACGATCATCGCTCCGGCCGCCCGCGCCCGCGCAATGGCCATCAGCAGCGGCGTAACCTCACCGCGGTAGAGCAGGGTTTCCACCAGCCTGATTTGGTTGCCCCCGGTCAGAACGATGGTGCGCAGGCCGGCGATCTGCTCGACCAGCGCTTCGTCGCGCATCAGGCGATCGATGTTGTCGATCGTGACGCCCAGATCGGTGGCCTCGACACCCGCGCCGCGCAGTGCGTTGATGTAGTCCCGCGCCGTCTCGTGGGGTTCGGCTGAAGCCGCGGCGAGCACACCCACCGGCCCCTCGCACCGCGACGCCAGCTCGGCGAGCAGCGGGCTGCCGCAGTCCAGCGGCGCCGAGCCGAGCATCATCACCCGCGCCTGCAGGCCCGGCTTGACCCCGTAGTCGCGGGACAGCGCCGCCCGCCGGTTCTCCGCCAGTTGCGCCTCGTTGAGCTGGCGTGTGCGCATGCTGGCCCGGAAGTCCACGGCCGTCATACGGAAGTCACGCCCGACATCGGGAATGTAGGCGGCCGCACGGCCACCCTCGCGGGAGATCTCGACACTGGTGGCGCACCCCGCCCGGGGCTCTATCGCGCGGGCGCGATCCGCGGGATAGGTCTCGGGGTCCCCCAGCACCAGCCGGGCCATGAGGTCGTAGAGCGTGTAGGCACCGAAGACGTTGCGAAGCGAGCGTGCGGGGGCGCTGTAGGTGATGTCGCCGCGGGTCACCGGCCGCTTGCCCGGACCGGGCCGGATCTGGCCCGTTTTCAGGTTGTAGCTATCACCGTTGTCGGCATAGCTGACCCCGATGTTCTCGATCAGCCTGCTGCTGCGATCGACTTTCGCCTCCGCGAGATCGAACACGAAAACACCGTATTCACCGATCACCCGCGCGATATGGCCCTCGACGAACAGGGCGGTGTTCTCGTCGACACCGAAGCCGCGCTCCGCACCGGACTCCTGCATGCCGACGACCATCCGGCCGAACCGGCCGCGCTTGATGAAATGCTGGTCGACCATGCCCCAGGGGAAGAAGCCGAGCCCTGGCGCCAACAGCATTCCGGGCTGGTCCGCATCACCGACCACTCCATAGGCCGCGGCTTCCAGTGACGTGCCGCCGGAAAACATCACCTCGGACATGATCGCCGCTCCGGCACTCGACCCGGCAACCAGCGATCCCCTGCGCTGCGCTTTTCGGATCGCCTTCAGCACCCGGGATTCCCTACCGTAGGGCGCCAGGGCCCCGGTGATCAGAGCCTGGTCGCCGCCGGTGAAGTAGACGCTGCCGTAGTCTTCGACGAGATCGGCGATCGCCTTGTCCTGCGCGGCCGCCGCCGCGCCGGGGCCATGCACCGGGGCCTGGACGGCATCGAGGCCATGGGCGCGAAACACCCCGACGGTTTCGGTGCCGACCTCGTCGGGCTCCGACGACGCCGTCGCGAAGACGACGATCCGGCCGCCCGCCAGACGGCGCATCTCGTCGTAGATGGCCGCGTTGTCATCTTCCAGACGGCCGCCGATGATAGCCAGTTTCGGGGTGACGCTAGCCCGGTTGGTGAATGGGATTCTACTGAGCCTTCGTGTCATTTCGCCGGAACGATGAGCACACCGCGATCGTCCGAGGTGAGAACGAAGCCATCGGGAACGTCGAAGTTGGACGCCGCCAGACGCTTTGAGACGGGATCCGGTCCGGGCGCGGTGAACTTCGGGGTGAAGTTGATGATCTGCTTCCAGCAGCGCGTGATCGCCTCGCAGAAGTACAGCACCAAATCGTCGGGTTGGGCCTGCGCAAGCGCCGCGTCGAGGGCCTCGGCTTCGTCCTCGATGATGGTGATCGCTTCGGGCGCGACACCTTTGGCGATTAGGGCGTCCCTCAAGAGGATCGGGATTTCGTCTGGCCTGCGATCGCGCAGATTGTCGTCGCGGTGGCAGATGTAAGTGTCGAAATGGCCGGCGACGGTCGCCGCGATCGCCACCGCGTCCTCGTCGCGCCGATCCCCGGGGCAGGTCACGCCGACGATCCGGCGCCCGCGCGGCTTGAGCCTGTCGACCACGTCGACCATGGCGCCCACCGCGGCCTCGTTGTGACCGTAATCGAGGATCACCCGGAAACCGTGCTCGTCGAAGACATTCATCCGCCCAGGGCTCTGGAAGAAGCTGTTGTCGAAGGTGCGCAGACCGGTGCGGACTTGATCCAGGGTCTTGCCGAGCGCATAGGCCATGCCGGCGGCGAACATGGCGTTCTCGACATTGTGCAGCGCCTTGCCTTCCAGCGTCGCCGGGATGAGGTGGGTCCACATCAGCGGCATCTGCGTGCCGTTGTCGTAGATCACGATCTGATCGCCGTTGAGCCCCTGCTCGAGGACGATCGCGGGCTTGCCGAGCTGAATGTGTTCGCGCACCAACTCGTGCTCCGGGTTGCGCGTTACGTACATGACCTGCTTGGCGGGCGAGAAGGCCGCCATCTTCAGGGTCTGCTCGTTGTCAGCGTTGAGCACCACTGTGCCGCGGGTGACTTCGGCAACGACGCGCTTGACCCGGGCGAGGGCCTCAAGCGTGTCGACACCGCCGAGGCCCAGGTGGTCGGATGCGACGTTCAGCACCGCGCCCACGTCGCAGAAGTTGTAGCCCAGGCCGGAGCGGACGATCCCGCCACGCGCCGTCTCCAAGACCGCGATGTCGACGGAGGGATCGCGCAGCACCATGTTGGCCGACAGCGGCCCGGTCATGTCGCCCTTGACGGTCACGTTGCCGTCGATCACCACGGCATCGGTCGATGTCTGCCCGACGACATGGCCGGCCATCTTCAGGATGTGCGCGAGCATGCGCGAGCATGTGGTCTTGCCGTTGGTTCCGGTCAGGGCGGCGATGGGGACGCGGGCCTGGGTTCCCGGCGGGAAGAGCATGTCCATGATTGCCCCGCCCACGTCACGCGGCGTGCCCTCCGACGGCGCAATATGCATGCGCAGTCCGGGTCCCGCATTGATCTCGCAGATGCCGCCGCCGGTCTCGCGGTAGCTCTTGGTGATGTCGGTGGTCAGGAAGTCAACGGCCCCGACATCGAGCCCGATCGCCTGGATCGCCCGCTCGGCCATCAGCTTGTTGTCGGGGTGGATGGTGTCGGTGACGTCCACCGCCGTGCCGCCCGTCGAGATGTTCGCGGTCTTGCGCAGGTACACCTCCTCGCCCTCGGCGGGAACCGTCTGTGCGGTGTAGCCCTTCTCCTCCAGCAAGGCGTTGGCCTGATCGTCGATTTCAAGACGGGTCAGCACGTTTTCGTGCCCGACACCACGACGCGGGTCCTGGTTGACGATCTCCACCAGCTCGGCGACGGTGTGGCGCCCGTCGCCCTTCACATGCCCCGGCACCCGCCGCGCGGCCGCGACGAGCTGGCCGTTGACCACCAGGAGCCGGTGGTCGTCGCCGCACAGCATGGTCTCCACCAACACGGTCCGCCCTTCGGCCTCGGCGGTCTCGAAGCCGGCGGTGACGCCCTCCTCGGAGGTTATACCGACGGTGACGCCCCGGCCGTGGTTGCCGTCGAGCGGCTTGATCACCACGGGGTAGCCGATCCGCTCGGCCGCCGAGATCGCCTCGTCCACGGTGTAGACCACCTTCTGCCGCGGCACGGGCAGTCCGAGATCGGCCAGCAGGCTGTTGGCGAGGTTCTTATCCGACGCGACTTCGACGGCGATATGCGAGGTCTTCGACGTCAGCGCCGCCTCGATCCGCTGCTGGTACTTGCCCTGGCCGACCTGGATCAGGCTCGCTTCGTTGAGCCGGTAGACCGGAATGTCCCGGGCCTGAGCCGCCCGCACCAATTCCATCGCCGAGGGACCCAGCGAACGCCTGTCGGCGTATCTCAGGAAGTCGTCGACGTCTTTGGCGAGGTCCTCGGCACCTTCCTCGGCATCCTGTGAATCTCTAGCGATGGCAGCCAGCATGTCGCAGGCCACCTCGCCGGCCTCCACGCCGATGTCCTCATTGCCGTAGCTGTAGAACACCTCGACGACATCGGGATCATCCGTGGGCTGCGACCACGCCAGGGTTCCGTCGATGCCGGCCGCATGCTGAAGCGCCAGGGCCATCTTCCCGACCAGATCGCCGATGGACAGCACCTCGCCGGAGCGCAGTGCGGCATGCCACTCGGCCTGCTCGTGGGCAAGGCCCGGCAGCACCGCAGCCAGTCTGTCGACGACGCCGGCACCCAGTTCCGTGAGCGTTTCGGCATAGCTCGGCTTGATGTCGAGCTTGAGTCGGATCACCGCCTCCAGCGCGTGGACGTTCGGGCCGACGTAAACCGAAATGGAGTCGATATTCATAGCGGCATCCTCATCAGGCGGTGGACATCTACACAGGAGAACGCGATCGGAGAGGGTCGCGCAGCGCAACCGAACGCTCTCCAACATGCGGGACGCATCACCAGCATGACGCTACCGGGGTCGGGCCGGATTCGCCTGCCCTGGAGTAATTCGCTTCCGCCGCCGGGACGATCCGGGCTGACGGTGAACGGCTGAAACCAGCAGACCGGCCGAGTATCGGCTCGGCGACCGGCGCCAGCCGACGCCGATACGGACTCGCGGACGGAGCCGGAGACGGGCTCGGCATCCTAATTGGTGCCTCGATCGCTACTTCACCATCAGGCCTGTGGGCGACGCGACGGAAGGCTTCCGCCGCCGACTGGGGTGCACGGTCCCACCTGGCGGTCCGAACCGGACCGCCAGGAAGGCCACTGTGGAGGTGAACCCTCAACCGGTCTGGATCGCGGCCATCAGTGGGCCGCCTCATCCAGTACCGCAGCCAACTGCTGCACCGCCCAGTCGACCTCCTCGGCGGTGATCACCAGCGGCGGGGCGAACCGAAGCGTCGATCCCTGGGTGTCCTTGACCAGCACTCCGCGGGACGCCAGCGCCTTGCTCAGCTGCTTCCCGGTGCCGAGCCGCGCGTCGATGTCGACCCCGGCCCACAATCCCATCCCGCGCACTTCCAGGACGCCCCGGCCGATGAGCGACCGCAGCCGCGCGTGGAGGCGCTCACCGAGTTGCGCCGATCGCTCCTGGAACTCACCGCGGCGCAGAATGTTCACGACCTCGGTGCCGATGGCCGAGGCCAGCGGGTTTCCCCCGAACGTCGAGCCGTGCTCGCCCGGCTTGAGGACACCGAGAACATCAGCGGAGGCGACGACGGCCGACAGCGGGACAACGCCGCCGCCGAGCGCCTTGCCGAGCACGTAGACGTCCGGCTCCACTCCCCAGTGGTCGCAGGCAAAGGTCCGGCCGGTTCTTCCCAGACCGGACTGGATCTCGTCGGCGATCAACAGGACGTTGTGCCGGCTGCACAACTCACGCAGCCGGGGCAGGTAGTCGTCCGGCGGGACGACGACACCCGCCTCGCCCTGGACGGGTTCGACGAGCACCGCGACCGTGTGCTGGTCGATCGCGGCCGCAACCGCGTCGGCGTCGCCGAATGGGGTTGACCGGAATCCGGGCGTGAACGGCCCGAATCCCGCACGTGCCGTGTCATCCGAGGAGAAGCTGACGATGCTGATCGTGCGGCCGTGGAAGTTGTTGTCGGCCACGATGATGTTGGCCATTCCCTCGGGCACGCCCTTGACTTCCGTGCCCCACTTGCGCGCGACCTTGATACCGCTTTCGACGGCCTCCGCGCCGCTGTTCATGGGCAAGACCATGTCTTTGCCGCACAGTTCGGAGAGAACCTCGCAGAACGGGCCCAGCCGGTCGGAGTGGAAGGCCCGGCTCACCAGGGTCAGCTCATCGAGCTGACGGTGGGCCGCTGCGATGATCTCCGGGTTGTGATGACCGAAGTTGACCGCGGAGTAAGCGGCCAGACAGTCCAGATACCGACGCCCTTCGACGTCGGTGATCCACGCGCCACTGGCGCTGGTCGCCACAACCGGCAACGGTGAGTAGTTGCGCGCGGTATGCGCTTCCTCAAGCGCGATCGCCTCGGACGTCGTCGATGCTCTGGACGCGAGTGCTCCGCTTACGGTCATGAGTGAATCTCCAGTGTGCAACATTTCACCGAACCGCCGCCCTTGAGCAGCTCGGACAGATCGACGCCGATGGGATCAAAACCGGCTTGGTACAACTGCTCAGCGTATCCGGCGGCCTGCTGCGGGTGCACCACATGCTTGCCGTCGGAGACCGCGTTCAGCCCCAGTGCGTAAGCGTCGGCGGTGCCCACCGTGATCGCATCCGGGAAAAGTTCCTGCAGACGCAGCCGGGATGACTCGCTGAACGCCGGCGGGTAGTAGCTGACCGTGGTGTCATCGAGGACCGTCAGCGCGGTGTCGAGATGGTAGAACCGCGGATCCACCAGTTCCAGCGTGATTACCGGCATCCCGGTGATGTCGGCGACCTCCTGGTGGGCTCGCGGATCCGTGCGGAACCCGGTGCCGGCCAGAATCAGACCGCCCACCACCAACAGGTCGCCCTGACCTTCGTTGACGTGCCGGGTGAACGCCGGGGAATGGCCGCGGCGGGTCATCCACTCGGCGTAGGCAACGGACTCACCCTCACGCTCCGCGTGCTTGAAACGCGCGACTATTGCGGCACCGTTGACGATCAGGCCCCCGTTGGCGGCAAACACCATGTCGGGCAGCCCCGCCACGGGCTCGACGACGTCGACGGTGTGGCCCAGGTCGCGGTAGGTGTCGCGCAGCGCCTCCCATTGGGAGATCGCCCGCTCGACATCGACCACCGTGGTGGTGTCCATCCAGGGATTAATCGCGTACTTGACGTCGAAGAATTCCGGGCGGGTCATGACGTAGTGCCGGAGGCGTGCGTTGCGCGCCTTGGGAATACCCGGGGCGACATCAGGATTAACGGTCATGTACAAAAGATATTGCAGCGATTGAAAACAATCAATCGCTATATATTGCTCTTGATGGATGGTTTTGTTGCGCGGAACGGTCAAAAACGGCTATTTATTGCGCAGCACAGAGGGAAGGGCGACCCTGCGATGGGCCACCTCGATGACACCGACGAGCGCATCCTCGCCGACTTGGCCGACAACGCCCGCGCGACCTTCGCCGAGATCGCCGCCCGCGTGAAGTTGTCGGCACCCGCCGTCAAGCGCCGGGTCGATCGGATGCTGGACTGCGGCGTCATCCGCGGATTCACCACTGTGGTCGACCGCAGTGCGCTGGGCTGGAACACCGAGGCCTACGTACAGGTCTTCTGCCACGGCCGGATCGCGCCGGACCAGTTGCGCGAAGCCTGGATTGACATCCCTGAGATCGTCAGTGCAGCAACCGTCACCGGAACGTCGGACGCCATCCTTCACGTGTTGGCCCGTGACATGCAGCATCTGGAGGCGGCCCTGGAAAGGATCCGGTCATCCGCCGACGTGGAGAGGAGCGAGAGCATCGTCGTCTTGTCCAATCTCATCGAACGGTCCCGGTCATGAGTCTCCCTGCCCTGGAGAAGAGTCCGACCATCTCCACAGCACATGCAAATGCCTGAGCCCCGAGGAGGCACCATGAGCGACGTCCGCCCGCAAGACCTTGCCGACAGGACGGTCGAACTGGTCCGACGCTGGCTGGCTGAAGCCGCGACGGCTCCGGTCGACCCGTCGGCGGAGCGGTTGGCCGGGGTTCTCAAGGACCCCAATGGCCTCGAATTCACCGTTGGCTTCGTCGACGGAGTTGTGCGGCCCGAGGACATCTCCGTCGCCGCGGCGAATCTTCGGAGGCTGAGCGCGAAAACTCCGGCATTCCTGCCGTGGTACATGCGCTTCGCGGTGACGCTCGGCGGAATGCTCGCCACGGTGTTGCCCAGCGTCGTTATCCCTCTGGCGCGCAGGGTACTTCGCATGATGGTCAGCCACCTCATCATCGACGCGAGCGATGCGAAACTGGGCAAGTCAATCGCGAAGATCAAGAAAGAGGGAGTCAACCTCAACGTCAACCTGCTCGGCGAGGCGATTCTGGGCGAGGCCGAGGCCGCACGCCGGCTGGCGGGGACTGCCGAGTTACTTGCCCGTGATGACGTCGACTACGTATCGATCAAAGTCTCTTCCACCGTTGCCCCGCATAATCATTGGGCCTTCGACGACGCTGTCGACCACATCGCCGAGCGGCTGGCTCCCCTCTATCGCCAGGCGGCCCGCGCTGTGCCCACCCGCAAGTTCATCAACCTCGACATGGAGGAGTACAAGGATCTCGAGCTGACCATCGCGGTGTTCACCCGCCTTCTGGACAGGCCTGAGTTCATCGAGTTGGAAGCCGGGATCGTTCTCCAGGCCTACCTGCCGGATGCGTTGGCGGCGATGATCCGGCTGCAGGAGTGGGCCGCGGCTCGTGTCGCGGCCGGCGGGGCCCCGATCAAGGTGCGTGTGGTCAAGGGCGCGAACCTGCCGATGGAGTCGGTCGACGCCGATCTGCACGGCTGGCCCCTGGCGACGTGGCGCTCGAAGCGGGAGACCGACACCTCCTACAAAGCCGTGCTCGACTACGCGATGTACCCGGACCGGATCGCCAACGTGCGGATCGGGGTTGCCGGACACAACCTTTTCGATGTGGCGCTCGCCTGGCTGCTGGCCCAGGAGCGTTCGGTCACCGAGGGTGTCGAATTCGAGATGCTCCTGGGTATGGCCGCGGGCCAGGCCGAGGTGGTCCGACGCGATGTGGGGTCATTGCTGCTCTACACCCCGGTCGTGCACCCGGCTGAATTCGACGTGGCGATCGCGTATCTGATCCGGCGCCTCGAAGAAGGCGCCTCCCAGGAGAACTTCATGTCCGCGGTCTTCGAGCTGGAGAAGGACTCGGACCTCTTCGAGCGGGAGAAACAGCGTTTTCTTGACTCGCTAGCAGCTCTGACCGACGAGGTGCCCGCACCGCACCGGGTTCAGGACCGCCGCCTCACCCCGAGCCCGGCGCCGTCCGAAGGCTTCGCCAACTGCCCCGACACCGACCCGGATCTGCCGGGGAACCGTGAGTGGGGAGCCAAGATCGCCGCGGGAATGCGCGGCTCGCATCTCGGTGAGGCGACGGCCGAATCCGGCTGGGTCGGCTCACCGGCCGAGCTTGATCAGATCATGGCCACGGCTGTCGATGCCGCCGCCGCGTGGCAGAGCCTCGGACCCGATCGCAGAGCCGCGATACTGCACCGCGCCGGTGACATCCTTGAGGCCAGGCGGGCCGAGTTGCTGGAAGTGATGGGCGCCGAGTGCGGCAAGACACTCGACCAGGGCGACCCGGAGGTCTCCGAGGCGATCGACTTCGCTCACTACTACGCCGAACGGGGTCGGGAGCTCGCGAATGTCCCTGGCGCACTGTTCGTGCCGCCGAACCTGACAGTCGTCACCCCGCCGTGGAACTTCCCCGTCGCGATACCCGCCGGGTCGACTCTCGCCGCGCTGGCCGCAGGCTCGGCGGTCGTGATCAAACCTGCCACCGAGGCCAGGCGCTGCGGCGCGGTCATGGTCGAGGCGTTGTGGGAGGCGGGTGTCCCACGGGAGCTGCTGCAGTACGTGCAGTTGAGCGAGCACGACCTCGGCGCCGCCCTGGTCGCCCATTCGACGGTCGACCGGCTCATCCTCACCGGCGCCTACGAGACGGCAGAGCTGTTCCGCTCATTCCGGCCCGATCTACCCTTGCTGGCCGAGACCTCCGGCAAGAACGCCATCATCGTGACCCCGTCGGCCGATCTGGACCTGGCCGCCAAAGACGTCGTGCAGTCGGCTTTCGGCCACGCCGGGCAGAAGTGTTCGGCCGCCTCACTGGTGGTGCTGGTGGGCAGCGTCGCGGATTCCCAGCGCTTTCGGGGTCAGCTGATGGACGCTGCTCGCTCGTTGAATGTCGGCTACCCCTGGGATCTGGGCACCCAGATGGGACCGCTGATCTCACCGGCCGAGGGCAAGCTGCTTCGCGGGCTGACGACACTCGGAGACGGGGAGTCCTGGCTCCTGACGCCACAACGGCTCGACGACTCGGACAAGCTGTGGAGTCCCGGGGTACGCGAGGGCGTGCGGCGCGGTTCGGAATACCACCGCGTCGAGTACTTCGGCCCGATCCTCGGTGTCATGACCGCCGCATCGCTGAATGAGGCCGTGGCTATCGTCAACGAGGTCGACTACGGACTCACCTCCGGTCTTCATTCCCTGGACCCCGAGGAAGTCGGCTACTGGCTGGAGCACGTTCAGGCCGGCAACCTCTATGTCAATCGGGGTATCACCGGCGCAATCGTGCAGCGCCAGCCGTTCGGCGGCTGGAAGAAATCCGCCGTTGGCGCCGGCGCCAAGGCCGGCGGGCCGAATTACCTTGTCGGGCTGGGCCGCTGGCGTGATTCCCCGCTGCCGCCGATCAGCGGTGCCGTGACCGGGGTGGCGGCTCGGATTCTGAAATCGATGGACGGGCACGAGCACCGCGACTGGCTCGCCGGCGCGTTGAGCGACGACGCCCGAGTGTGGGCCGCCGAGTTCGGCGTCGCGAGGGATGTGACCGGTCTGTTCGCCGAACGGAACATCTTCCGGTACCGGCCGGTGCCGGTTGTGATCCGTTACGACGCAGACACTTCCGGTCGCGGAGTGGCCGAACTCGCCCGGGTCGCCGCGGCGGGACTCCTCGCAGGCGCTCCGCTGACCGTCTCCACCGCCATCGGTATGCCGGATCCCCTCACCGACGTGCTGCGCGAGGCCAACGTCGCAGTCGCGGTCGAGGACGGCGACGCCTGGGCTGGTCGCCTCGCCGTGCTGGCGCGGACCGGGCCGGCTCGCATTCGCCTGATCGGAACGAGCGTCCTTGCGACGGCTCAGGCTGTCGGCGGCTCCCCGGAGATTGCGATTTACGGGTCAGATGTGGTCTCGGCCGGCCGGGTGGAGCTACTCCCCTTCCTGCATGAACAGGCGGTGTCGATCACGGCGCACCGGTACGGCACCCCGAATCATCTCAGTGACGCGCTGATCTAGACCCACCTCACGCGATCGGCGCCTGCCGGGTGTTGAGTGCGCTGTGGTGGCGGCCCCAGGCGAAGTAGAAAACCAGGACCACCGACACCCAGATCAGGAACGCCAGCCAGGTGTACCAGTGCAGGCTGAACAGGATGTAGCCGCAGGCCAGGATCGAGAGCACCGGGGTCACCGGATACCCGGGCACCCGGAAACCGCGCGGCAGGTCCGGTTCGCG
>Ga0180431_10002512_pt1 | contig 24534 bp, 27 predicted proteins | sample SS_ome_11_FD_132459 | JGI IMG/M metagenome (GOLD analysis project Ga0180431, IMG submission 132459) | Hypersaline lake sediment archaeal communities from the Salton Sea, California, USA - SS_1_MS_1 metaG | ecosystem: Environmental > Aquatic > Non-marine Saline and Alkaline > Hypersaline >... | reverse complement strand
TCCTGCCTCCCGTTAGTCCCACTACATATTATCTCTTTCACCAGTTATGCCCGCCACCCGGTTTTACACCCGCATTACCACACTATCTTTCTTTAGCCCCACCATCCCCCTTCCCTTAGATGGAGCCTCTGCTCCCATCAAATTTGTCCCACCTCCTATCCTACTGATTGACAGAGAGACAATAGGAGCCGACGTCTTTCAGGGCCAGTGTTTCTTGATGAACGATAAAACCAGCGCCTCGTACATATCGGTGTAGTCCTCGTAGCCCATGGTGTGAGTGCAACCGGAGAAGAAGTATATCTCCTTGTCTTCCGCCCCGGACGCCTCGTACATCTCGGTCGAATATTCCGGCTTGATGTTGAGGTCGCCGTCGCAGTGGAGTATCAGCGTGGGCACCGTAACATCTTTTATCGCCAATATTGGGGTTACCTCGCCCGCCGAAAAGCCGGCCCTTATCCCCGCCAAGAGTAGGGCGGAGTCCACTATCGGGAACCTTGGCAGGCCGTAGAGGGCCTTCGCGTAGTCCGAGACTACTATCGGAAGCGACGGGTAGCTCGAATCCTCGATCAGAAGCTTTATCCTGTCGTCGTTTGCGGCGGCCATGATGGCCACAGCCGCCCCCATGGATTCCCCTAAGACACCGAGCTGATCGATATTGCAGTCGCCGCGTTTCTTTAGATAGTCTATGGCGGACGAGACGTCGTGACTCTCGTAATAGCCGTAAGTGCAGAAGTCCCCCTCGGAGAGACCGTGGTACCTGTGGTCGTAGGCGAGGACGTTGTATCCCGCCCTTGCGAGCATCCCAGAGTATTTGAGGGAGCCTATCCTGTTGTCGTTCTGGCCGTGGAGGACGACAAATGTGGGCGATTCTTTACTCTTTCCGGGTATGAACCACCCATTGAGTGTCAGCTTTTCACCGTCCGCGTCTCCCGGTTTTTCGAGTGTCTCAAACTCTATATTCTGGGATCTGACTCCGAAATCGGCGAGGTCGTGGAATTTTTTCTCTGCAATTTTCTCCTCGATCGTATAGGTCCTGAAGGCCACGATCTCCCCCGAAAAATACCATATGGCGTATCCTAATCCTATTACGATAATCAGAAGGAGGACTAAAGCCGCTTTCTTGATAAACTTCATCTATTTATCCTTGAAAAATGTTAAAAAAAGCTTCTATTTCACCTTTTTCTTGAGCCATTCAAAAATATCTTTCGCCACTCCTTCCCAGCCCTTTTCCGTCATCAGGTTATGTCCGATATCTTCGTATAGCTTGAAATCCGCCCTGTAGGCCCTGGCGGTCCTCCTCTCGTTTCTCGGCGGGAAGAAGTAATCGTGACCGGACGCAAGGAGCATGACGGGAGAGGAAACTTTTTTGGGTCTCAGCCACACCAGTGGAACGGTAAGACCCAGCAGGGCCGGGGAGGATTCCGGACAGCTCTTTTTGAAGCCCTCCTTTAATACTTTCTCAGGGGCGTTGTAGAGAAACATATGCCTGTACATCTTTTCTGATTTTATCTTGACCGGCATAAGGAGGGTAAGTCTGATCATCTCTATCGGATACTGAAAGATCAGCTTTATCATTGTGGGTATGGGGAGCCTCCTGAAGGTGGCCGTGGCTACCAGTACCCCTGCCGGGGCCTTGTTTCTCTCGAGGTATTTCATCGTAGCAAAGCCCCCCATGCTGTGCCCGACAACTATCGGGTTTCCGATTTTTTCTTTAGCCGCCTCGATCTCCCTCACGTAGTCCATCATCGTCTTTCCCTTGAGGCCGGGTTCCTCCCTCCTCTCCCCGTGGGAGGGAAGGTCGAGGGCATAGCAGGAAAATCCCGCCTTGGAGAAATATTCCATGAAATTCTTCCAGCACCAAGCGCCGTGCCACGCCCCGTGGACAAAGAGGATCGGGGTCTTAAAGGCCTTCTTTTTGGGTATCATCTCTTTCATAATATGTATCCTTTTAAAAATAGATTTAATATGACGAATCATGGCCCTTTACAAATTTTTTAGATATCCGCCCTAATCAGCCCTAATCAATATCTGCTTCCGATTTCCTTTTTTTATTTTCTGATTTTTCAAGTGAGGCGATTTTATCGAGTATCCCGTTTATGAACGAGGGGCTGTCCGCCGTTCCGTATCTCTTGGCGATCTCGATCGCCTCGTTCATCGAAACGTTGGACGGGATGTCGTCCGCGAACATCAGCTCGAAGATTGCAAACCTGAGGATGTTCCTATCCACCACTCCCATTCGATCGAGCTTCCAGTTCTCGGAGGTATCATTGATTATCTTGTCTATCCTCTCTTTGTGCTTACAGACCCCCCTGACCAGAAACAGGAAAAAGGGTATAGCGGTCTCGTCGGTCTTGAAGTTTTCCTTGAATAGATCGATCGCCCTTTCAATTTGTGGGTCGATGTCGCCACCATCTTCTGCGCCCGGCTTTTCAGGGAGATCTCTATTCATCGTGTCGTTGATTTTTAGGTCTTTTGTGGTAGGTATCTCGGGGTTTTCTTCGGTCCTTTCAAGAACCTCGGAAGCTTTTTTGTCCGCCCATTTTGAGTCGTCGGATTCGTCCATTCGATGACTCCGGGAATCTTCTATATCTACGGCTCCCTTCACCGGCGGATTGATGTCGAGCTGAAAAAGAAACTGCAGGGCCAATTCCCTTGCCCTCCTCCTCTTTCCCAAGATTGAATCCCCCGTGAAAATTGGAAAAGAAATATAAAACCATATATAAGACTATATATTATATATGCTGTATTGGATATATCCGGCTTCCCATCATCCCGTCTTTACAACGGTCCACTCCCTACCCATACCGTTCTTCCCATCTCCCCGCTCCCGCGCATCGCACCGCCCCTTCTTACCCGTATTCCCCTCCTCAAGATTCCCTGTTAATCTGCTGGACTAATGCGCCGAGACTATTTCTTGACTTCGGCCATGAGGTTTACCATCTCTATTGCGGTGACGGCGGCGTCGTAACCCTTGTTTCCCGATTTTGACCCTGCCCTCTCGATGGCCTGCTCTATGTTGTCGGTCGTGATGATACCGTAAGAGATCGGTATGTTGCTTTCCATGGAGAGCCTTGCAACACCCTTGGCGGACTCGGCCGCGATGTATTCGAAGTGCGGTGTGGAGCCCCTTATAACGGCCCCGATGCAGATAATTGCGTCGTAGTTTCCGAGCTCCACCAATTTCCTCGCCATCTGGGGGACCTCAAAAGCGCCCGGGACCCTGTAGACGTGGATATTTTCATCCGCCCCCCCGTGCCTCAAGATGGCGTCGGTCGTCCCGTCGAGCAGCTTGTCCCCGATGAAGCTGTTGAACCTCGAAAGGACCACGCCGAACTTGAGTCCCTTGGCGTTTATTTTACCCTCGATATGCTTGGGCATTTAGGCCTCCTATACTTTTTTTAATAAATGTCCCATCTTCTGCTGCTTGGTCTTCAGGTACTTGATATTGTTTTCTCCAGGCTCGATCTCGATAGGTATCCTGCCCACCACCTCGAGACCGTAACCTTTGAGCCCAATAATCTTCTTCGGGTTGTTGGTAAGGAGCTTGATTTTGTGAATCCCCAGGTCTACCAGTATCTGGGCGCCCAGCCCGTAATCCCTGAGGTCGGGTTTAAAGCCTAATTTCTCGTTCGCCTCCACCGTGTCCAATCCGTGATCCTGAAGCTCATAGGCCTTGACCTTGTTCAGAAGACCTATCCCCCTCCCCTCCTGGTTCATGTATATCAGGACGCCCTTCCCCTCTTCCGATATGAGCTTGAGGGCGGCCTGGAGCTGATCCCCGCAATCGCACCTCAGTGACCCCAAGACGTCCCCGGTCAGGCACGCGCTGTGAACCCTTACCATGACTTCATCATCGGGGGCGAAATCGCCCAGGATCAGCGCCAGATGCTCGTGGGGATCCACGTCGTTTCTGTAGGCGATGGCCTTGAAATTTACGCCGTATTTCGTAGGAATTATGGTCTCCGCTGTCCTGTGCACCAGAAGCTCCGTCTTCATCCTGTATTCGATGACGTCCTTTACGGTGGCGATCTTTACGCCGTGCTTCTCGGAAAACTCCTCGAGGTCGGGCATCCTGGCCATGGTCCCGTCGTCCTTCATCACCTCGCAGATGACCCCGTAGGGCTTGAGCCCAGAGAGCCTGGCGAGATCGACGGAGCCCTCGGTCTGTCCCGTGCGGACGAGGACACCCCCATTTCTCGCGATCAGCGGAAATATATGGCCGGGTCTCGCGAGATCGTCGGGTGTGGCGTCGTCCGAGACGGCGGCCAATACCGTTGTAGCCCGATCGTGGGCCGAAATACCGGTCGTTACCCCCTTTTTCGCCTCGATGGAGACGGTAAAGGCGGTCTGGAACTGCGACGTGTTCTCCGAGACCATAAGGCGAAGGTTTAGAGACCTTGCCTTGTCTTCCGTCAGGGAGAGGCATATCAGCCCCCTTCCGTGCTTGGCCATGAAGTTTATCGCCTCCGGGGTTACCTTTTCGGCCGCGATAAAGAGATCCCCCTCGTTCTCTCGGTCCTCGTCATCAACAAGTATGACCATCTTCCCCTTTTTTATCTCACCCAGTATTTCAGGAATCGGCGTTGTCGGCATTATATCTCTCCTAATCAAACATTCTATAGGTTCTACAGGTACCCTTCCTCTGCCAGCTTTTTCAGCGTCAGGCCCTCCCCCTCCTTCTTGTCTTTAGCTAAAAACCTCTCCACGTATTTTCCTATTATATCCGCCTCCAAGTTCACTTCATCCCCAACGTTGATATTTAAGAGGTTCGTTTTTTCCGCGGTGTGCCTTATTATGTTTACCGTGAACGAGTCATCGGCAATGGAGTTTACCGTAAGGCTGATGCCGTTTACGGAGACGGAGCCCTTGTCCACGATGTACCTGAAGACGTTATCTGGCGGTATTATCTCGATTATCAGACTGTCCTTGTCCTTGTCCACACGTTTTATTACTCCCACGCCGTCGACGTGCCCCTGAACCATGTGACCGCCCAGGCGGTCCCCAACAGCCAGCGCCTTTTCGAGATTGACACGGTTGTTTGTCCCTATATCCTTCAGGGTCGAGCGGGAAACCGTCTCCGGGGAAGCCTCAACGATGAAGCTCTTTCCCTCTATGGCAACGACGGTGAGACACACGCCGTTGACACATATGCTGTCTCCGATCTTTGTGTCCTTGAGGTCCATCCCGGTCTCGACCGTTATGATAGATACCGCCCCCGATTTTCTGAAGTCCCTGACGATCCCCACATCCTCTATGATTCCGGTAAACATCTATACTAAAACACGTGATATTAAAACACTCAAGATAAAAACCCGATATAAAAGTATTCTCCCCAAGTCCCTTTATCTAAATACCCCCCTTCACCCCCCTCCTGTAGCCCCTGTAGCCAATTACGGCGATATCCTCGCCTATGCGGCGAACGGAGACATCTTCCAGCCCCACTGCGTCCGCGATCTTCCCAGGCCCCACACCCGCCGTGAGCCCCACCGAGTCGCTTCCTGTGAGTATCCTCGGGGAATATATGAAGATTATCTTGTCGAATTTACCATATTTAATGAAATAAGTAAAGACTTTTGCTCCCCCCTCCACGAGAAGGCTCATAACTTTGTTCTTTGCCAATTCACCCAACAGCCGATCGAGATCGATCCCCACATCCCCTTTCTTTATCTGGATTACCGTTGCCCCCACCCCCTCAAGCCTCTTTATCTTTTCCTTATCTGCTCCCTCAACGGCGGCGACAAAAACCGGGGCGCCCCCTTTTGAAAAGATATTTGCTCCGGGGTCGATCTCAAGCTTGGGGTCTATCACCACCTTCGTCGGATTTCTCCCCTTAGTCAGCCTCACTGTCAGCTCCGGATCGTCCTCTTTCACCGTCCCGATCCCCACCAGCACGGCGTCGTACCTTTTCCTGAGGCCGTGGACGAACCTCCTCGCCCTCTCCGACGTTATCCACTTCGAGTCGCCGGTCGAGGTCGCAATCTTTCCGTCCAGGGTCATCGCCGCCTTGAGAACAACAAAGGGCCACTTTTCGACGACGAATTTTTTATAGGACTCGTAGAGCACCCCTATATCTCTTCCCAGTCTTCCACCGGGTTCAACAAAGGAGACCGAAACCCCGCCCTTCTCGAGTATCTTCGCGCCGCCGCCCATAACATCCGGGTTTGGATCATGTGTGCCGATAAATACCCTCGTGACACCCGATTTTAAAATCGCCTCGGTGCAGGGGGGTGTCCTCCCGTGGTGACTGCACGGCTCGAGGGTGACGTACAGATCCGCCCCCTCATTCCTATTCCCCGCCGCCTCGAGGGCCTCTGCCTCCCCGTGGGGATACCCCGCCCCACGATGGGAGCCCTCCCCCACAACCTCCCCCCTTAAAACCACAACAGCCCCAACCGGTGGATTGGGGCTTGTCATGCCCTCGTATCTCCTTGCCAGCGTGAGGGCCCTCCTCATATATTTTTCTTCCATCTACTTTCTTTTGCCGCCCTTCTGATCAAGAAGGTCCTTCAGCTCCGACATGAACTCGTTGATGTCCTTGAAGGATCGGTAGACCGATGCGAAGCGGACGTACGCCACCTCGTCGAGCCCGTGGAGGTGCTCCATGACAACCTCGCCGACATCGGTGCTCTTTATTTCCCTCTCGGCCACGTCGGTGAATTTGGCCTCGATGGAGTCTACCGTCTTCTCTATCACCGTGATGCTTATGGGGCGCTTCTCGCACGCCTTTATTATCCCGGACAGGATCTTGTTTCTGTCAAACTGCTCTCTTCGGCCGTCCCGTTTTATCACCATCGGGAGCATCTCCTCCACCCTCTCGTAGGTGGTGAACCTCCTGCCGCAGTCGTTACACTCCCTGCGCCTGCGAATTACATGGCCGTCCTTTGAGAGCCTCGAATCGATCACCTTATTGTCCATAAATCCGCAAAATGGGCATTTCACTTTTAATCCGCCTTCCCCTTGAATTTTTCAAGCTCGATGTCCGCTTCGGAGAGCATCTGTTTGGATAATTTGTCCTCGTAGCCTTCTTTATATATGACCCTTATTATGCCTGCGTTTATGATCATCTTCGTGCAGATGGAGCACGGAAGTGTCGTCGAGTACAAGGTCGCACCATTTATGGAGACGCCGTGGTATGCCGCCTGAATGATGGCGTTCTGCTCGGCGTGGAGCCCCCGGCAGAGCTCGTGTCTCTCCCCCGTCGGTACGTTGAGCTCCTCTCTCAGGCAGCCGAGGTCGAGACAGTGGGGCAGCCCCCTGGGGGCGCCGTTGTAGCCTGTTGCAAGGATGTTCTTCTCCTTGACTATGGCGGCGCCCACTTTTCGCCTCAAGCAGGTCGACCTCTTCGAGACGAGATCCACGATCGACATGAAATACTCGTCCCAGCTGGGGCGCCTTTCCTCATTATCCCTCTGTTTTTTTTTATTATTCACGGCGGTATTCTTCATCTTCGCCTTTAATCTGCCTTCTATCTATATATGGGATAATCCTTCAGAAGCTCGTTCACCGCCCCCCTCGTCCTCGAGATGGTGGCCTCGTTTCCTATATCATCCAAAACATCGCATATTAGATTTGCCACCACCTTAACCTCGTCTTCTTTCATTCCCCTCGTTGTCACGGCCGGGGTGCCGAAGCGAACGCCGCTGGTGACTTTCGGGGGCCTGGTGTCGTAGGGGATGGTGTTCTTGTTGGCAGTGATTCCCGCCCTGTCAAGGGCTATTGCGGCGTCGTCTCCCGTCAGGCCCTTATGTCCGACATCCACTAAGAAGAGATGGTTGTCCGTTCCTCCGGAGACAAGCCTGAAGCCCCTTCCCTTTATGACGTCCGCCATCGCCTTCGCGTTTGCCACTATCTGCTTCTGGTAGTCTATGAAGTCCGGCTCCATCGCCTCCCTGAATGCGACAGCCTTGGCGGCGATGATATGCATGAATGGTCCGCCCTGGGACCCGGGGAAAACGAGGGAGTCGATCTCCTTTGCGTACTTGGATCTGCACATTATTATTCCGCCCCTGGGGCCTCTCAGCGTCTTGTGGTTGGTTGTGGTTACAAAATCGCTTACGGGAACGGGAGTTTTGTGAATTCCCGCAACCACGAGCCCACCGATGTGGGCGATGTCGGACATGAGCATGGCCCCGGTCCCTTCGGCTATCTCCCCGAACTTGGAAAAATCTATCTCCCTGGGGTATGAGCTCGCACCGCAGATGATCATCTTCGGCCTATGCTCCCTCGCCATCCTCAACACACCGTCGTAATCGATTCGCTCGGTATCCTTGTCCACCGAATAGAAAACTATATTGAAAAGCTCGCCCGACAGGTTTACGGGATTTCCGTGGCTCAGGTGACCCCCGTGGCTCAGGTTCATGCTCAAGACCGTATCGCCTATGTCGAGGATCGAAAACAGGACCGCAAGATTCGCCTGCGTTCCCGCATGCGGCTGGACGTTGGCGTACTCGCAGCCGAATAGCTTCTTCGCGCGATCGATGGCGATGGTCTCGACCTCGTCCACGTGCTCACACCCGCAGTAATACCTCGCCCCCGGATACCCCTCGGCATACTTGTTTGTCATAACTGAGCCGGACGCTTCAAGCACGGCCTTGCTGGCATAGTTTTCCGATGCTATAAGTATTATATTGTGCTTCTGCCTATCAATCTCTTTTTCGATTATATTATAAACATCCGGATCGCATTCTTTGAGCCCTTTTCTAAACACTATCTGTCATCCTTCCATTTATTTAGTGCCGAGATCCTCAATCTTTTCGACCCTCCGTACGTGTCTGCCGCCTTCGAAAGTCTCCTCTAAAAAGACCCTTAGAATCTCTTTTGCCAGCTCCGCTCCGGTAACCCTCCCCCCCAGAACGAGGATATTTGCATCGTTGTGGTTTCTCGCCATCTTCGCCATAAATTCGTTCCATGCGAGTGCCGCCCTTATGCCCCTGTATCTGTTGGCGGCGATACTCATACCGATTCCGGTTCCGCAGATCAAGACCCCGAACTCGGCTTCGCCCTTGATTACCGCGTCCACCACCTTGGCCGCAAAATCGGGATAGTCGCTCGACTCCGTCGAATTCGTTCCCACATCCGTTACGCTCACTCCGCTTTTGCTGAGCTCTTCAATAATTATCGTCTTGAGGTCCAGACCACCGTGATCCGAACCCACGGCAACCTTCATTACCACACCCTTACATCTTGTCGTTAATATATGATATGGCGTCCTGAACCGAGACTATCTTCTCTGCGTCCTCATCGGAGATCTCGATGTCGAATTCGTCCTCGATCGTCATGATCATCTCGACGATATCAAGAGAGTCCGCCCCCAGGTCATCGATGAACGACGCCTCAAGCTGGATCTCGTCCTTTTCCAAACCAAGCTGATCAGAGATTATCTCGATTACCTTCTCTTCTACAGATGCCATTTTCTTACCTCCTTAAGTCTGAAATTACATATATAATCCGCCGTTAACGCCTATGACCTGACCGGTTATGTAATCGGCGTATTTAGACACAAGAAAATCCACAGCATATGCGACCTCTTTCGGCGTTCCTATCCTGCCGCAGGGTATTTTGGATATGATCGTATCGCGGGCGTCGTCCGGAAGGGACATCGCCATGTCCGTATCGATCAGACCCGGCGAGACGGCGTTGACCGTTATGTTTCTCGGCGCGAGCTCCCTCGCAATTGATTTGGTCAGGGCGATTACGCCCGCCTTTGATGCGGAGTAGTTCGCCTGACCCGGATTGCCGTACTGTCCCGCAACCGACGTCAAGTTGACTATCCTCCCCCACCTCGCCTTTATCATCGGCCTTATTACCGCCTTGGTGAGGGAAAAAACACCGCCCAGGTTCGTATCTATAACGTCACTCCAATCCGAATCCTTCATCATAGCGAAGATGTTGTCCCTTGTAAGGCCGGCGTTGTTGACCAATATATCGATCTTTTTCACAACACTCAGGATGCCCTTAACAGATTTACTGACCTCGACCGCATTTTTAACGTCAAACTTCACTATCTCGGCCCTGCCCCCGTTCCCCTCTATCTCCTCCCTGACCGCTTTTGCCCTCTCCTCGCTCCTGTTGTAATTGATATACACCAGGGCACCCTTGCCTGCAAGCTCCCTTGCGATCTCCGCCCCGATGCCCCTCGACGCCCCGCTTATCAGCGCCGTTTTTCCTTCAAGGCTCAAGATTTCACTACCCCCCTATAGTCTTAACATTCAATAATCCGCAGTCAACCACGCCCTTTTTCTATTAATATTCCATCAACATTCCATCTATATTCTATCCATATCCAACCGTTTTGCAATAGCGTTTTTACAATAACTATTGCAATAGCTATTGATATTTTCTATTTATACTTTTTTCCGGCATCCTTTAGGGAATCTACATCATTGACGCTCAATATCGCAACCTTTCTGTCTATTCTTTTAACGAGACCGGATAGGACCCTGCCCGGCCCGACCTCAATAAAATCGGTAGTCCCGTTATCTATCATATATTTTACGCTCTCCTCCCACCTGACCGGGGAGACAAGCTGCTTGGCTAAGAGAGCCTTGGTCTCCTCTCCCCCGGAGTGGGGAAGCGCAGTCACGTTCGATATAACCGGAAGATCGAGATTGCCTACCTCCACCCCTTTAAGCTCCTCGGCGAGCCTTTCCGACGCCCCCTTCATCAGCGGCGAATGGGATGGAACGCTCACCTTCAAAACGACCGCCTTCTTGGCGCCCCTCTCCCCGGCAAGCTCGGCCGCCTCAGTAACCGCCCCCCTGTGCCCCGATATGACCACCTGCCCCGGGGCGTTGTAATTGGCCGATACCACAACACCGCCGCCCCCACTCTCGTCTTCCGCTCGAGATACCTCGCTAACGAGCTTATCCACATCGTCTCTTGCCAATCCCAAGATCGCGGCCATCGCCCCCTCCCCCTCACTAACCGCCTCCTCCATGATCCCGCCCCTCTTCCCTACAAGCTTTAGCCCCGTTACGAAATCAAAAGCCCCACCGTAAAAGAGGGAGGTGTATTCTCCCAGGCTGTGGCCCGCCGTCGACGAAGTTTTGACGTCGCTTCCCACACCTTCTTCCCTCATGGCGGAAAGGATCGCAGCGGACACCGTAAAGACTACTGGCTGGGTTATAGCGGTCCTGTTCAGCTCGACCTCCGGCCCCTCGAACGCGATTCTCTTAAGGTCGAAATGAAGGCTGTCCGAGGCCTCTTCAAAGGCGAGCCTGGCGGACTTGAAATTGTCGTAAATATCTTTTCCCATCCCCACAAACTGGGAGCCCTGCCCCGGAAATATATACGCAATCTGAGCCAACCCTACACTCCTCATCTATTGTCAGCCGCTAAACCTCCTGAACCTCCACCACCTCTCGGTCTTTGTAATACCCGCAGCTGGGACAGACCTCGTGGGGCGGCTTTACCTCGCCGCAGTTCGGACACAGGGAACGAGCAGGCTTCTTGTTAAGGGCCTGCTGTGATCTCCTCTTGCCCCGCCTCGATCTCGAATGTTTTCTCTTTGGAACAGCCATCTTTATTGTCTTCCTTTTTAAATTTTTGTTAGTTACTCGATTACAAGATTCTTCAGTTTTTCAAACCTGACGTCGACCTCTTTTTCCTTGCAGTCACAACTCTCGATATTACGGTTCTTCCCGCAAATCCCGCAAATCCCCAGGCAATCTTCCCTGCAAAGAGGCTTCACCGGAATATAAAGTGCTATCTGCTCAACAATCGTCATCCCCAAGTCTATGCTCTCGCCGGAAAAGAAGGTAAAGTCGAGCTCCTTTTTGGTAAGCTCCCTTTCCTTATCCACCGCGTCATCTCTCGTAAGGACGCTCCTGAACAAAATATTGAACTCATGGTTGAACGGCTCCGAGCAGCGGCCGCATGACATCTCCGCAGACGTCACGATCTGTCCTTTCACTATTACGCTTTGATTGGATTTAAAGAGATTTACCCTCCCGGAAAAGCCGTTCAAGAACTTGAGATAAGGATCGTTTAGAACCCCCAGGAGCTCGTCCTGCCACGAGCGCCCGCCGACAACGGTGTGAACCTCGAGGGACACCAAATCCTTGTTCCACTCAAAGCCCCCATCCGCATCATCCCGCTCCCGCCGTTGGCCCGGGATATCCACCGACATCCCCCCTTCGGGAATCTCATCCACCTTAATTGACAACAGGTCCAAAACGCCCCTCCTCAAAGATGTTTTTAATATCCGATGGACGACAAATCAAACAATTTCCATAAAATCCTTTAAGCATTCCGAATATCTGAATATATATATCCAAACACCTTTTCTTTGTCAAGGAAATTAAGGCGTTTACCCTTGACTGAAAGATAAAATTATACCATAATAAACACGTAAACGACCATGTTTATTCTATCACATAAAGATTTATCCTCTGAAAGGACCTCTAAATTGAGAAAAAGATTGTACCTCCTGTCCCCCATTTTCATACTCCTCTTCTTTTTTGTTATCCAGCTCGATTCAAAGTCCAATTCTCAGGAGAATCCCTGCTCCTTCTCCGGATATCTCTGGGGAAAGGGGGCAAAGGCCACCTTCCAGATATACGTGGATAAACAGGAGCTTGATCTCACGTTCACATGGCCCAGGGGAACGGCCGACTTCAGGGTGAAGGCAACCGGGGAGAAAGGAGACGATATCTTGATCCTTCAGCCCCTCTCGGAGGGCGATAAGCTAACCCTCATCGGCCCGGGCGTGTACTATTTCGAGATATATTCACAATGGGGCACCGGCTGCTGGGAGGCGGTCGTCTCAACGCCGTAAAATCTCTAAAAAGCAGAAAATAAAAAAACTCTTGACAATCCCAATAAAAAGCACTATATTCAACTAACACCTCAAGGTTCTCACCAAAATTTGGGTGCCGAAACGGAATTACGGCACAAAATACCTTTTTTGAGAGGGGGGCAGGAGAAAGAAGCTTGATATGGGAAAGATATTTAAGTAGCTTGGGATGGCCGGAGGGAGATAAAGGGGGGAAGGAGGGATGGGACATTGGGGGGAGATAGAGAACAATCGGAGTGAAGAGACCGCGACGGGTCAGGTTATGGAATAAAGCCCAATCGGGAAACAATATCAATAGCGACCTTCATTTGTTTTCAACTTTCACGTTCAATCAAATATGCTCTTTGAACAAGAGCTTAACCGATTGCAAGGGGGAAGCGGTATACTTTCATCCCGAAAGGGATTTTTAATAGAAAAAGAAATGGAGTAGTCAATAGAATAGTTACTATCCAAATCTATCTAATCTAATTTCAAATACACTTCAGAAATATTTTAGCAGGAAACCCTTAAACCGCATAAATCTTGTATTCCCGTATATTCTATAAAACAATAGATATTACAAACGGTATCATAAGCCTTATCCCGGAGCCAAAGGCCCCGAATAAAAAAAGGAGACTGAATAGAGATGGAAGAAAGCGATACTAATCTTCAAAGCGCACCCGAAAACGGTGTTATCAACTTGGTGGAGCTGAAGAGCAAGAAAATCGGCGACATCTACCAGATGTCGAAGGAATTTGACATCGAAGGCGCAAGCGCCATGACGAGGCAGGAGTTGATTTTTGCTCTCCTCCAGGCCCACACGGAACAGGACGGCGTAATCTACGGACAGGGTGTACTCGAGACACTTCCCGACGGATTCGGTTTCCTCAGGGCGCCCGATTACAATTATCTCCCGGGCCCGGACGATATATATGTCTCGCCCTCCCAGATAAGGAGATTCTCCTTAAGGACGGGAGATACGATCTCCGGCCAGATACGTCCGCCGAAGGAGTCGGAAAGATACTTCGCGCTCCTCAAGGTCTCATCGGTCAACAACTCCGATCCCGACCTCTCACGGGAGCGGATTATGTTCGACAACCTCACCCCGGTCCACCCCCACGACAAGATAGAGCTCGAATACAGTACGGATAGATACTCGACAAGGATCATGGACCTCTTCACACCCATCGGCAAGGGCCAGAGGGGGCTTATCGTGTCGCCGCCGAGGACCGGAAAGACGATGCTCCTTCAGGACGTGGCGAACGCCATCACCACAAACCACAAGGACGTCATCCTGATCGTCCTCCTCATTGACGAGAGGCCCGAGGAGGTCACCGACATGGAGCGCTCCGTTCATGGCGAGGTGGTTAGCTCGACGTTCGACGAGCCCGCCTCCCGCCACGTGCAGGTGTCGGAGATGGTACTGGAAAAGGCGAGACGTCTGGTGGAGTACAAGAAGGACGTGGTCATACTCCTGGACAGCATAACGAGGCTCGCCAGGGCCTACAATGCCGTAGTTCCCCCGAGCGGAAAGATCCTCTCCGGCGGTGTCGATTCCAACGCCCTCTATAAGCCGAAGCGGTTCTTCGGGGCCGCAAGAAACATCGAGAACGGCGGTAGCCTCACGATTATCGCAACGGCCCTGATAGACACAGGCTCCAGGATGGACGAGGTTATCTTCGAGGAGTTCAAGGGAACAGGCAACATGGAGATCCACCTGGACAGGAAACTCGCCGACAGAAGGACATTCCCGGCCATAGACATCAACCGCTCCGGGACGAGAAAGGAAGAGCTCCTGTTGGATGACGATACGCTCAATCGAATCTGGATACTGCGCAAGCTCCTCGCCCCGCTGAACCCGATAGATTCAATGGGATTCGTCCTCGATAAAATCCAGGGAACAAAATCCAACCAGGATTTTCTGTCCAACATGAACCAGTAGCTTGAAATATAGTGATCATAAACCCCCCCGAATATTCTGAAAGGGGGTTTATTATTAGATTCGTTATTACTATTGATATTAAGCCAAGAGGAGAACAGTAGAGATGAAACCGGATATTCACCCGAAATACGACAAGGCGATTATCAAGTGCGCCTGCGGTAGCGAGATCGAGACACGCTCGACCAAAGAGGAGATACGCGTGGAAATATGCTCCCAGTGTCACCCCTTCTTCACAGGAAAACAGAAGCTTGTCGACACCATGGGCCGCGTAGAGAAGTTCAGGAAGAAATACGACAAGTTCGACAAAAAGAAGAAGGCCTGAGCAAGTCTAATGTTGCTGTGTGTCAACTTCTCCTGTTTGTAAAAACAGGATTGTATCGTCCCGGTGTTTCTCGCGATGAGGGCCGTTTTTTTTGTGTTACGTTTTTTTTCGCACACTCAAGCCGTCGCGGGACATCGAGGTTTAAAGATCTATACTATATATGAATAAAGTCAGAGTAGGAGGTCAGGCGGTTATCGAGGGAGTCATGATGCGCTCCCAGAACACCATGACCGTAGCTGTCAGAAAACCGGACGGGTCCATCAAGGTAAAGGAGGAGTTCGTGAGCTCCCTTGCCGAGAGGTTCCCGATCCTTAAAAAGCCCTTCTTCAGGGGCGTTGTCATACTGATAGAGTCGATGGTCTACGGAATAGGCGCACTGACATTTTCAGCCAACGAGGCGGTCGAGGAAGAAGAAAAGACGTCAGACAAGGGCGGCGGAGGGGAGATCTCCCCCTGGATGACGGCCGTGACCATTATAGTCTCCTTTGCCTTTGCGATCCTCCTCTTTGTGGTTGTCCCCCACTTTGCAACGCTTTACATCGGCGAAATACTCCCCGTAAACATGGGGATTGAGACCTTCACCTTTCACCTCATCGACGGCATATTGAAGGTATCGGTCTTTTTGATCTACATCATCTCCATCTCCCTTATACCCGACATAAAACGGGTCTTTATGTATCACGGGGCGGAGCACAAATCGATCTTCACCTACGAGGCGGGGGAGGAGCTCTCGGTGGACAACGCCCGCAAATACTCTACCTTTCACCCGAGGTGCGGCACATCGTTCATCATCCTGGTATTGCTTATCAGTATCGTCATATTCGCCGTGACGTTTCCATTCCTCCCGCTCTTTCCGGATATGAACAAGATATTGAAGAACTTCATCTATATCTTGATCAAGATACCGCTCCTTGTTCCGATCGCGGGGATATCCTACGAGGTAATAAGGCTTGCGGGAGAGAAGAGGGACAACGTCTTTTTGAAGGCGATATCCATCCCCGGTTTATGGATACAGAAGATCACCACGAGGGAGCCCACCGACGATCAGGTCGAGGTGGCCCTTGCTGCATTGACAAAGGCCGTCGACATGGAGCTCTCGACCGGGGCCAAGACCCCCAGAGGAGATTGAACCACAACAGATGTTTGAGAAGATAAAAGATATCGAGGTGAGGTTCAAGGAGCTCGAGAAGTTCCTCTCCGACCCGGAGATCATAAGGGAGCAGGATCTCTATAGACAGTACACGAAAGAGCACTCCGATATAGGGCCTGTTGTCAGCGAGTACCGGCGGTTTCGGGATCTTAAGGCGGAGGTCGAGGAGAACGAGGCGCTTCTGACGGACAAGGACGAGGAGATCAGGGAGCTGGCGAAGGAGGAGCTCGAAGCCCTCGAGCTTAAGCTCGACGAGTCCGAGGATCGACTGAAGCTGCTGCTCGTCCCGAAGGACCCGAACGACGAAAAGAACATCTTCCTCGAGATCAGGGCCGGCGCCGGCGGCGATGAGGCCTCCCTCTTTGCGGCCGACCTCTTCAGGATGTACAGCCGTTACGCCGACATGAACGGCTGGCGCGTGGAGATCATGAGCCAGAACGTCATCGGCGTCGGTGGCTTCAAGGAGATCATCGCCCTAATCGAGGGGAGGGGCGCCTACAGCAGGCTCAAATACGAGAGCGGTGTCCACAGGGTCCAGCGTGTCCCGGAGACGGAGGCCCAGGGGAGAATCCACACATCCACCATTACGGTGGCGATCCTGCCAGAGGCGGAGGATATCGAGATAGAGGTTAACCCTAACGACCTGAGAATAGACACCTACAGGTCTACGGGTCACGGGGGACAGTCGGTCAACACCACCGACAGCGCCGTTAGGATAACGCACCTCCCGACGGATCTCGTCGTGACCTGTCAGGACGAGAAATCCCAGCACAAGAACAAGACAAAGGCGATGCGGGTGCTAAAGGCGAGGCTTTTAGACCTTATGATACAAAAGCAGCGGCTGGAGCGCTCCGAAGACCGCAAGAGCCAGGTCGGAACGGGGGACAGATCCGAGCGTATCAGGACGTATAACTACCCCCAGGGACGCGTTACCGATCACAGAATCGGCCTCACCCTCTACAAGCTCGACGCGATCCTGATGGGAAACATCGACGAGCTGATAGACGCCCTCACCGCATACTTCCAGGCGGAAGCTCTGAAGACTCAGGCACTATGATATCCCCCCCCGAAACAGAACTTATCACGAAAAAGGACACACCTAAAAAAGGAACTCCAAATGATATACTGGAGGCGGTAAACAGGGCCTCGTCGTACCTCAAGGATGCGGGGGTGGAGTTGCACCGCCTTGACTCGGAGCTGATAGCCGCTAAGGTACTCGGAGTAAGGCGGATAGACCTCTACCTGATGCACGACAGGCCCCTGACTCCCGAGGAGTGGCGGGAGATAGGAAGGCTGGTATTGAAGAGGGGTGACGGAACGCCCACCGCCTACATCACGGGGGAAAAGGAGTTCTGGTCCCTCTCGATTACCGTCAACGAATCGGTCTTAATCCCCAGGCCGGAGACCGAGGTTTTGGTCGAGGAGGCGCTGGCCCTTCTCGGCGGCACAGGTGCAGAGAGGGTCTCCATCCTGGAGATCGGGACCGGATCCGGAGCGGTGGCGGTCGCCATATTGGCGGAGCTTCAGGGAGCAATCATAACGGCAACGGATATTTCGAAAAAAGCGATCGATATCGCCGGTGAAAACCTGAAGCGCCACGGACTCTCAGATAAGGTTGACCTCCTTACCGGCTCGATCTACGAGCCGATAACGGCCCTGTATAAAAAGTTTGACGTAATTTTATCCAATCCACCATACGTTTCCGCGGAACAAATGGGGTCGCTTCCTGTCGAAATATCAAGGGAGCCACATATAGCCCTTGACGGGTCGGTCGACGGGGGTGCGGACGGCCTCGATGTTATACGTCCCATTATTGAGCTTGCCCCCGACCACCTCGTATCGGGAGGTCATCTTTTGCTGGAGATAGGAAGCGACCAGCTTGACGGCGTTAGAGAGATCATAGATGGTACCTCGGGGCTCTCGTTTCTCAAGATGAGGAAGGACTACGCGTCCCTCCCGAGGGTCGTGGTTGCCCTTAATGATTAGTTATATTAGTTAATACATAGGTAGTTTTTTAAGGATTTCGCCTTGCTTCAGAAGATGGTAATAAGGGGCGGCCCTCCCCTAAAAGGTGCGGTCAGAATCAGCGGCTCGAAAAACGCCGCCCTCCCCATAATAATATCCTCTATCATGGCCCCGGGGAGGTCGGAGTTTCTGGACGTCCCCGATCTCATGGACATAAGGACGACCGAAAGGCTCCTAACAGATCTGGGAGCGGAAGTTGTCTTCAACGACAAGTTCGTCGTCGATTCCACCCCCATAAAAAACCACGAGGCCCCCTGGGACGAGGTAAGGAAAATGCGGGCCTCCTTTCTCGTCCTCGGCGCCCTGCTTTCCCGCTTCGGCATTGCTAAGGTTGCGCTCCCCGGTGGGTGCGCCCTGGGGCCGAGGCTCGTCGATCAGCATCTCAAGGGCTTTGTCTCCATCGGCGTGAAGATAAAGGAGGAGCACGGCCTCGTTATCGCCAGTGGAAAAAATATAAGGGGAGACAGCGTTACTTTCGATTTTCCCACCGTTGGAGGCACCGAAAACATCCTCATGGCCGCGTGCACCGCAAAGGGGGAGACGGTCATAAACAACGCCGCCAGGGAGCCGGAGATCATAGACCTCGCCCGCGCCCTCAGGGAGATGGGCGCCGTTATCGAGGGGGAGGGGGAAGAGACGATACGAGTCCAGGGCGTCGACGCTCTTTCCCCCATCAGATACAGGATAATCCAGGACAGGATAGAGGCGGGGACGTATCTGATGGCGATCGCCGTAACGGCGGGAGACGTCACCATCGAAAACTTCCCCGCTGATATGTTAACCTCCGTTGTTGGCAAGCTGGAGGAAGCGGGTGTCGATTTCAAGCAAACGGGCGATGAAATGAGGGTCAAAGGCCCAAAGAAGATCAATCCCATAAACGTATCCACACAGCCCTACCCCGGCTTTCCCACGGACCTCCAGGCCCCCATTACATCCCTTCTGACGGTAGCGGACGGCACGAGCGTTGTTACCGAGACGATATTCGAAAACCGCTTCGCCCACGTACCGGAGCTGATACGCCTGGGAGCGGACATAACGATCGATGGGAGAAGCGCCGTGATAAAGGGCGTCAAGGGGCTCTCCGGGGCCAAGGTCATGTCGTCCGACCTTAGAAACAGTGCATCCCTCATCCTCGCGGGTCTCGTTGCCGAGAATACCACGGAGGTCTATCGACTCTACCACCTCGAAAGGGGCTACGAGCGAATGGAGGAGAAGCTCTCATCCCTCGGCGCCGACATAAAAAAGGTAAGACAGGATGATTGAGATAATCGAGCGGGGCGACAGCGCCTTTCAGAAATATATCGACAGGATAGTCACAAGGGGGGAGAGAATCCCCGAAGACGTGCTCAAAAGCGTAAACGAGATAATCGAGGACGTGAGGGAAAACGGCGACAGCGCTCTTATCAAATACACCGAGAAGTTTGACGGAATCAAGCTCTCACCCAATGAACTTGATATAAACACTTCAGAGATAGATTCGGCTGTTAAGGAGCTGCCCGGGGATGATTATGACGTCATCGAAACCGCGGCCAAAAGGATCGAGGACTACCACGGACACCAGGTTCAAAAAGGGTTGTCTTTTACCGACGATTACGGCAACGTCCTCGAGCAGGTCGTAAGGCCCCTTTCCAGAGTCGGCGTTTACGTCCCCGGGGGACGCCTCCCCTACCCCTCGACGCTCCTTATGAACGCTATCCCGGCAAAGATAGCGGGCGTCTCCGAGATAGTCGCCGTCCACCCCACACCCGGAGGCTCCATCTCCCCAGGCGTGGCAGCGGCCGCAAAGATATCCGGAGTCAATAATATCTTTCGCATCGGCGGCGCCCAGGCGATCGCCGCCCTATCATTCGGGACGGAGACTATCCCGAAAGCCAACAAGGTTGTCGGGCCCGGAAACGTCTACGTGGCGGCGGCAAAGAGGCTGCTGTTCGGCGTAGTCGATATAGACATGATAGCCGGCCCGTCGGAGATCCTCGTAATCTCGGACGGCAAATGCGACCCCGCCTACGTTGCCCGGGACCTCCTCTCCCAGGCGGAGCACGACCCGTTGAGCGCCTCTATCCTGATCACACCGGATCCGAAGTTTGCCGAATGCGTAAAGGAGGAGATAGGGTCGATCCTTGGAGCTAAAGGTACGGATACGGCCGTTGCCCTCGATTCCATTAAAAACTTCGGGGCGATAATAGTGGTTTCAGACATCGACGAGGCGATATCTATAGCGAACGAGGTCGCCCCGGAGCACCTGGAGCTGATCGTTGAAAATCCGAGAGATCACCTCGAAAAGATAGTCAACGCCGGCGCCGTCTTTCTGGGGCCAAACTCCACGGAGCCGATAGGCGACTACATCGCCGGGACGAACCACGTCCTCCCCACCGGCGGCACGGCCAGGTTTTCGTCTCCCCTGGGGGTGTACGACTTCGTCAAGAGGATGAGCGTTATCGAGATATCTAATAGGGGATTGAGAGAGCTTGGCCCTAAGGCTGTAAGGTTTGCAGAGATGGAGGGACTTTCCGCCCACGCCGGGGCGATCGTGGTGAGGCTCAAGAAGGGCGCCGACAAATAGCTTATCGCAGGTCGATGTGAGAATCACATCTCAGAGACGATATTTTAGGCTTTCATAGGATCAAAGGGTTCGGCCAAAACGGCTAAGTAGATGAAATATAACTCCCCCTTGATTATATCGGACAGGGACAATATCTATTCCCGCCCCCTCTTCCCAATCCCGATTGCCTTCGCCAACGAACCGCCCAATCTATGCCAACATCGGATGTAGCGTTAACGGTTTAAAAGAGCAGAAATTCAATACTTTTTTAAGCTCCCTTCCTTCCCTTCTCTCAATTTAGACTTATATTACCGTTATGAGGGATAGAAATTCGACCGCCCCAAAATGAAACATGTATACGCGTTTGCCACTTAACGTTATTTCGATGGAACAAGGTTTTTACCCCATTCCCCTTACCCTCATTTCCAGCTTCCAAAAGGCGTGTAAACCAAGCCTGAATCTTACGAAGTAGTATTCACCTTTAACCGCATTTTTAAGGCTGTTTCCTCCCCCGCATTAGTCAAAAAAACTTTAAGATCAAACCCCTTTCCCCCCCTACTTGTTCTCCTCCTTCATAATGTAGGTGAAGACGCAGTGATCCTCTCCCGTCGCCTGACGCTCCTTCAGCGACATCTTTACATCCGGGTTGTAGCCCTCGAGGATCTTGTAGTCCACGTACTTGCAGTATATCTTGGCGTATTCGCCCAGGCCCCACTCCTCGGCTGCATTGTAGAACGTGCAGTTGTTCACCTTTGCGACAAGGTCGTTGTTCTCGATTGCGGGGATCGGCTGGAAGTTAGCGCCGTCAATATCCGTGTAAATCAGCCAGTTCTTGAAGCTGTTCTCCTTTCCCTGCGCCCTGACCCTCTCGGCGATCCTTTTTCCCCGCTCCAGGCCGAAATACTCGATCCCCTTTTTCAGAACGGCCTCCCCCTCCTCCTCGCCCAGCCTCTCTATCACGAACTTGGCGATGCTCGAAAAGAGCTGGGCGGCAAGTCCGAACCCGGGAGTCTGAAATTGATCTCCAACCTCCTCCTTTTTCGCAGGAACGTCCCCCAGATACTCGAAATCGAATCCCTTTTCTTTTTCCCTCTTTATCTCGTCCATTTACAACTCCTGACAATTATATTAAAAATTAACTCATGCAACCGAGTCAAAATATATCGTCGTTTTTTATGTGAGGATATTTTTGGGCCTCTCGCCCCATTCTATAACGGCATAGGCGCTGTGGTTGTGGATGCTCTCGATGTTTTCCGACTCCACCAGAAACCAATCGAAAATTTCAAGCTCGATGAGGCGTCTCGACACCTCCCTGACTACGTCCTCCACGAACATCGGGTTGTTGTAGGCCTTCTCCGTAATGTATTTTTCGTCCGCTCGTTTAAGGAGTGAGTACAGGTCCGAGCTTCCCGATCTTTCCACTATATTGATGATATCCTCGATCCAAAAGAACTTCTTTGAAAGGAGGCGGACATTTACATAGCTCCTCTGGCTGTGCGCCCCGAAATCCGATATCTCCCTGGAGCAGGGGCAGAGGGTCGTTATGGGAACCTTGATTCCCACTATGAACTCCTTCTTCTCCCCGCTGTAGCCGAGATAGCGGCATTGATACTCCATCAATCCCTCTTCGCCGGATACGGGGGCCTTCTTCTTTATGAAATATGGGAAGTCAAACTCGATGTGGGCGGATTTTGCGTTCAACATCTTCTTCATCTTGTCCAGAATAAGATCGAAGTTCCTGATTCCTATCTCCATTCGGTATTCGTTCAGGATCTCCACGAACCTGCTCATGTGAGTACCCTTGAACTTGTGAGGGAGATCCACGTATAGATTGATGCTCGCAATGGTGTGCTGGGTCTCGTTCTTCTTGTCGAAGACGACGATAGGATATCGAATTCCCTTGACGCCCACCTTGTCGATATCGATATTGTTTATTCCCCTCTGGTTCTGTATGTCAATCATGTCACTTTTCATAATACGATGCCCTCGAGTTATCCGACTCCCAAACGTCCACCCTTAAATCCCCGGATATAGACACTTCGTCGAGCTTCTCCCTCATCTTGTCACAGATGAACTTAGCTATATTCTCGGAAGAGGGATTAATCCTGTCAAACGGGGGAACCTCGTTGAGATTCGTGTGGTCTACAATATCAATTATATTTTTGAGATACGACTTAAGCTTCCTGAAATCCATCACCGTACCGTCAGGAAGAAGCCTGTCACTCTTTAGATAGACCTCGACCTTGAAATTGTGGCCGTGGATGTTTTCACACCCCCCCCCTATCTCCTTCAGGCTGTGGGCGGCGGAAAAGTGATCTTTAACCGATATCTCATACATCTATCAAATCTCCTTGATCTTGACCTTATCGAAAAGCCTCTTGACGTCTTCTCTTCTGCACAGCTCCGTCCCGGGGGTTATCGACGCCGCCGCCCCGGAAGCCACGGCGAGCGCCAGGCACTCCTTGATATTCAAATTTCTCTTTATGCCCAGCACAAATGCCGCGAGGAAAGAATCCCCCGCACCAACGGTACTGCCAACGGTTACCTTGGGGGGAATCCCTTTGAGAGCCCTAATTCCCTTCTCCTTGGTCTCTTCGCTTACAAGGATCGCTCCGTCCCCCCCCATCGATATGAGTACTATCTCGATTCCCATCTCGAGAAGTTCCTCGGCACCTCTGATCGCATCTTCCGAGTTTTTTATCTCCCTCTCAAGGAGCCTGCCCAACTCGTGGATGTTCGGCTTTACAATATGGGGTACGGCCTTTATCCCCTCCTTCATCACATCCCCGTCGGCATCGAGGGCCGTTATAGAGCCTCTGCCGTTCAATATCGACACTATCTCTTTATAGATACCCTTGTCGATACCCTTCGGGATACTCCCTGATATTACAACGTACTCGGGATCGTCGATAACCCTGATCTTCTCCATCAATTCCCGAATCTCGACTTCGTTGACCTCCGGTCCCGGGGCATTCAGGCTTGTGTGGGTCTTTTTCAGCTTTTCATGTATAAGAATGTTAGTCCTCGTCTCCCCCCTCGTCTCCACGAAATCACATTTCACCCCCTGGCGGAGGAGGCGCTGCTCGAGCTCCATCCCGTGGAATCCCCCTATAAAGCCCAATGCCACGCTGTCACCCTCCAAGACATGTATTACCCTCGAGACGTCGATCCCCTTTCCCCCGGCATATCTCTCCTCGGACTCCACCCTGTTAGCATCATCCGCAATCAGAATATCGAGAATAATTGATCTGTCAAGGGCGGGATTTAAAGTTATAGTGTAAATCATGGACAATTCCACTTTAAAAGGTATAATAATATTACATATTAAACTCCTTTGTCAATTTTATCTTGATAAAAACAATATATTCTGATATCATTCCTCGATTTTATCATAAAAATTATCAATTTTGAAATAAAGTGGTTTTTCCCCCGTCTAAACATCTAAAGAGTCACTTATATTATGCCGTCATGTCTTCATATTCTCACTCTAATTTTATTTTAAACCCTGGAGTAAATTATGAGATTTCACCTTAAACTAATCCTCACACTTTCTCTGATCATCTTCACCGCTCCTATATTTGCCTTTAAGGCCTCTGCTCAAACCGAGGGGTTCTCTCCCCCTCCCCGCACCTTAAGCGAGTGCAAGAGGATTGTCCTTGAGGACTCCCCCGCCATTTTGGCGGCGAAGGCGGAGATAAAGAGGACAAAGGGGGTGATCTGGGAGGTATGGACGAGCATCCTGAAGGTCAACGCCGTTGGGGAGTATATGTACTTCAACCAC
>Ga0180431_10002510_pt1 | contig 24546 bp, 20 predicted proteins | sample SS_ome_11_FD_132459 | JGI IMG/M metagenome (GOLD analysis project Ga0180431, IMG submission 132459) | Hypersaline lake sediment archaeal communities from the Salton Sea, California, USA - SS_1_MS_1 metaG | ecosystem: Environmental > Aquatic > Non-marine Saline and Alkaline > Hypersaline >... | reverse complement strand
TATACTAAGGAGACGAATCATGGCTAAAGTACAGGTTGTATTTCATAGCATGTATGGACACGTGTATCAGTTGGCTCAAGCGGTGGCCGAAGGGGCGCGCGACGTTCCGAATACGCAAGTGAGCCTTTATCAGGTTCCGGAATTGATGCCGGACGAAGCCCTGGAGAAAAGCGGCGCTAAAGCGGCCCGTGAAGCGTTTGCGGACATCCCCGTGGCCGAGCCGGCGCAATTGGGCGAGGCCGATGCGATTATCTTCGGAACCCCGACGCGGTTCGGCAATATGTGCGCCCAGATGCGGAATTTTCTCGATCAGACGGGCCAGTTATGGTTCAACGGCGGTCTGATCGGCAAGGTCGGCAGCGTTTTCGCCAGTACCGGAACGCAGCATGGCGGCCAGGAGACCACCATCACGAGCTTTCATTCGACGCTTTTGCATCATGGTATGATCGTGGTCGGTGTGCCCTATTCCGAACAGAAACTCCTCAATATGGATGAAATTACGGGCGGCACACCCTACGGAGCGACGACCCTGGCCGGGGCGGACGGATCGCGCCGGCCCACCGAGAACGAGCTGGCCATCGCCAAGTTTCAGGGTAAGCATGTTGCTGAGATCGCCCAAAAGCTCTGCCGATAACGCGGTGTTAGAGTTTGAGATATTTAATTTTTTTTCGCTCTTGTTATCCGCGTGATTCATATGTATAATCATGTCGAGCGAACAACCGAACTCATTTATCGGATGCATATAGAAAAAGGGTAAGTTGACCCGATTGAAATTCGGTCTTGTGAGAAGAGATGCAATGACAACATTTCTTTTAGGAGATTGAAAATGTGTCAGACATGCGGATGTTCTCCATGTAAAACCTGTGGCGGTCCTATCGAGAATGGTGTTTGCTCCGGCTGCGGTAAACCGTCGGACGAATGCACCTGCCCGAAGAAGGAGTAGGATTCCAGGCATTTCGCTCATTCGTCACGGTTAAAACGTTCGAGTTCCACAGCCGGCCGTCGAGGCGGAAAACAGAGGTAAATGGCATCGTGGTCGTGATGGCAACGGTGATTTACTTTGCGGCCGGCAGTCAAATCTTGATGCGAACGTTAAGGGTGCTGCTCTCATCAGAATGCTGGAATGAGAAGAGGTGGTGCCATTTTCAAAATGGAAAGATGGTCCGTGTCGAAACCCATCATGGTATCTGAGCTATGCCGAAAGGGCTGTTTTCTTCGGGAAGCCCTGTTACGTATAGAAGTAATCTGACATTCATCGGACTACTTTGCCCTCGATACATTCAAATATTGTCTCTTCACTCATGCCCATATCATTTACCCGTCGTATGATCAGTTCCCTCTTTTCAGAGAAGGAAGCTCATTTTATTGGTGTTGTTGTATTTTCAAGCAAAGGATTTGACAAATCAGGTGTGAATTCATATCATACGCACCTTCTTGTCGGTCGGGTGTGCATCGCACACCATTTTTATTTGTATCAAGCATCGAGGTTTTGAGTATGACGTGGATTAATGAGAATTTCTTGAAGTTGCAGGCGGGGTATTTATTCCCGGAAATCGGACGGCGCCGAAGGGCGTTTCAGGCCGCTCATCCGGATGCGAAGATGATCAGTATGGGGATCGGGGATGTGACGCAGCCTATTGCGCCGGCGATTGTCGAGGCGATGAAACGGGCGGTCGAGGAGATGAGCCGGGCCGAGACCTTCCGGGGTTATGATGACGGCGGGATCGGATACGAATTTCTCCGCGAAGCGATTGCCGACAACGACTACAGGGCACGAGGCGTAGATATCGATATCGACGAAATCGTTATTAGCGATGGCGCTAAATGCGATAGCGGGAATATGCAGGAGATTTTCGGCCTGGATAACGTCGTGGCGGTTTCCGATCCGGTCTATCCGGTGTATGTGGATACGAACGTGATGGCCGGTCGGACGGGCGGGCCGGCCGGGCCGGGCCGGTACGAGGGGATCGTCTATATGCCGTGCACTGAGCAGAATCAGTTCGTGCCGGAGCCGCCGGATGAGAAAGCGGATTTGATTTATCTGTGCTTTCCGAACAACCCGACCGGGGGCGTGGCGACGAAGGAGCAACTCAAAAAATGGGTCGATTACGCGAAAGAAAATAAAGCCATCATTCTCTTCGACGCTGCTTATGAGGCGTATATCTCGGAACCGCATATCCCGCATTCGATCTACGAGGTCGAGGGCGCTAAAGAGGTTGCGATTGAATTCAGAAGCTACTCGAAGACCGCCGGCTTCACGGGTCTGCGATGTGCTTTTACCGTTGTGCCGAAGCAACTCAAGGGCTATACGAAAGCTGGCGAGGCGGTGGACGTCGCTCCGATCTGGAAACGCCGGCATTGCACGAAGTTTAACGGCGTTTCGTATATCACCCAGGCCGGGGCGGCGGCGGTTTATACCGAAGCGGGCAAAAAGCAGATCCGAAAGACGATCGATATTTACATGGCCAATGCGAAGCTCATCCGCGAAAAGCTTAGTGAGATGGGCTATACCGTTTATGGCGGTGTGAATGCACCCTATATTTGGCTCAAGACGCCGGAGGGTGTCGGTTCCTGGGAATTTTTCGATATGCTGCTGAACAAGGCCCATGTCGTCAGCACACCCGGCGCCGGTTTCGGCTCGGCGGGGGAGGGATTCCTGAGATTGACGGCGTTCGGGCAGCCGGAGAACGTCAAAGAGGCTCTGGGGCGCATAGCTGATGCCGTATAAGCCGGAGACTGCTCATGAAGTTAGAGCGTGACGGCTGCAAAAGGAATTTGGGCATGAAACGCAGTATATTGTTTATTTCGGTTCTATTGTCTCTTGTCTTCGCAGGCGGTGCATTAGGACAATCTGAACCAGGCAAACATAGACTGCTCGTCCTGACCGACATAGGCGGCGATCCCGACGATCAACAGTCGATGGTCCGGCTGCTGCTCTACGCCAATGAGTTCGATCTGGAGGGTTTAGTCGCCACCTCCGTTCGTTCCCGCGTGAATCCCGACCAGATTCGCGAGCGGATCGAGGCCTATCGCAAGGTAAGACCGAATCTGATTAAGCACGCCACAGGTTATCCCACGGCGGAAGCCCTGCGGAGCCTGATCAAGAGCGGCGTAACCGAGCGAAATATGATTAGTGTCGGCGAGGGCAAGAGCACCGAAGGCTCGCGACACATCATCTCGGTCGTGGACAAAAAAGACAGCCGGCCCGTATGGATCACCGTCTGGGGCGCGCCGACCGATCTGGCGCAGGCCTTGTGGGATGTCTCTCATAGCCGGCGCGAAAAGGAGGTAGATGCATTCGTCGCGAAGATACGCGTGTATGACATCGCCGGCCAGGACGATTCCGGTGCGTGGATATGCCGGGAATTTCCGAAAATATTCTGGCTGCGGAGCGTGGATATGTTCCAGGCGATTTCCGTGCGCATTGCGAGGCCGTTTCCGCCGCATGTTACCGGGCCGAACCTCGAAACCTTCACGACCGAATGGGTGGCCGACAACATTCGCAATCACGTCCCGCTCGGCGCGCTCTACCCAGAGCGCAAGTGGAAATACGAAGGGGACACCCCGGCGTTTTTATACCTGCTTCCGATTGGCCTCAACGATCCGGAGCAAATGACGCACGGCAGTTGGGGCGGCCGGTTCAATCGTGTCAAGACGAAGAATCCCGGCTCTTTTAGCAAAAAGTACGCAGAGGCCCAGAAGAAATTCCACGACTTTGCGATGTACACCGAGGCGCCGGATTGCTGCCGGTTCCCATCCCAAACCTATACGAGCACCTATGCCGGCTTGTTTCGATGGCGCGAGGCGTTTCAGCATGACTTCGCCGCTCGAATGGACTGGTCCGTTAAGCCGTTCGATAAAGCGAATCACCCGCCCAGGGCCGTGCTCAATGGTGACGAATCGCTGGATATTCTCCAAATCGACGCACACGCCGGGGCGACTATCAGACTGGATGCGTCCGGCTCGACCGATCCCGACGGTGACAACCTGAGGTACCGATGGCAGTACTACCCGGAGCCCGGTACGTACGGCGAGCGGCACGATCTTAACGCCGTTAAGATCAAGGATTCCGGGGCCATGAAGGCGACCTTAACGATCCCCGGAGACGCCGAAGCAGGCGATTCGATTCATATACTTCTTGAGGTGACAGACGACGGCGATCCGCCGCTTACGCGCTACAGGCGGATCATTATTCACGTATCGGTTTAATATCCTATGGCAAAAGCAACGACAGCATACATCGGCCTGGGCAGCAACCTGGGCGACCGAAAAGTCAACATCGACAGCGCCGTTCGATTGCTCGGAGAAACCGAACAGATCGAGGTTCTCCGGGTGAGCGGCATGATTGAAACGGCGCCGCTGGCTTCGACCGATCAACCGAATTATCTTAACGCCGTTGTCGAAATCAGAACGGGCCTGAATGCCATCCGGCTGCGTAAGCGGTGTGTCGAGATCGAAGCCGCTCTGGGCCGGGTTCGACGGGGCAAATGGTGGCCGAGAACGATCGATCTGGACATCCTGCTCTTTGGCGATTTGCTCCTCGATACGTCCGAGCTGACCATCCCCCACACGCAAATGCACCTACGATCCTTTGTGCTCGAGGGCCTGTGCCAGCTCGATGCCGAGTTGGTTCATCCGCTTCTGGACGCGTCGGTCGTGGAATTAAAAGCTCGATTGAACGGCGGCGATTTTGCGCTCGATGCCGACAAGCCGCAGCTTGTCAGTATCGCCGGCAACATCGGCGTCGGCAAAACCACGTTGGCGAAGAAGATGGCCGGTTGTCTCGACTGCAAGATTCTGCTGGAACCCTATGACAAAAATCCGTTTTTGCCGGATGTGTATGCCGGCAAGAAAGAGTTGGCTTTGGATTCGCAGTTGTTTTTTTTGATCCACCGTTCAGAGCAATTGAATCCGTCCGGATTAACGCCGGATCGGATCAGTCTGAGCGATTATATCTTCGATAAGGAATTGATTTACGCCCGGCGGCTTCTGAACGATCATCAGTTGGCTATATACGAGGAGATTTATCCGTCGTTTGCTGCGAAGGTCGCCTCGCCGGTGTTGGTGATCTACGTACGAGATCCCGCGACGGATTGCCTTGAACGAATTCACAGCCGGAATCGACCCTACGAACAGCAGATCGAACTGCCGTTTCTCGAAGCGCTCAGCGACGACTATGACTGGCTTTTTGAAGATTGGAAGCGCTGCCCTGTTATTCGCCTCTCGAGCCGGCAAGCCGCCAATGTGGATTGGCTGGCGCACCAGATAAAATACTACACAGTCAGCTTGTAGGTTGTTATTCTTTTTGTGGGTGGCATCCTCATCCCAAGAGATGGGGATGGTGGGAACGGCCGTCCCCCAGATAATGCTTGAGGCTACCCCACTGCACTGAAAGAGGATATGTCCAAATGGATGTTGCAACAACAATCGAATCCGTGAGAGATTTGGTCAAAGCCGCCCGTGGACGGGGTGAGAAGGTCGGCCTGGTCCCAACGATGGGCGCGCTGCATGTGGGGCACGTATCGTTGATCGAAGCCGCGGTGAAAACCGGCGACTTTGTCGTTGTGAGTATCTTCGTCAATCCCACACAGTTTTGCCCGGGCGAGGATTTTGAGAAGTATCCCCGACCGCTGGACGCCGATCTGAAAATGTGCCAACAGGCCGGCGTGAACGTTGTTTTTGCTCCGACACCGCAAGAAATGTACCCTTCAGAGAATCTAACCTGGGTCACGGTTGAGAAACTGACCGAGTCCTTGTGCGGTCGAGGTCGGCCGGGGCATTTCCGCGGCGTGACGACCGTGTGCACCAAGTTATTCAACATCGTCGCTCCCGACGTCGCCTACTTCGGACAGAAAGATGGTCAGCAGGCGATTGTGATCCAGCGGATGGTGGCGGATTTAAATCTGCCTCTTGAGATCGTTGTTTGCCCCACGGTTCGCGAAGCGAGCGGTCTGGCGGTCAGCAGTCGAAATCAGTACCTGAGCGATCAGCAAAAGAGCGATGCGGCCAAAATCTATGAATCGCTCCAGGAATGCCGCCGAATGATCGACGCCGGCGTGACGGAGGCCCGGCAGCTCATTACCCGGATGCAGGAAATATTGACGCAGGTTCCGTCAATCGAGATCGAATATATCCACATCGTCAATGCCCAAACACTTGAAGATATCAAGGTTATTGCAGGTGAAGTCCTTATCGCCGTGGCCGTCGGACTCGGCCCGGCCCGGCTGATCGACAACATTCTGGTGGACACTGACGGATAATCCTTTATAATCCAACTGTATTATCGTTTTAAGTGAGCAATTCATATTTTAACGGCTGATTATGTTTGTAAAGATATTAAAAAGTAAGTTGCATCGTGCGAGAGTGACGGATGCGAAGCTGCATTATCCGGGCAGTATCGCGATCGATTCGGCGCTGATGGACGCTGCGGGTATTTTGCCTTACGAGTCCGTTCTGGTGGCCGACGTGGATAACGGCAACCGGCTGGAGACGTACGTCGTTCCCGCCGAAGCCGGTTCCGGCCAGATCGTGATCCTCGGCGCGGCGGCCCAATTGATCAAACCCAAAGATATTGTGATTATTCTTGGATTCGGCTATTTGACCCCTGAAGAGGCCGAGGGCTCCAAACCGAAAGTCGTTGTCCTCGACGAGAACAACAAAATCATCAAGTAGCCGTCGCGATCCAATGAGAAACCCGGACCTTTGAGCTTTGCGGTAGATGTATCCTGAACTTTTCGAGATACCGTTTGTCCATGTGACCGTCAAGAGTTACGGTCTGATGATGGTCATGGGTTTTTTGGCGGCGGTCTCGCTGATCCGGCGGCTCAGCCGGGACTTCACGCCCGATCCGCAACTGATTACCAATGCGGCGCTTTATTCCTTAGTGGGGGGCGTGATTGGAGCGAGGATCTTCTTTGTCGTCCACTACTTCGACAGGTTTCGAGCATCGCCGATTGAGGTCTTTTTCATTTGGCAGGGGGGGCTGGAGCTTTTAGGCGGCGTCATTGCCGCGATCGGCATCATCTTCTTCTACTTAGTGTATCACAAACTGCCTATCCGACGTTATCTGGATGTTCTGGCTATCGGTCTGATGCTGACGCTGGTTTTCGGCCGGATCGGTTGTACTCTGAACGGCTGTTGTTACGGCAAGCCCACGGATTTACCCTGGGGCATCCGCTTTCCCTATAATTCATTCGCTTATTTCAGCCAGGTGAATCCCGACCCGGACAGACATCGCTCCGAACCGCATTTGAGATTGCCGGACGATTATTTCACCACCATGGACGAGAACGGCATCAGGTACTTAAAACCGAAAGAAGACCTGACCGATGACCAGCGAAATGAAGTAACCCGGGGTCAATACCGTTGCCTGCCGGTCCACCCGACCCAGTTATATTCGTCCGGTCTTGCGGCTCTGTGGTGTTTCGTGCTCTTTATGTTCCGGAAGCGCGCCGAGAAAGCCGGGGCAGCTCAAAATTCCCGCAGGCTATTTGCCAAACCCGGCGGCACGTTTGCCTTAATGTTCATCATATACGGGATGTCGAGGTTCCTCATAGAGCTTCTTCGCGATGACAATCCTTTTGAGTATGCCTGGTGGGCGGTTTACAAAGGCGGCACCGTCTCGCAAAACCTGGGCATTTATATGATCGTTTTCGGCGTGGCTCTCATGATCCTGTTTCAAACAATGAAACCGAGTGTTGCCGCACCTGTCGGTAATACAAAAACTAAAAATCCAAACAAGAAAAAGATTGATATCGCTTCGCGATGAGCTTTTTAAATAGATTCCTCGACTTCGCTGCGCTTTGCTCGGAATGACAACACATTCCCGTCATTTCGACCGGAGTCCGCCGAAGGTGGACGCAGCGGAGAAATCTATCTTAAAAAGCTTTGCGAAGCAGATCATTATTGTACAATGCCTTTAGTCGAATACAAACTCCATTATATTCAAGATAATGCGCCCTGAACTTTTTGAGATACCGTTTATTCATGTGACCGTCAAGGGTTTCGGACTCATGATCGTCATTGGCTTTCTGATGGGCGCCTGGCTCGTCGGGCGCCTGAGCCGCAGCGTCACGTCCAATCCTCAGCATACAACGAATGTCGCCCTGTACGCTTTGATAGGGGGGATGATCGGGGCGCGCTTGTTTTTTGTGATTCACTACGTCGAGACGTTCAGGAAGCATCCTTTGGAATTCTTCTACATCTGGCAGGGCGGTCTGGAATTCTACGGGGGCGTTCTCGTTGCCCTCCCCGTGATTATTTTCTATATGCGGCGTCAGAAGCTCCCGCTGCGGCGCACGTTTGATATCCTGGCTATCGGCCTGATGTTCGGCCTGGCCTTCGGCAGGCTTGGCTGCTTCATGAATAGCTGTTGCTACGGCAGACCCACGGACGGGCCCTGGGGTTTGCGCTTTCCTTACAACTCGTTTCCCTATGTTAGCCAGATTAACGGGGATCCGGATCGAAACCGATCCGAGCCCCAATTGGACTTGCCGCCGGAAGAATACATGGACTTCACTGGTCAGGATGGGAAATGGTATCCGAGACCTTACGAGGAGCTGACCGCTGAGCAGAAAGATGCCGTTACCCACGGCGAATATCGCTGTCTGCCCGTCCATCCGACCCAACTCTACTCGTCCGCCAATGGAGCTCTATTGTGCCTGATTCTTTACCTTTTCTGGCGACGATCCCAAAGAGCGATCGCCGAAAATACGATGAAGCCGTTCACCCGGCCCGGCTTAACATTCGCCCTGGCCTTCATCCTGTACGGCGTCACCCGATTCGGCATCGAGTGTATTCGCGACGACAACCCGTTCGAATATGGTTGGTGGGCGATGTATAAAGGCGGGACGGTTTCTCAAAACGTGAGTATCTATTTGATCATTCTCGGTGTCGTTCTCATGGTGATATTTCAACGTTTTGGAACAAAAATCCTCAAATCGTAACTCTTTTTTCTGTGAACATATCCGAGAATTGACGATATTATATGTATAGGAGCCGGTGTACTCATATTAGGTCGCGAGTCCTACGGGTGGAAAGAGAGACAATATCGGCGGTTTGACATAGGATAAAAAAATATCAGCCTTGTTCTACGGACGGCTGAAAAGAGCGATATTATGGGGCTTTACGATAGAGACTATACCCAGGCGGACTTTCAAACGCGTGGTTCCTACTTTCGCGGCATGCCGCAGATGCGGTTTAGTTTTCCAAGACTGACCCCCGTTGTCAAATGGCTCTTAATTATCAATGTGGCCGTTTTCCTGGTGTCGATTATACTGCCCTCGTTGGGAATTTTCCTCATTGACTGGCTCTCTGTTCATCCGGCTACGATTGGTATGTCCCTGCAACTGTGGCGAATCATCACGTATCAGTTTTTGCATGATATCAACGGCTTTGGCCATATTTTTGTAAATATGCTGGCGCTGTTCTTTTTCGGGCCGATGCTTGAGAGATTCTGGGGCAGCAAGAGATTCCTGGTTTTCTATCTCGTTTGCGGAGCCACGGGAGGCGTGTTATATCCTGTTCTCGCGCATGCGGGATGGTTGAGCAGGGGCCCTTTGATTGGTGCGTCGGGTTCCGTCTTGGGGATCCTCGCCGCCGGCGCGATATTGTTTCCGAACTTAAGGGTTTATATATGGGGCATTTTCCCCGTTAAACTGATGGTGCTCGCGATTATTTTTGCAGGAATTAGTATCATTACCCTATTACGGCCGGACCAGTTCGGCAACGCCGGCGGCCAGGCGGCCCATCTCGGGGGCATGGCGGCGGGGGCACTTTACGTCCTCTCCCAATCCTGGCGCGGCAAGTTTACGTTGAAACTGCGCACCCGCAGCCGGGAAAAGAAAATCACCGCCAATCGCGATTTAGAGGTCGAGGTGGATCGCATCCTGAAAAAGGTCCACGATTCCGGCATCCAGAGCCTCACTCGCAAAGAGAAAAACACCCTCAAAGAAGCCACCAAAGCCGAACAAATGCGAAACCGTTTTTGAGAATCATTAGTGGTTTGTGTGTTTCTGAACAAGTTTCTCTTTTCAAGCCGGCTGGGCAACGTATATTGATTCTGACGGGTAGCTGTTAAGAAGAGTGGATCTGCATTTTTTTAAAGCCGAATAAGAGCCTCTGCGACTCATTGACAGAAGACGTTGCCAAGACGCCAATGGAGTGGATTTAGATTCAGGAGCCAAGAATGACCAGAGTAAGAAAATTTCCAGCCAGTTTGATCCTTGTCCAGATCGTGATGATGACGGCGACCAGCGTCTCGGCGCAGAACTCGTTGCATAACGAGCCCAACGTTCCTCGATTGGAGTTAAAAGCCGAGAAGATCCAATGTGGAGCAAAGGCATATGATGGGCTGCGAGGCACATTGTATGTCCGGGAGGATCGGACAAAACCGAACTCCAGCATCATCAGACTGCCGATCGTTGTTGTCAAATCTCTGAGTTCGAAGCCGGATTATCCGGTTTTTCAATTCGCCGGGGGCCCGGGGCTTTCGAATATTTCTCCGATTCATGTCAATGAAGCGGATATCAAAAACCACGATGTCGTCAAGGTCGGATACAGAGGCGTTGACGGGACACCTGTATTGAAACACCCTATCTTCGATCAGATATTGAGTACTCCTGACTTTCTAGCGCAGGGCAGTATGAAAAAGGTCGGTCGGAATGTAACGCAAGCGATAAAAGAGCTTAAGGCGGCAGGAATGGACGTGACCCAATACAGTATCCAGAATGTCGTCGACGATATGGACGAGGCGAGAGCCGCTCTGAATTATGAGAAAATAAACATTACCGGTGGAAGTTATGGCGGCGCCGTCGTGATGGCGTATTGCCTCAGGTATCCGGAGAGAATCCATCGAGCGGTCATGATCGAGGCCGCTTTTCCCTACGATATCGCTTTCGGTAAACCTGAGCAATTCGATGCGAGATTGAATCATTTGAATGCATTATGGAAAAAAGATCCGGAGGCGATCAAGAGATCGCCCGATATTGTACAAACAATGAGAAATGTACTCAGGGACATGCCTCTTGAATATAACGGGATGCGCATCGACCCAGGGAAAGTCAGGTTCATGACGTATTTTGGTGTCACTTTTCAGCGGTCCTATGTCAATATGGTTTTTGACGCGTATGTTTGTGCAGAAAGTGGAGACTTTACCAGCATCGCACTGATGAGTCTGATGTACGACCAGTATCTGGGGCAACTGGGTAATACCGGCGATCTTTTGGCGAAGACCTATAGCAGTGTGACGGAGACTGAGAGGGATTTCGTCCGCGAACTGCAGGACCCTGAATCGGTCATCGGGTCACCACTCTCGATGTTTGCCTGGGGTGTTTTTCAATACTCCGATTGGCCCGTAGAGTCACTTGTTCGGGAACATCCACCGACTCAGGAATCGAGGGTCGAGACGCTTGTTTTTTATGGTAGCAAAGAGACCGGTGAGCCGTTTAGAAAAAAGTACAAGGATAATTTCGTTAATGCACATTGGGTTATTCTTGACGACTTAGGCCATAATGATATCTGGACGCTCACACCGGAGGGTACGAGCTACCTCATTCGAAGCTTCCTGGATAAAGGCGCTGTGGATACCTCGAAATTCGGACTGATTCCTGACTGGACGTTCACTCCCCAGGTTACGTTTGCACAAATGTTTCAGCAGATGATGCAACAGAGCAAAAAGAACGCTATAGACTAATAGACCATCAACAAAGATACAACTCAATGGAGAGATGTTCACGATTGTAAGAAAAGACCCTCGCACGTCATATCGCGGGTCTTCTTGTGTACTTTCTGCTCTTCCGTCCTTACGACTCGGGTGAAGGTTTGATCTTCGCTATTTTTGGGTGCCCGGGCCTCATGGATATCGGCCGGGCCGGTTTCAGGATATCTGACTTCGGCATGATTGGGATTCTGTTTCAGTAGTCTTTGAAACCGCTCATCCAGCCGGGCCAGTCTTCGGGCGCGACGCCGCCGACGGCCGTCCACACGTTCGCCGTGTCGAACGAGCGATGCCACTTAAGGCGCCAGAGTTCCTTCACGCCGACCTTCTCGATGGACCAGTCCATGAACAGCATGTTAATCATGCCGTTATTGTGGCGGTCGGTGCAGGCGCGTCTCATGCCGCCGCCGTAGGCCCAGAGGAATTCGCCGTCCTGCTCCGGCGGGGGGTCGAACGGCTCGGGCCGCAGCAGCATGAAGCCGCAATCCATGAACACCGGAATGGTGCTTTGATTCTTCTGCCCGGTTCGCCGCCACTTGTTCTTGGCGTCGTGCGAGCCGTTGACCAAATCGCTGTCATTGACCCACCAGTTGATGCCGTAGCTGCCGGTTTTATAAATGGGCTCTTTGAGATACGAGAAATCGCTCGGATTGGTGATGCTGACGTCCCATGCGGTGAAGGGCAGCGTGCCGCCTTGCTCGACGGTGCGTTGAGCCTTGGGGCAGAGGCGAATCGCCGGATCATTATGGTAGGGGATCAAAGAATAGATCCATGAGTACTGGCCGGTGGACCAGTTCTCGTCGATGCCCGGCATGAATTTGCCGTCGTGTTCGTTGGTGTACATCGTCATGCAGATAGCCCATTGCTGCAAGTGACGCCCGCAAATGATGGCTTTGGCCTGCTCCTTGGCCCGGCGAAGGGCCGGCATCAAAATCGCCATCAACAGCGCAATGACCGCGATAACCACCAAAAGCTCGATGAGCGTGAATGCCCTGCGTTTTCTCATAGTGCAACTCCTGCACATTAGCCCGACCCGATTGAAAATACCGGTGTTATTATAACCTTTCCAAGGCTGAAAAGCAAATGTTAACATTTTCCTACGATATGCGTCTTTATTGATGAAAGCATTACATATATTTGCTTTTTCGGGTAGAATCCAGCCGAACTGATACGGCTGCTATTGACGAATTCAGGCGAACCTGAAAGGAGAGTCAGACGTGAAGGATAAAGAAAAAAGACCGAAGAAACGTCGAAAAGTATCGATTTCCACCATTTTTCTCATTCTACTACTTGTCGGCATCGCCGCTTTTGCGGCGTACAGGTTGCGTCTGAAAGCGAAGTTGAACTCACGGATCGAAGCCATCCGTGCCGCCGGCTACCCGGTGACGTGCGCCGAGCTGGATGCGTGGTACAGGATTCCCGATAATGCCGAGAACGCCGCCCATACGATCCTCGACGCCTTTTCGTTCTATCAAGAATGGGACAAGGACGAGCTGAACGCCTTGCCGCTCTTCGGGCGGGCGGACCTACCCGGGCGCAGCGAACCGATGACGAGTGAGATGAAGGCGTTGGTTGCCGAATACATCGGGGACAACAACGAGGCGATTGATCTGCTTCACGCCGGAGCGAAAATCGAGCATTGCCGTTATCCCACCGATTACTCCGCCGGCTTTAACACCGAGCTGCCCTCGCTCGCCGATATCAGACAAGGATGCCGCTTACTGAGCCTCGAAGCCCTTTTATACGCTGAGAACGGTCAAGCCGATTTATCGATCGATTCCTTATTGTCCGGCTACGGTCTCGCGCGTTCGCTTGCGAAAGAACCAATGTTCATTGGGCAACTGGTTCGTTTGGCCTGTGATGGCCTCACGACTTCGACGCTCGAACGCGTTGTCAATAAGGTTCAACTGACGGACGAGCAACTGATTGCATTATCCGAGCATCTCCATCAAATCGAGTCGGCCTCCGATATGTTCCCCGGTTTTGTAGGTGAACGTTGTATGGGCCTGAGTGTTTTTAAGGATCCGGCATCTCTTGGATCAGGTGGGCAACTCGTCGGCGTGGCCCGGCCCATTCTTGCCGTTTTCCAGGCGGTTGGCCTCGCTGACATGGACGCCGCCATTTTTCTCGATATGATGAACGATTATATGGAGGCCGCCAAGCTGCCGCTCCACGAACGCCAAAAAGCTATGGGCGCTCTGGACGCCCGACTTGACTCTTTGTCGAAGATTCATATCTTGGCCCACCAGATCATGCCCGCGTTATTGAGAATCTATACGATCGAATTAAGGGCGATTGCGGGACTGCGCGTCACCCGCGCGGGATTGGCGGTCCAGCGTTACCGGCTCGCTACCGGAGCGATCCCCGATACGCTTTCGCAACTCGTCCCGGCGTACCTCGACGCGGTTCCCAAAGACCCGTTCGACGGTAACGAATTGCGATATCAAAAACGTGAGAAAGGATTCGTCATTTACAGTATTAATGAGGACCTGGAAGACAACGGCGGCGCCGAAAAACCGAAAAAACGACGAGGAAAAGACACTCCGAATTGGGATATAACCTTTATCGTCGAGCGATAATGTGTTATAACAAAGCTTGAAATCCGATGGGCGGGATCGAAACGTGTAAAAAACGGAGACCTTGTCGTGGATGCAAGCGAAAAAACCTCGAAGAAACGCAGAAAACTGACGATTACCAGCGTGCTCCTCTTGTTGTCGTTTTTCGGCATCGTTGCGTTTGCAATTTTCAGGCTGCGTTTGAAATGGAAACTAAACTCACGAATCGAAGCCATCCGCGCCGCCGGCTACCCGGTGACATGCGCCGAGCTGGACGCGTGGTACACCATTCCCGATGACGCTGAGAACGCCGCCTTTGTCATACTCGACGCTCTGTCGTTCTATCAAGAATGGGACAAAGATAAGCTTAACGCCTTGCCGCTCGCCGGGCGGGCGGAACTTCCCGCACGCACTGAGCCGCTTCCGGAGGAGATGAAAACACGCATCGCCGAATATATTGCCGACAATAACGAAGCGGTCGAATTGCTCCATGCGGGAGCGGAGATCGAGCATTGCCGTTATCCCGTGGATTTTGCTGCCGGCTTCGCCGCCCGGCTGAACCACCTTCCGAACATGAGAAGATCCCTCATGCTGGTGAACCTCGAAGCCCTGCTTCATGCGGAGAACAATGAGACGGACGCCGCTATCCGCTCCGTCATCTCCGGCTTCGGCCTCGCTCGTTCGCTATCGATGGAACCCTGTACCATTTCACAACTCGCTCGCATGGGCTGTCATTCTCTTCTCTTATCGACGCTCGAACGCGTCATCAACAGGGCGGATCTCACGGACGGGCAATTGATTGAACTGATCGAGTCTCTTTGCGACATCGAGCGTACCTCCAACATATCTCATGCCTATGTGGGCGAGCGGTGTATGGCCCTGAGTCTCTTCACGGCACCAACATCCATAGATTCGGACCTTTTTGAAAGCGTCCCAGCCCGGCCCATTCTTATACTTTTTCAAGGCATCGGCCTTTTGGATATGGATGCCGTCATTTATCTCGATCTCATAGAAGATTATATCGAAGCGACCCGGCTTCACTATCCCCAACGCCTCAAAGCTTCAGATTCGATTAACGCAAGGATTGAATCGATGTCGAACATCCACATCCTGACCCGAGAAGTGATGCCTGCGTTGTCAAGGGTCATCACCATAGAGGCAAGAACGATCGCGCATTTGCGGACCGCCCGGGCGGGATTAGCCGTCCAGCGTTACCGGCTTGCTACCGGAGCGATCCCCGATATGCGTTCGCAGCTTGTCCCGGATTACCTCGACGCCGTCCCAAAAGATCCATTCGACGGCAACGAATTGCGATACAAGAAACGTGAGGCCGGATTGATCATCTACAGCATCGGCGAGGACCTCAGTGACGACGGCGGCAAGGAAAAACCAAAATACAGTGAAAGGAAAACTAATCCGAATTGGGACGTGACTTTTATCGTTGAGCGATGATTGTTTCTTGCTTATTTGGAAAGAGGGATTCATGGAAACATTCACACCGGCCAGACCGCTTGTCGAACATCCGGATTTTTCCGTTCAAAAGGAATTGGCTTTATCTTCCCTAAATATCCGTTCTCTCGATGAACCGGTTCGGGATGTTGTCACGGCGTTGAACGACCTTTCTTTTTGCTTTACGATGCAAAGCTGTTATGGACATTTTGTCTTCGGAAATAAAGAGCCGACAAACCTGGAGCCATTGCCTCTGACGGAAGTGGCGGGAAGTATAGACTATCGAATCGCCTATGTGGCCTTGTGCGTTCAAAAAAGCGAGCCAGCCGCCCGGTTTCTTGAGGAGCTGAGTCGCATACAACAAATCGATCCGAAATATATTCAATACGGATCGGCGGATTGGTTCTGGGACCGGCACGTTAATTCGTATGTGATTCAAGTCGAGCCGGAAAGATATTGTCAAAAGGACACTGCTCAAATAACCTATCGAGAAGCCAGGCACATAGAAAAACTAAAACGAGACGTATTTACCCGTATTCACGCTTTAGCAAATTCATGTTTCGGCTCAATGTAGGATTGCGATGTCTGGCACCCATTCAAGAGGAACGAATGGGATTTGCCGTCGAAGAGCTAAAGCATTTCAAAGTTGATCATGCTTTTATCTAAACCGGTTGGTCATGCGCAAGAGTTTCGATTTCAGTTTCTCTTTTATCTTATCGTAACGCTCATACTCACACAGGTTTGTCCACTCGTAAGGATCGGCGTCGTGGTCGTACAATTCCTCGCTGCCATTGTTGTAGAGAATATAACGCCAACGGCGTGTCCGAACGGACCAATGTTGCCGAGTGGGATCATTGCCTGTTTTATTGCCTGCGTAAACCATCGTCAACGCCGCATCAGGACCGTTCCACGTTTCGGACTTCGGGTCCGTGAGGAAAGGGCGAAGACTGTGACCGTCCAGCTTGGCGCCTTTGTTGTTCTTCCTCGTGTCGCCTTTCAATCCGCAGAGATCATTAAGCGTCGGATAGATATCGATGAGTGAAACGGGGTGTTCGGCGATACCGCCGGGTACGGCGACTCCCGGCGCCCGGATAACCAGGGGCACCCGGGTGCTCTCTTCCCAGAGCGAATTCTTGAAAAGGTAATCTTTCTCGCCCATATTCCAGCCGTGATCGCTGGTGACGACGATGATGGTATTGTCTTTGAACGGGCTGTTATCCACGGCTTCGACAACCCGGCCGATACATTCATCCACGGCGGCCACGCTGGCGAGATAAGCCTGGGTAAACGCCTTGAGCGCGGATTCGAGGTCCGGATAGGATGCTTTGAGCAGGCGAAAGTACCTCAATCCCTTTTGATCCATCTTCAGGACCTCCTTGTAGTGACAGTCTTCGGCGTCGTTGGGTTGGATAACCGGGATTTGAAGGGATTCCTTCGGGAACATATCGAAAAACCGCTTGGGCACGTGGAGCGGCGTGTGCGGCCGGATAAAACCCACGCCCAGGAAAAACGGCTTACTGTCTTTTTGTTTTGCCAACTCGTTGATTTTCTGTTCCGCCCATAGGGCATTGCGTTCATCGGGCGTCGGATCGCGGTTATCTTCGTCAACATAGTTCAACTTTTGAACCTTGCCCCAGGTCCCGTATATCCAGCCCTTGTTATCATCCCCGTCCGAGCGATAAGGCACATCCGACAGCGGGGCGTACGAACCGTCCACCGACCCGATACTGCCAAACGGCTGGGGCACGGAGGGGTGGGCGACTCGATTCTCGCCGTCATAGACGAAGGGGCCATAATCGGCCTTGTACTTGTATTCACTCCATGCGGAGCGCAAATGGTGATGCATGAGCTTACCCGATCCGACGACGTGGTAGCCGTTATCGCGAAAATGCTCCATGATCGTCTTGGAATTCTTGAGGACGGGATTCTCGAACCATTTATCCCAGAACAGGTTTTTGGACGTGTGGGGGTAGATGCCCGTGAGGAAGCTGGACCGCGACGGCGCGCAGATGGGATTGTTGCTGTAGGCCCGCTTGAATGCGACGCCGGACCGGGCGAGGTGAGCGATATTCGGCGTCCGCGCCTGGGGATGCCCGGCCATGCCCGTAATATAGTCGTTGAGATCGTCGCAAACGATCAGCACCACATTGTGCTTTCGCTTCGGATCGGCGGCAGACTTCGCGTGCCCGGCGGCCGGATAAAGAGATGCGACGGCCCCGACCATCATACCCTTCAAAAAATCACGACGTGTTTTCATATCACTCACCATTCATTTATCATGACCCACTTGGGATATCGAGAGTAACTCATTTCTTGATGCAATACATGTTCTCATCGCTGCGCAGGATCAAGGCTCCGTCACAGACAATCGGGCTGGCGTTGAAGGTACTGCGATCGTCCAGGGTGTTGCAGGCCAACTGCTCGAATTTCGGTTTGGCCGCCAGGACGAACGTTTTACCCGTGCGATCCAAATAGTAGAGCCGTCCGTCGGCCAATAAGGCCGAGGCGTAAACCTGCCTGGCGCCCGGCAATCGCTGCTCGTACACGATCTCGCCGGTCGCGGCCCTGGCGCAGAAGGCGATTCCCCGTTGCTCGTGCATCCAATATAAATATCCGTTGAGGATGACGGGAGAAGAGACGTTGGACCCTTTCGTGCTGGTCCACAAGCGGTGTGTCGCGGTCACATCGCCGCTGCCGCCGGTGCGAACCGCCAGGGCAGCCGTGCCCGACCGCCCGCCTAACGCATAGACAACGCCTCTCGCGGCGACAAGGCTGGGTGTCATGTACCAGCGAATATCCGTGTCGCTCGACCAGAGCAAACGGCCGGCATCCGGCTCGAATCCCAGCACTTTGCCTTTCATCGCCAGGACCAGTTCCCGGCGGCCGTTTTGGGTCGTGGTGATCAGAGGCGTGTTCCAGGATTCTTTGATGTCCCCGGCCCGCCATTTCACCTTGCCGGTCGCTCGGTCGAGGGCCACCAGGGTTTGGCTCTCGACGCTGGCGTTGACGATGAGGAGATCCTTATACAGGATGGGGGACGTGCCGGAGCCCCAGCCGTGCACTTTCGTTCCGACACTGGTTTGCCAGATTTGATTGCCGTTCAGGTCGAACTTGAAAACACCGGTCTTTCCGAGGAACACATAAAGATGCTCACCATCGGTCACCGGAGTTTGAGCGGCGTATCCATGATCCCGCACTTTTTTCGATTCGGGAAGGATCGGCTTGATCTTTTTGCCCCAGAGAATCTTTCCGGTTTGACTATCGACGCACACGACGTGGAACGTCAAATCCTCCATCCGGCCTTGATTGCGTCCCATGCCATAGCCGCTGTAGCACGTGACGTATAATTTGCCGTCCAAGGCGATCGGACTGGAGGCGCCGTAGCCGGGCATCGCCGTTTTCCAGGCGACGTTCTCCGTCTCGCTCCAGGTCACAGGCAGGTTTTTAGCCTCCGAAATCCCCGATCCCCCCGGCCCGCGAAACTGCGGCCAGTCACTCGCATCGACCGTTTGAACCAGGAAGACGATGACACATAACGATATAACAGTTCCAAAACGACTCCGAAGCATTGCTTACCCTTTCCACTAAATTGACGACTTCAAGGTACTTGTTAGCATTCGTACACGCCTGAATGCTGCTATCTTGAGTTTTATTTCCCCATTTCGGTTCCGATCTGGGCGGATTATAGCGAACGTCAATGTAGAATCAAAGATAAAAAGTGCATACGTCGCGATTTTGGAGTAAATTAGAGAAAACAAGGTTATGGCTGCTACTTAATGACGAGCGCGTCCTTGTCGGGTAACTTCGGGAAGGGCGCGTGCGGCTCGGTTTGGTACCAGTAAGCCACCGACGAAATGTCGTCATGCAGCGGCAGATATAGGCCGCCGGTGGGTTTCCATCCCAATGCCTGCATGGTGACTTTCAGATCCTTCTCGAACCGGACCGGGTCCATGATATGCCATCGGTACAAGCTAAATCGCGGCTGCGTTTCCGATTCGATGACCTGCGGCATACCCGCGTAGGCCGTGCTGAATGTCTGGTACTCGCGCGTCCCCGGCTTGTGGAAGCCGTACGAGCCGCAGAAGTAATCCTCCGTCCCGGTGCCGCAGATCGTCGGGAATTTCTTGTCGCCGTCCATGAAGAACTTGATCTCGCCTTCGCCCCACCAGCCCGGACTGTTCGAGCCCCACGCCATATACGTGCCGACGTAGTGACCCCGGCCTTTTACCCCTTCGATAATCGTAAAGTCCGTCTTATCGGGAAGGGGATTGGCCCGGCGGAACTGCGCGTGGAAGTAGGCCATGTCCTTCGGAACGGGCGTTAACGTGTAGTCGATCTGATAGTACAGGACCATCGACTTTTCGTCCATGTTGGTCATCGTGATCTTAAAACTCTTACGAAACGGCATCATCCAATAGCAGTTGAACCCGCTGCCGGGATTCACGCACACCGCCAGAGAATTTACCGTGGTATATTGCCCGCAGCCGCACGCGAAGAAATCGCCCGCCGGGCATTCGACGGACGGAGTTTCTTCACCGTCCCAGTACATCCGCAGAATGTTGAGCCGGTTATTGCCCGTCGGCGTCATCCAGATATGCTGGATCGCCCCGGCGCCCTGGACGTCGGCCATGATAAAGGTCTGGCCGGGCACGATTCTCACCGATGGAGAGACCTTCCAGCCCTGACCGAGTTCGCGAGCGGCCCGCGCCCCCGTGCCCTCGGTGGCCATACCCCCTTTGCCCTTCTCGCCGGTGAAGTTCTCCGGGCTAATTGAACGTGTCTGGGCGGAGGACAAACGGGGCAAACTTCCCAGATTCATAGTCAAACCGTCGAATTCCTCCGTTTGCGCCTGAAGGTCGGTTGAAATACCTACCAGGACCAACAAAATAGAAAGCGTCAAAACGCTGAATCTCATCATTTGTCTTTCTACATGTTTCATAATGTCTCCTTTCCTGTGTTACTGATAAAAGCGATTCTCTTACTGTCGGGCGACCAACTGGGGACATTGATCGTTCCCTGGCCGCCATAGACGTAGCCTATCACCTTGGGCTTTCCGCCGGCAATCGGCATCAGCCGGAGATAAATCTTTTTATAGAACGGATGATCCGCCGAATCGATTTCTTTGGGATAGGACAAGAATACAATCCAACGCCCATCCGGGGAAACATGCGGGAACCAGTCGTGATACCCATCGAAGGTTATCTGTTCCGGGGTCTTCCCATCGGGTTGCATGCGCCAAATCTGCATGGTGCCGGTACGGTTTGAGTTGAAATAGATGTTTTTCCCATCCGGTGTGTATTCCGAACCGTCGTCCAGTCCCTTCGTGTTCGTCAATTGAATCTCTTCGCCACCGGATCGGGATATTTTGTATATGTCGTATTGACCATTACGCTGTGCCGTATAGAGTAGCTCTTTTCCATCCGGCGACCAACCATGAAAATAGGACGGGCCGTGTTGAGTCACTCGTTTCGGTTTTCCCCCTGCGATGGGAATCGTATAGATAATAGACTGGCCATCGTCTTCATTGCTGTGATGGGATATCCCGAGTGTTTTGCCGTCGAATGAGATCAGGTGGTCATTATTATTGCGATTGGCAAAATCCGTATCGAGCATTGTCGGCATTTTCGTGATGAGATTGAAGTTGTAAAGCAATCCTTTGCTGTTGTAGATTAGCGATTTTCCATCCAACGTCCAATTCGGCGCCTGGATCGAATCGGGATCCTCGTAAACGACCGTGCGATGGCCGTCTCCGATTTCCATGATCTCCAATCGGCTTCCGATATAATCCCGATAGGGCCGAAAATTTTCGGGAGCGGGAATGATGATTCGTACGTTGCGAAAGACGGCTTTTTCCGTGACGTTCGGATTATGCGAGCAAACATAGAGTCCAACATAGACGTCGTCTTCGAGCTGAAGATCGTTAATCTGCTCCACAATGAAAGGTTCGCCAAATTTCGCCGTGGACATCATGTACGTATCGCCACGCCGTTCGAGTTGAATGACGTCCGGTGCTTTGGCTTTTGATTTCATTTCATCTGTCAGACCGTCTTTTGTTCGGCGAAATTGAAGCGATGTCAAGCCGTCGCCATGAACGCATGCATTGACGTGGGCGGAATTCGGGTCGAGCGACTTTCGAACGATCCACCCCATTTTTCGATGCGGATCAACGCCTTCTCCGACAAATCGCATTCTCGCCCGGAGGATGAAATCCCCCCTTAGCCGCTTCCAGACACAATGAAACTCGTCCTGGTTGAACCACATATTGGTGCCGGAACCTTCGACGATATATTCCTGCCGCCCGGGATCGTATCGACACGCCCCGGGCCTCGCGACATCACCCACATCGTTGTTGTTGTCAAATGCTCCCAATCTTGAATCCCCGGACAAGGCTTGATGTGTGCACATGAATGTTATGAACAAGAATACAATGATACGTCTTGGTGACACGATATCTCTCCACGGACGACAAAGGAGCAAAGGGCCCGTCAGGCTGACATTTTGTGTTCTACTTATCTGACAACTCGATGCCTCGTAAGACCAACCGGTCGAAGCGGTAGGGCGATTCGCCGGCCGCCCAGGCCATACCGCGGAGCAGCAGAATCCGGACGTATGGATCGTCGAACGTCCAGGTGTAATGGCCCAGGATGCAACTGAAAACGCGTCCCTTGCCGTGCTCATACGTGTAAAACATCGGCTCCGGCTTTGTTTGCTCGGAATCCTTGCTGATCGTCTCGGCAGACGTCGCCAATATCGTGACCTTGCTGCGATCCCCCTTCAAAGGCCAATACGGCTCGTCCAGCACGTGAATGGTCTCCGGCAATCCCAGGCAGATTGGATGGTCCGGTGCGGCGATTTTCAAATCCATCTCGCCGTGCCGCCAGCGCGTGTAGCCGTATTCCCACGCCAGACCCATGAGCTTTGCCGCCGGCTCCACAAGATCCTTCTTCTCTTTGGAGATAATCACCGCCGGGTGCAGAATCACATAGCCTCCACCCCGCGCCAGGAACTTTTCGAGCTGCTCCAGTTTCTCTTCGTCATATTGCACGTAACAAAACGCCGCAATCAGATCCGCCGTCTCGAATTGCTCCTTGCTGGGCCATCCGTTGGCCGTCGAGACGTTCACTTTCGGCGCCCCGGCCAATCCTTTCCGCTTTCCCTCCGGCGGGGGACCGTAAAGATTGACTTGTTTGGCCTGCCCGGCCTTCCTGCCTCCGAGCAATACGGCCCAGCGTTTTTGCCATAACGGATAGTCGTGCTCGTTTTCCCCGTGGTCCTTTTTGAACGCGACAAGGACAACATTGAGTTGCCGTAACTGGCTCTTCGACGGAGCTTTCGGCGCTTTGGCAAGAACCGCCTCCACTTCGCTGCGACTCCGGGGTTTGGGTGCCTCCACGGCAAGAAGAAGCGAGTTGAATACCGTCACAATGAGGAAATAGGTAAGCGTTTTGCTTTTCATAACATCTCCCTTTCAATTCGTTGCATCCATAGCAGGATGTGTTCCACTTCACGACTCCTTACAGGATAAACATGCAGATGCAAGCCAATATGGTTTCCATTCGTGCAAATTGCAAGCAAAAAGTGACATGTCCTCTGGGTGTTGTGGATACGTCGTTACACGTATTTTTTTGTTTTTTTCGGAAATATGGCAAAAATATGCGTCAACTTTGCGGCCTGAGTTACACTATAATAATGGTTGGAGTGAGCGCTAAACAGGAGTAGAGTAGCTATGGAACACAGAGAACGAGCGATTCGAATATGTGAAAATGGGCCGTTTATACGCTTTTTCGATAAATCCGCTTTATCGCAAGGTCGAGTTCCGTCGCATTGTCGGGCGTTCACATTGATCGAGTTGTTGGTCGTGATCGTTATCATCACCCTGTTAACGGCGATTTTTCTGCCGGCGCTTCGCAAAACCAGAAGGCACACTCGGGCCGTGCTTTGCCGGGCGAACCTCCGGCAATGGGGCATCGTCTTCTCCTTATACACCGAGGATAACCAGGGACGGTTCCCCGGATCGGGTCGAGATGCGCTATCGCTGATTCGTGAAACGACGCTCCGCTGCGAAGATGTGAACGAAGCCTCCGTAAGTTATGACGTTCATACCCGCGATTTTGCCTGCTGCCCGACGGCGGTCACGCCTGGAAAACGCGACGCATTCGGAACCGTCCGGGAGTGGTCCGTGGGATCCTTTCGGATTCAGGGCACGAGCGGATCGACGTTCAAAGCCTGGGAGATCACCAGCCCGCTTCCGGGCTTTCGTGGAAGCTATGGGATTAATTCCTGGTTATTAGACCAGAATTTTGACACCTCGATTCCCATCCGTAAACGTTTGCCCTGGCGGGGCCTGGATATCTTCTCGCTTCGAGATCGAGCCTACATCCCCGCACTTTTCGATTGCGAAAGCCCTTTGGAACGTTTCGTGGAAGATCTCCGGCCCACCTTATCCAACACAGGAAACGGTTCCTGCATCAACCGCCATAAAGGCTATATCAACGGCCTCTTCCTTGACTGGTCCACCAAACGAATCGGGCTCAAAGAGCTGTGGACCTTAAAATGGAACGGGCAGTTCAATACGGAGAATCCGTGGACCCTCGCGGGCGGCGTGCGGCCGGACGACTGGCCGACGTGGATGAGAGGTTTCAGGGATTTCTGAGACGATGGACTAAACGGCTACCGCCTGAAGGTAGTCACTTTGGAATCGGGCTGAAAGCTCGCTGAAACCGAAAATCCTAAGCACTAAATCCTAAATCCGAAACAATATCGAATGTTCTAAATTCAAATGTCGAAATGGCTCGCGCCGCGTTGCGTTAGCATTTGGGACATTTG
>Ga0180431_10002505_pt1 | contig 24568 bp, 26 predicted proteins | sample SS_ome_11_FD_132459 | JGI IMG/M metagenome (GOLD analysis project Ga0180431, IMG submission 132459) | Hypersaline lake sediment archaeal communities from the Salton Sea, California, USA - SS_1_MS_1 metaG | ecosystem: Environmental > Aquatic > Non-marine Saline and Alkaline > Hypersaline >... | reverse complement strand
TCGCTGGTGAGCGTGCGGTGCTGGCCATCGAGTGTGGTGATGGGCTCGCCGTCCCCGGCGCGGCGCACCACGATCGCCGGCCCGGCGAGGCGATCCAGGTCGAACGCGTGCAGGGGCTGCGCGGTGAGCAGCATCACGTAGTTGGTGATGTCCACCACGTTGTTGATGCTCCGCATGCCCGCGGCCTCCAGGCGGCGCACCATCCAATCGGGCGACGGGCCCACGGTCACGTCCAGCAGAACGCGCGCCATGTAGCGCGGGCAGAGATCGGGCGCATCCACGCGCACCTGCACGTAGTCACCCACCTGCCCCGCGCCGTCCTCGGGCGGCAGCGTGGTGTCGAGCTCGTGCAGCGCCGCGCCGGTGATGGCGTGCACCTCGCGCGCGATGCCGTAGATGCCCTGGCAGTCGCCCCTGTTGGGGGTGAGCTCCAGCTCGAGGACGGTGCCGGGCGGGGGCAACACATCCAGCACCGCGGTGCCCGCCGCCAGGTCGTCACCCAGCACCATGATCCCCTCGGACGACTCGGCCAGCTCGAGCTCGCTCTCGCTCAGCACCATGCCCCGGCTCTCCACGCCGCGCAGCTTGGCCTTGCCCAGCTTCTGCCCCCCGGGCATCACCGCGCCGGGCAGCGCCACGGCCACGGTCTGGCCCGCCGCCACGTTGGGCGCGCCGCACACGATCTGCCGCGGGGCGTCGTCGCCGGTGTCCACGCTGAGCACGCGCAGGCGGTCGGCGTCGGGGTGCTGATCGGCCGTGAGCACCTTGCCGATGCGGAACGCCTGGCGGTTGCCCTCGGTCACGGGGATGCCGCGCACCACGGTGCGCTCCACCGCCGTGCCGGTGGCCGTCAACCTGTCGGCCAGCGCGCCGTCGTCGAGGTCGGTGGCCACGTGCGCGCGCAGCCATTCGAGCGGCAGCTTCACGAGAACTGCTCCAGGAAGCGCAGGTCGCCCTCGTACAGCAGCCGGATGTCGCTGATCTGGTGCCGGATCATGGCGATGCGGTCCAGGCCGAACCCGAACGCGAAGCCGGTCCACCGCTCGGGGTCGTAGCCCACGGCGGCGAACACGTTGGGGTCCACCATGCCCGCACCCGCGACCTCCAGCCAGTCGGTGCGGCCGTTCTTGTCGGTCCACGACACGCTCACGTCCACCGACGGCTCGGTGAACGGGAAGAAGTGCGGGATCACCCGCACCTCGCGGTCGCCCAGCAGCCGCTGGAGGAAGTACGTGATGGTGCCCTTCAGGTGCGCGAAGCTGAGCCCCTCGTCCACCGCCAGGCCCTCCACCTGGTGGAACATGGGGCTGTGGGTGGCGTCGACGTCGTCGCGGCGGTACACGGTGCCGGGGGCGATCACGTACACCGGCGGCGGCCCCTGCTGCATGGTGCGGATCTGCACCGGCGAGGTCTGGGTGCGCAGCAGGATGTCGTCGCCGCCCTCGATGAAGAACGTGTCGCTCTCGCTGCGGGCGGGGTGGCCGTCGGGCGTGTTGAGGGCCGTGAAGTTGTTGTAGCCGGTCTCCACCTCGGGGCCATCGGCCACCGAGTAGCCCATGCCCAGGAAGATCTCCTCCACCTCCAGCCGAACCTGGGTGATGGGGTGCAGCGCGCCCAGCGGGTAGGCGTTTCCGGGCAGGGTCACATCCGAGAGGTCGGCCTCGAGTGCGGCGCCCATGGCGTCGGCCTCCAGCCCCTCACGGCGGGCGTCCAGCGCGGCCTCGATGGCCTTGCGCGCGGCGTTGCCCTCCTTGCCCACGCGGCCGCGGTCCTCGGGCGGCAGGGTGCCGATCGAGCCCAGGAGCTCGGTGAGGGGGGCCTTGCGGCCCAGGTACCGCACCCGCGCGGCCTCCAGTGCGTCGAGGTCGACGGCGGCATCGATGTGCGAGACGGCCTCCTGGGCCAGCGCGGTGAGGTCGGGGATACCGCTCATGACCGCGGCATCCTAGAGCACTGGCGCACCCGCTCGGCCAGCAGCGCCGCGCCGGCGGCGGCCACGTTGAGCGACTCCGCGCTCTCGCCCTGCGGGATCGTCACCTCCACCACCTCGAGCGGCCCGCGCAGGGCGTCGATCACCGGGTCGAGCCCCGCGCGCTCCGCGCCAAGGGCAAGCACCGTGGGGCACGTCAGGTCGACGTCCCAGGGGGCGGCCCCGCCGCGGGCCACGGCTGCCGCCACGCGGAACCCCTCGCGGGTGGCAAGGTCGGCCGGGGCCACGCCGTCGAGCACCGGCAGCGCGAAGGTGGCCCCCATGGCGGCGCGCACCGCGCGCGGATGCGCGGCATCGGCCGAGCCGGGCCCGAGCGCCAGCCAGTCGGCGCCGAGCGCGGCGGCGGTGCGGATGAGGGTGCCCACGTTCCCGGGGTCGGCCACGCCCGCCAGGTACACGCCCAGCGCCGGCGGCATGGCCACGGTGCGGAAGTGATGCGGGCCCGGCTGGGCGAATACCCCGATGATCCTGGGCGGCTGGGCCAGGGTGCTCACCCCGCCCATCAGCCGGGTGGACACCGCGTAGCGCTCCGCCAGCCCGGCGGTGGCCGCGATGCGCGGATCCTCGGGCGGCGTGCGCTCCTCGTCGACCAGCAACATCACCGGCGAGATGCCCCGGTCGAGGGCCGCCTGCACCACGTCCTCGCCCTCGGCCACCAGCAGGCGCTCCTCCCGGCGGGTGCGCTTCTGCTGCAAGCGCCGCACGTGCTGCAGCGCGGGGTTGCGATGCGACGTCACGCGGCGGAGGGGCCCCGGGCCGCCCCCGCCACGTGAGTCTCGTCTTGCGGGCCCGGTGCCTTAGGTCAGGCGGCCGCGCGGGCGTCTGCGGCCCGCGCGCACAGGGCGGCGAAGTGCTCCGGCTCGTTGACGGCCAGGTCGGCCAGCATCTTGCGGTCGAGCTCAACTCCGGCCAGCGACAGGCCGTGCATGAACTCGCCGTAGGTGAGGCCGTTCAGGCGGGCAGCGGCGTTGATGCGGGCGATCCACAGGCGGCGGAAGTCGCGCTTGCGGGCCCGGCGGTCACGGTAGGCGTAGTTGCCCGAGCGCTGCACCTGCTCCTTGGCGCGCCGGTACGAGCTGTGCTTGGTGCCCCAGTACCCCTTGGCCTGGGCCAGGACCTTGCGCCGCTTCTTGCGGGCGTTGACGGAACGCTTGACGCGGGCCATTGACTAGCGCCTCCCCAGGAGCCGGAGGATCTCCGGACGGTCGACCTCGGCCAGCGAGGCCGGGCGCGCGATGGCGCGCTTCTGCTTGCCGGACTTGTGCTCGAGGTTGTGCCGCAGCCCCGAGTGCACGTACATCACCTTGCCCTTCCGCGTCACGCGGAAGCGCTTGGAGGCCGACTTGTTGGTCTTCATCTTTGGCATGTGTGCTGTTCCGTGCTTCCTAGGAGGTCTCAGCCGGGGCGTCGCCCGCAGCCGGCTCGGCCTTGTCCTTCTTGCTTGGCGGGGCGTCCTTGAGAGGCGCGAGCATCATGATCATGTTGCGGCCATCGAGGTTGGGGCGGCTCTCGATGGTTGCGAGATCCTGCACCTCCTCCGCCAACTGCAGGAGGATGGCCTCCCCGCGTTCGGGGTGCATCAGCTCGCGGCCCCGGAACATGATGGTGACCTTGACCTTGTCCTTGTGCTTGAGGAAGCGCAGGACGTGGCCCTTCTTGGTCTCGTAGTCATGCGGGTCGATCTTGGGCCGGAACTTGATCTCCTTGATGGTGATCGTGCTCTGGTGCTTACGCGCCTGCTTTGCCTTCTGCTCCTGCTCGTAGCGCCACTTGCCGTAATCCATGATGCGGCATACGGGCGGACGTGCTTCGGGCGCTACCTCGACCAGGTCGAGGTTGAGCCGCGCGGCGTGATCCAGTGCCTCGTCGGTGCGCATCTCGCCGCGGTTCTCGCCGGTCTCGTCGATGAGCCGGATCTTGTCCACGCGGATGGCGTCGTTGATCCGGGTCGACGGCCCTGCGGGAGGCCGGGTGTCTGGTCCGCGCCTAGGTGGCACGCGCTACGGGCGTCGTCAGGCGAGCCCCTCCTGGAGATCGGGGCGCGGCGCGCCCGGTGGATAGGTGCTTCGTGAAGCCGGGGCACAATAGCAGGAGCCACCGGACCGGCGCATGCGGCTTCCGTCCGGCCGGTGCGCCAGCATCGCGGCATGCCCGAGGTCGTGCTGGCAGGCCGCGCAGTGCCCTACACCCTGGTGCGCAGCCCGCGCTCGCGCCATGTGCGCATGACCCTCACGCCCGAGGGCCTGCGCGTGTCGGCACCGCTGCGGGTCCCCGATTCCGAAGTGCTGCGCGCCGTGCAGTCGAAGGAGCGCTGGCTGCTCCGGCATGCCCACCTGCTCGAGCCCGCGGCGCCCCGGGAACTGCACGACGGCATGGCCCTGCCATTCCTCGACGGCGAGGTGGAGCTGGGAGTGCTGGCGGCGGCGCGCGCGTCGGTGAGGTTCCGGCCCGAGGAGGGACGCATCACGGTGGCGGCGCCCGCGGGCCACGACATCCGCGCGCTGGTGGAGCGCGGATACCGCGGCGTGGCGCGCGAGTGGTTCGCGCAGGCCTGCGCCGAGGCCGGGCGGGCGGTGGGCGCCCAGCCCACGTCGATCTCCATCCGCGATCCGCGCACCCGATGGGGATCGTGCTCCGCGCGGGGCACGGTGTCGTTCAGCTGGCGCCTGCTCATGGCGCCGGCGCGCGTGGCCGAGTACGTGGTGGTGCACGAGCTCGCGCACCTGGTGCACCTCGATCACTCCGCGCGGTTCTGGGAGCTGGTCGGCCGGGTGCGACCCGACCATCGGGCGGAGTCCCGTTGGCTGCGCGACCACGGCGGCTGGCTGTGGACCGCCCCGGGCACCGGGCCCCGGCCCGCCGGGCCCTCCTGATCAGGGTCGCGATTGCACGAAGGCGTCCACCACGCCGGGCACGGCGTCGCGGATTCGCCGGCGCACGCGCCCCCCGGTGTCGTGCGCCTGCGCAAGCGTGGCCGACCCGAGCGCGAGGGTGACGTACGCCACCACGCCCTCGGGCGTCCGCACCAGCCGCACCTCGTGGGGAGGGCGGCCGCACTCGACGGTGATGAGGTCGCGCACCTGCCGCGCGGTGGCGGCGTCGGCCGCCAGCTCGGCACCGGAGCCCGCAGGCCCCAGCGGCTCCACATGCGAGTGCACGCGCGACACCTCGGGCACCCCCGCCACCACCGCGGCGTCCACCGCGCGGGCAACGGCGTGGGCATCGGGGAGCGGCGTGTCGGGGGGCAGCTTCAGGTGCAGCGACGCCTCGGTGCCGCCGTCCAGGTGCAGGATGCGCACGTTGTGGATCTCGCGTACCCGCGGCACCTCGTGCGCCACGGCCAGCACCCGCTCGGCCAGGTCCTCGTCCTCGCCCTCGCGCCGCTCCACGTGCACCACCACGTCCGCCCCGGGTACCGCGGCATCGATGGCCTCCTCCACCTCGTCCGCCACCGCGTGGCCGCGCCCCACGGATTCGCCCGGCGGAACCGCCACCACCACATCGGCGAAGGCCCGCCCCGCGGCCGACCGCATGCGCAGGCGCCGGAGCTCCACGGCGGGCCCCATGGCCTGCACCGCCGCGCGCACCGCCGCCTCGTCCTCGTCGGGCACCCGGTCCATCAGCACCTCGATGTTCTCGTGCATCAAGCGCCCCGCCGCCACCAGCACGAGCGCCGACACCAGCAGTGCCGCGGCGGCATCGGCCCACTCCGCGCCGGCGCGCACCATGAGCAGGCCCACCAGCACCGCGCCCGTGCCCGCCATGTCGCCGGCGAAGTGCAGTGCGCTCCCCTTCAGCGCCGCGCTGTTGAACCTGCGCGCGGCGCGCGTGAGGGCCACCGTGCGGCCGAGGTCGATGAGGATCACCAGCACCGCCACCCCGATGGCCCACCAGGTGGCATCGACGTCCGAGCCCCCCTCCACCAGGCGCGTGATGGCCACGTAGGCGATCCACAGGCTCACCACCACCAGCACGGCGCCCTCGGCGAGGGCCGATAGGTGCTCGGCCTTGCCATGGCCGTACGCGTGCGTGCGATCGGCCGGGCGCGCGGCCACGCCCACCGCGAACAGGGCGAGCAGGGCGGCCACGAGATCGGTGCCCGAATGGATGGCCTCGGAGATGAAGGCCAGGCTGCCCGTGGCCAGTCCGGTGCCCAGCTTGATGGCGATCAGCAGCACCGCGGCGCCCACCGACACCAGCGCCACGCGGCGTGCCGACGCACCCTGCGGCACGTCGGGCGCGTGCGGATGGGCCGTTCCCATGGGGTCGCATGTTAAGCGGCGGGAAAGGTGTTGCGGTTCCCATTCGTGAACGTTCGGAAAAGTGGCTTTCCCACGGCGTTTTCGGCCCGATCCGCACACGACCGCGTCCGACCTCCGCGCTAGCCTTACGAACATGCGTTCTCCACGACACACCACGCAGTCCGAAGGTGGCGCACAACTCACCCTCGTCAGCACTCCCCCGGTGGCCACCGAGACGATCACTCCCGCCGCAGTGCGGCGCCGTCCGCGCACCCGCATGGGTCGCAACGCGCGCATGGCAGAGCGTCTCGAGATGATCGCCGTCCAGGCCGAGCGCGACGCCGCCGCCGCCGTCATGGCGCACGACGACGTCACGGCACGGGAGATGCTGGAGCGCAGCCAGGCGGCCCGAAAAGCAGCATCCCTGCTGCGCGCCGGGCCCTCGGGCGTACGCGAACTGCTGGCCTCCTAGCGCCGGTCCCCGTCGGGGGTCACCGGGATCCACACGTAGGTGCAATTCCGGCAGCGCCGGACATCCTGGCCGATGTCCTCTGAATCGTGTTCGCCGCAGGTGGGGCAGCGGGGCTGGTCGGCGGTCGGCTCGGATGCCTCGGTGTCCACGCGGGCAGCGTAGCGCCGCGCGGGCGGGGCTATGGTGCGGCGCATGAGCGCCACGCGCACCGACACCGGGCTGTGGGCCGACCTCGCCCTCACGCCGGCAACGCTTGCCGCCACGGCGCGGCGGGCGGACGGCGTGGACGACGTCGCCGCGCTCCTCACGGCGCCCGGGGTGCGCCGCGTCATCGTCACCGGCAACGGCGCGCAGTGGCACGTGGCCCTCGCCCTGTGGCTTGCGTGGCTACGCGTACCTGAGCCGTCGGTGGAGGTCCTGGCCGTCCCCGGCGGGCTGGTGGCGCAGGGGGCCTTCCCGTGGCGCCGGGGCGACCGCCTCCTCGCGCTGTCGAGTTCCGGCGAGTTCCGCGACGTGATCGAGGCCATCCAGTCCGGTGCGCCCCGGCCCATCGCCGCGATCACGGCCACCCCCGGCTCCACCATCGGCACGGCCGCCAGCGCGCGCGCCCTGGTGGTGGTCGACACCCTCCGCGCGCGCACGCACACCCAGGGCTACGCGGGCGCGCTGGTGGCGGGGCTCGCCGTCCTGGCCCGCATGAGCGGCGACCGTGCACTGGCGCTGGCGGTGGCCGGGGCGGGCGATCGACTCGACCCGCTGGTGCATGCCGCGAGCACCCAGGCCGCGCACCCCGGTCCCCGCCCCCACGCGGGCGTGTGCGTGGGAACCGGCCCGGCGTGGCCCGCGGCCCTGCACACGGCCCTGTGCCTGCGCGAGGTATCCATCCTCCCGGTGGACGGCTACGAGACCCGCGAGGGCGCCACCACCGGCCGGTTCGCCACCGTGCCGGGCGACCTGGCGGTCACGGTGGCCGGCCCCCGGCCCGACCCGCTGCTGGCCGAAGCAGGCCGGGTTCTGGGCGAGGGGGGCGCAGAGGTCGTCGAGATCCACGGCGACCCCGGGGCCGACGACCGCCTGGCACCCATCATGGCGCTGCCCCGGGCCATCGCCCTCTCCATCGACCTTGCGCAGCAGGCGGGGCTCGACCCGGACGCCCCGGCCTGGGCTGACGCCTACGACAGGACCTCCCGCCGCTAGCAGTCCGAGCACCGGGCACGCCCCCGCACTTCATGTCATGGTCGTCGCATGAGGGTCCTGCATGTATCGCCGCATCCCGATGACGAGCTCGTGGGTGCCCCCGCCACCCTCATGGCGCTCCGCGATGCCGGCCACGACGTGGTCAACCTGGCGCTCAGCCTGGGGCGTCCCGACGATCACGACCGGCGACGCTCGGAGGTGGAGGAGGCCTGCGAGCGCGCGCGGTTCCGCCTGGCCATCACCGAGCCGCCCATCGCGATGTCGGCCACCGACGACCGCGACGCCGCCGAGGAGCGGGTGCGCTGGCAGGTGGGGATGGCCCTCGACGGCGCGGAGCCGCCCGACCTCGTGGTGGGCCCCTCGCCCCACGACGTGCACCATGCGCACGAGCTCACCGGGCGCGCCATCCGCGACGTGCTGGCGGCGCGTGACGACCCCCCCGCATGGTGGATGTGGGCCATCTGGGGCGACCTGCCCTTCCCCACCATCGTCACCACGTTCGACGACGCGCGCGCAGCCGAGATCGAGCAGGCACTCTCGGCCCACGAAGGCGAGATGGCGCGGGCCGACCACCGCGTGCACGTGGAGGCCCGCGGCCGGCTGACGGCGGTCACCGCGGCCGAGAAGGTCTTCGGCTTCGGCGCGCCGGCGCTGGCGGCTCCGAGGGCCGAGGTCGTCACCGAGGTCGTGCGTCACGACGGCCAGTGGCTGCTGGGCGCCCCGCGGGCGCTCGATGCCGCGCGCCCGCTCGGCAAGCCCATCCCGCGCCCGGTCACCACATGGCTCGAGGCCCCCAGCGCCCGTGAGCTGGGCGGGGGACCGCTGGACTGATCAGGGCGTCATCTCGCCCGCCGCCACGCGGACCCCGACCACGGCGTCGGGTGGGGCGAGCGGGCACGTCCACCGCGGGTCGTGCGCGCACGACGGGTGGTAGGCGTAGTTGAAGTCCAGGATCAGTAGGCCCGCGTCGGTGATGCCGAGGTCGGCTCCCTTCGGCTGGTCGATCAGGTACCTGCCGCCGCCGTAGGTGTCGGTGCCGTTCGTGAGGTCGCGAAACGGCAGGAACACCCCGCCCCCATATGACTCGAGCCACAGCACGGGCAGGCGGATCTCCAACCCATCGCGCGCGGCCACGGCCACCCCGATCCGCCGGAACGTGGCATCGGGCGCCGCCGGCAGCGGGGAATCGGTGGTCGCCGGGCGCTCGATCTCAGCCTCGAGGCGCCACGAGGGGTCATACGGGAAGAACGCCATGCCCCCGAAGCCGGCACGCCGTCCCTCGGGCACCGGACTCTCCGGATGCGCCCGGAAGATCGCGTCGCGCCCGATCCGCCAGGCCATCCACGCCTCGGGCCCTCCACCGCGCGCCCGCGCCCGCGCGTAGTTGTCGGCAACCCGCCGCCGAAAGTCCGAGAGCGACAGCACGTGGTCCACGCAGGAAGTGTGACACCGCCGACCCCGGGACTGTCCCTCAGTAGCCTTCGTCCATGGCGACCGTGTCCCGTCCTCCTCTCGATGCTTCCGCGGTTCTCGCCTGGATGCAGGCGCATCCCGAGCGGCTTCGCGAGCTGCTGGCCGAGGACGACCCCGGCGGCATCGAGGTGGAGCCCGCGGCCGATCCGGCGGTGCGGGCGCACCTGCGCTTTGCCGCCGAGGGCCTGATGGCGGGCATCGCGCCCGACCTGACTGACCGCGTGGCAGGGATGTCCGACGACCTCGACGCGTGGATCGCGGAAGACGCGGAAGTGTTCGACCGGCAGCTGGAACTGGGGCGCGGGGCGATCGCCCTCGAGGAGCACCTCCTCTACGGGGCCGACGGCGAGGCCGAGCCCGGCATCCACGCCGCGCTGGAACGGCGCGTGCGCCTTGGCGCGTGGCGCCTGGTGTTCCTGCGATGCCTCGAGCACCGACTGGGCGCGGAATTCGACGGGCTCACCGACGTCGCGCTGCACTGGGCGAAGGACCGCGAGCGCGACCTGGCCGCCACGATCCTGCACATGCACCACCGGCAGATCACCGCGCTGCAGCAGGCAACAGGACACCCGGCAAACCCCGAGGAGCGCGACCACAGCAGTCAGGCAGCGGCCGTGCAGGGCTACGTGCGACAGGCCATCGAAGCCGCGGCGCACGCCATGGCCGCTGCCTGAAAGATCCATGTCATGTGCGACCCGGTGGGGTGCGCCCCCGAGCGGGTTCGGGCTTGAATGGCCGCGTGCCTGCCCGCAGCACCCTCATGATCGCGGCCCTTTCCGCCGCCGCAATGGTCGCCGCGCCCGCCGTGGGCGCCCCGCAACCGGTGCCCACCAGCGGGGCCAGCGCCGGGAAGCTCACGCGCATCGTGCCCGGCATCACCTATCAGGTGCTGAACCGTCGCGGTCCCCAGCGCCTGCACGTGGTGTCGTTCACCTACAACGCCCTCACGCGCATGGCGCCCGCGCAGGCATCCGGGTCGCTCACGCGGCGCGCCACGCTGGCCGACGGCATGGCGGCGCGCCTGGCGCAGGGCGCGACCGCCGGCATCAACGGTGACTTCTTCAGCCTGACCAGCGGTACCCCGAGCGGGGTCCTCGCGGTGGGGCCGGAGCTCCTGGCCAGCCCCGAGTCCACGCGCTCGTCGCTTGCGCTGGGAGCGGGCGGCGCGCTGTCCGTGGCCAACCTCGCGCTGAAGGCGCGCTATCGCAAGGTGGACCCCGCCACCGGCACGAAGGGCCCCCGCCGGCTGGTGCGCGCGGTAAACCGCCCCCTGGCGTCCACGTCGACCAGCGGGGTGACGGTCTACACCCCGGCATACGGTGGCCCCACGCCCACCGAGCCCGGCTATGAAGTGCTGGTGGCGCTCGACGGCGGTGCGGCGTTCCCGGTGAGCGGCACGGTGTCAGGCACCGTCATCGCCCAACGCGGCGGAGGCGGCACGCCCATCGGCAGTGGGCAGATCGTGCTCTCGGGCAAGAACCTCTCCGGGGTAAACCTTTTCTCGGACTTCCTGCCAGGGGCGCGCATGGAGATCGACACCTCCGTGCCCGGCGTGGCACCGGACGCCTGGGGTGCCATCGGCGGTGGGCCCACCCTCGTGCGGAATGGCCGCGCCGTCACCGCGTCAGGTGAATCGTTCAGCACCTACCAGCGCAATGGTCGCACCACCCGCAGCGCCGTGGGGCAGAAGGCGGATGGGACCATCCTGATGGTGGTGTCGGAGGGCCCCCAACAGGGCGTGCGCGGCTACACGATGTCCGAGCAGGCGCAGATGATGGCGTCGCTGGGAGTGGTGACCGGCATGGGCCTCGACGCCGGCGGGTCATCGATGATGGCCATCGGCCCCAACCAGGTGGTGCCCAACACCGGCAGCCGAGCGATTTCGGACATGCTGGTGGCCTACTACGCGGGCGCCCAGCTGTCGATCCCCCCCGACAACCGGATCACGCCCAACGGCGATGGCGTGAGCGAGGACCTCACGCTGGGCGCGCAGTCGCCCGTGGCAGGCACGACCACCGTCACCATCGCGCGCCGCGGAGGCGGCTTCAGCGCATCGCTGCTGGACCGCACTGGCGACGCCGCCTACACGCCCATCACCATCAACCCCAGGGCCCTGTCGATGCCGGAGGGGCCGTACAACGTGACCGCCACCCTCACCCCCGCCGATGGGTCGGCGGCGACGTCGCAGAAGCGGATCATCGTGGTGGACCGCACGCTGGGGTCGCTGCGCGTGGCCAGCGGCCGCGCCAAGGGCGCCCGCCGCGTGACCGCATCGTTCCGCCTGTCGCGCCCCGCTCGGGTGACCGCCCGGGTGACCACGGCGAGCGGACGCGTGGTGGCCACCCTCGCGCGCAACAAGAGGATGCCCCGCGGCCGGAACAGCGTCACGTGGAATCGCGCCCGGGCGGGCAGCCATTACGTAACGGTGTACGCCACCAGTTCGCTCGGGCGCACGGGCCTGCGCGACGCCGTGCGCGTGCGCTAGGCGCCCAGGGCGCCGCGCAGCCCCGCGATGGCCCGTGCGGGATCCGGCGTTCCGGCCGACACCACCAGCGTTCCCACCCCCGCGCGGCCGAGGGCGCGCACGCGCTGCGCCACGTGGGCGGCGTCGCCGATCACCGCCAGGGCGTCCACCATGGCGTCGTCCACCAGTGCCTCGGCATCACGCGGGCGCCCCCCGAGCGCGGCATCGGCGATGGCGGAGCACTCGCGGGCGAAGCCCATGGCCGAGACCGCGTCCCGGTAGTAGTTGCGCTCGCGCGACCCCATCGACCCCACGTAGAAGGCGATCTCCCGCCGGGCGGCCTGCCGCGCGGCGTCGGCGGCATCCCCCTCCCCCACCCAGCACACGGCCGAGGCGATCACCTCGAGGGGGCCCAGGGCGGGGTCGCGACCGGCGCGCCCCTGCTCCAGCGGCTCGGCCCAGTGCCCCTCGAGGGCCGACGGCGAGGCGAACAGCGGCCACCAGCCATCCGCCATCTGGGCGGCAAGGCACACCCCCCCGGGGGCAAGCGCCGCCACCACCACCGGAATGCGCTCGCGCACCGGCCGGGTGATCATGCGGAGCGGGCGCCCCATGCCCGTGCCGTGACCCTCCGGCAATGGCACCGGGCGCGGCCCGTCCACCTGAAGCACCTCGCGGCGCCACGCCATGCGGCAGGCGTCGATCACCTGCCGCATCTCCCCCAACGGCCGGGCGAAGGGCACGCCGTGCCAGCCCTCCACCACCTGCGGCCCCGACGTGCCGAGCCCCAGCACCGCCCGGCCGCCGGACAGGACATCCACCCCGGCGGCGGTCTGGGCGATCAGCGCCGGCGTGCGCGAGTACACCGGCAGCACCGCGCCGATCTGCATGCGGCGGGTGCGCATGGCCAGCGCGCCCATCATGCTGGCCGCATCGAATCCCCAGGTCTCCGGTACCCACACCACGTCGCATCCGGCGTCCTCGGCGTCCACGGCAAGGGCCAGAGACTCGTGCGGGGATGCCATGTGATGGAGGGCCAGCCCGATGCGCATGACCCGATGCTACGGGCCATCCGCCATGGTTATCCGTTCGGCAATGCGGCGTGCGGGCATGCGTCCGGCAGTGCGTCTAGTTTCGGGCAACCCGCCACCCCGGCAAGCGACGAATGGCGAGCAACTGAGCACGACCCAGCAGGCAATCACCGCCCACGCACGCGCCCTCGGTGCCCTGAGGGCCATGATGAGCGCGCGGTGGATCGATGCGGTGGAGGAGGAGCTCGTCCAGCGCGGCGAGGCGTTCTTCCAGCTGGGCGGTGCGGGCCATGAGGCCTCGGCGGTGCTGGCCGATCACCTGGGCCCGCATGACTGGCTGCAACCGCACTACCGGTCGCGCGCGCTCCTGGTGCGGCGGGGCATCGCACCCGAGCGGTTCTTCCACGGCCTGCTGTCCACCGCGGCCTCCGACTCCGCCGGCCGGCAGATGCCGGCGTTCCTGAACGACCCCCACCTGCATGTGCTGCCGATGACCGTGCCCACCGGCAACGGGCTGCTGCATGCCGTGGGCGTGTCCCGCGAGGTGCGCGACCAGCCCGACGCGCCCATTGTGGTGGCGGGAATCGGCGATGGCACCACCCAGCAGGGCGAGGTCATGGAGGCCATCGGCGAGGCCGCCCGCGAGTGCCTGCCGGTGCTGTTCTGGATCGAGGACAACGGCTACGCCATCTCCACCCACACATCGGGCCGCACCTTCTACGACACCGCCACCGGACCGGCGGGGACGTTCCTGGGGGCGCCGATCGTGCGCGCCGACGGGCGCGACCCCATGACCCTCGACGCCATCACGGCCCGCGCGGTGCGCGACGTGCGCGAGGCCCGGCGCCCGGTGATCATGGTGGTGCAGGTGGAGCGCCTCACCCACCACACCAACGCCGACGACGAATCGGTGTACCGCGACGATGCCGAGCGCGCCGAGGCCCGGGCGGGCGACCCCATCGCCGCCATGCGCGAGCACCTGGTGGCCGAGGGCGTGCCCGCAGCCGACCTGGAGGAGATGGACCGGCAGGCCGAGGCCGAGGTGCGCGCGGCCGCCGCCCGTGCGCTCGATGCCCCCGACCCCGTTCCCGCGCACGGCGCCATCGCCCCGGTCGCCGCGGACATCACCACGCGCGCAGGCGGCACCGCACCGGCCGCGGACGCCCCGCCGCGCACCATGCTCGAGGCCATGCGCGAAGTGCTGGCGGCACGCCTGCAGTCCGACCCGCGGGTATCGCTGACCGGGCAGGACATCGAGGATCCCAAGGGCGACGTGTTCGGCCTCACCCGCGGGTTGTCCACCGCCTTCCCCGGCCGCGTCACCAACGCCGCGCTGAGCGAGTCGACGATCGTGGGCACCGCCATCGGGCGCGCCATGGCCGGCGGCCGGCCGGTGGCAATGGTGCAGTTCGCCGACTTCCTGCCGCTGGCGTTCAACCAGATCGCCTCCGAGCTCGCCACCATCCACTGGCGCACCGATGGCCGGTGGTCGGCGCCGGTGGTCATCCTCGCCCCCTGCGGGGCGTACCGCCCGGGCCTGGGCCCCTTCCACGCGCAGACCCTGGAGGCCACGTTCGCGCACATCCCCGGGCTCGACGTGGCCATGCCCAGCACGGCCGACGACGCCGCAGGGGTGCTGGAGGCCGCCCTCGACGGCGACCGGCCCACGCTCATCCTTTATCCCAAGACCTGCCTCAACGACCCCGCGCGCTCCACCCGCACAGCGGGTGGGTTCGCACCCGTGGTGCCGGGCACCGCGGCGGTGCGCAACCGCGGCGACGACGTGACCCTGGTGGCATGGGGCTCCACCACCCCCATCGCCGAGCGCGCCACGGCGGTGCTCGATGCCGCCGGCGTGGGCGTGGAGATGATCGACCTGCGGTGCATCGCCCCGTGGGACGTGGAGGCCGTGGTGGCTAGCGTGGCCCGCACCCGGCGCCTGGTGGTGGTGCACGAGGACAACCTCAGCGGGGGCTTCGGGGCCGAGGTGGTGGCGCGCGTGTCCGACCACCTGGGCGGCAGCCTCACCACGCGGCGCATCGCGCGCCCCGACACCTGGGTGCCCAACAACTACGTGAACCAGGCCGAGCTGCTGCCCTCCACGCGCGACGTGGTGGAGGCCGTGGCCGCCATGCTCGGCGGGCTCGAGGTGGAGCAGGCCGCCGCTCTTGAGCAGGACGGTGTGCTGGTGGTGGAGGCCACCGGGTCGAGCCCCGCCGACCAGCAGGTGATGGTGGTGGAGTGGATGGTGGGCGAGGGCGACACCGTCACCGAGGGCCAGGTCATCGCCGAGTGCGAGGGCGATAAGGCGGCGTTCGAGCTGGCCGCGCCGGCCTCGGGCGAGATCACCGGCCTGCACGAGCAACTCGAATCGGTGCCCGTGGGCACCCCCCTCGCGCGCATCACCCTGGCCCCCGGCGCGGCTGCGGCCCGGCGGCGCGTGCCGACCGAGCCCGGCCTGCGCGTGCGCAGGGTGGCCGAGGGCGCCCCGGCAGTCCTCACGGCGGTCGCGCCATCACCCGCCGTGCGCGCGTTGCCCGTGGGCCTGTCGGGCATCGCCGTGCGCGCGGGAGGCCAGCTGCTCACCAACGCCGACATCGCCGCGCGCTTCCCGGGGCGCACCGAGGCCGACATCGTGCGGCGCACGGGCATCCGCCAGCGCCCGGTGCTGGGGGCCGACGAGAGCCTGGTCGACCTCACCGCCCGCGCCGCGCGCGAGGCGCTCGACCACGAGGGCATGTCGCTGGGCGACCTCGAGGCCATGATCGTGGCCACCGGCACCCCGCCGCGGCTCAGCCCCACGGTGGCCTGCCTGGTGCAGGCCACGCTGGCCGAGGACGACGGGCCGGCCGACGTAGCGGCAAGCGATGTCTCGGCCGCGTGCTCGGGATACCTCTACGCCCTCCAGAGCGCGTACGACATGCTGCAGCAGCGCCGCGACGCATCGGTGCTGGTGCTCACGGCCGAGGCCATGTCGCGGTTCGTGGACCCCGACGACTTCGACACCGTGGTGGTGTTCGGCGACGCCGTCACCGCGACGGTGGTGCACGGCCCCGACCGCATCGGCGACTCACCGCTGCTGCTGCACCGCCCGGTGCTGTCGGCCAGCGGCGACGATGGCTCGGTAATCCGCCACGGCCCGCGCGACGACGATCACCTGTTCATGGACGGCCCGCGGGTGTACACGCGCGCGGTGCGCGAGATGCTCCGCATGCTCGACCGCGCGGCGGCGGCGTCGGGCGCCTCGGTGCCCGAGCTCATGCACGTCATCCCGCATCAGGCCAACGGCCGCATCATCTCGTCGGTGCAGGCCCGCAGCGGGCTTCCCGAGGACCGGTTCGTGGTGAACGTGGAGAACTGGGGCAACACCTCGTCGTCCACCATCCCCATCGCCATCGCCGAGCACCTGCCCACCGCGCCCACGGGGCTGGGGGGGCTGGTGGCATTCGGCGCGGGGCTCACCTCGGGAGCGGCTATCGTGGAGTTCCGAGGCAACGACTGACCGGGAGGTCGTGATGGGCACCGTGGACTACTCACTCGCCATCGAGGTGGACCGCCCCTTCGACGACGTCCTTGCCTCCACCCGGGCCGCGCTGGCCGACGAGGGCTTCGGCGTGCTCACCGAGATCGACGTCAAGGCCACCATGAAGGCCAAGCTCGACGTCGACCGCGACGACTACGTCATCCTCGGGGCCTGTAACCCGCCGTTGGCGCACCAGGCGCTCGAGGCCGAGCCCGAGCTGGGGGTGCTGCTGCCCTGCAACGTGGTGGTGTACCGGACCGGGGACACCACGCGGGTCAGCGCCGTGGCCGCCGAGCAGATGCTGGGCATGGTGGGCAACCAGCAGCTCGAGCCCGTGGCCACCGAGGTGGCAGGGCGCCTGCGCCGCGTGCTCGACGCGGTGGCCGCGGGCTAGGAGTCGTCCCCGCCGCCCGCCGCCTCCAGGATGCGGCGGGCGTCATCGGGCCCCACCCCGCGTCGGGCAAGCCAGCCGAGCGCGCGCCGGCGCGTACCTGAGTCGCCCGCCTGCTCGGGGTACCGGCGCCGCACCTGGCGGATGAGCTCATCGGCCTCGGGGGCCGCGGTGTCGCGCGCGGCACGGGTGCCCTCGTGGGGGCGGATGGCCTCGCGCACCGCCGCGGGCGGGAAACCCTGCCGCACCAGGCGGTCGGCCATGCGGGTGCGATCGGATGCGGCCTCCGGGATGCCGCTGCGCTCGATGGCGCGCGCGAGCAGGGCCTCGTCGTGATCGGGCGGCACGCCATCTTCCACCGCGCGCGCCACGGTCTCGTGCGAAAACCCCACGCGCAGCATCTCCGAGCGCATGCGCCGGGTTGGCCATCCACGGGCGGCCAGCCGCTCCACGCGCTGGTCGGCGTTGGCCTCCTCATCCGACAGGCCGGCGGCCGATAGCCGGGCCAGCACCGCGGCCACCTGCGCGTCGTCGGCGCGGCGGTCCCGCAGGCGCCGCACCACCTCCCGATGCGACCTGCCCCGCGCCACCGTGTAGCGCAGGGCGGCCTCCCACAGGCGCTCGAGCTCGGCGGCCTGCTCGATCTGGGCCACGCGGGCCTCGTCCATCTGCTCGCCGGTATGCAGGCCGAGGTCGGCCACCAGGTGAACCGGCAGGCGCAGCCACTTGGCGCCATCGCGCTCCACGCGGATGGCGGCCCCGTTGGACGACGCGCGCAGCGCCGTGATGACCGACATCACGGCGCCGGGCAGTGATCTACCCCTCGCGCGGGATCTCGTTCTGGCACCGCATGCACCGCCACACCGGGTGCTGGCGGTCGCGTGCCACGGGGCTCGCCCCGTCGAGATCATGGGTGCGCATCTTGCGCATGGTGGCGAACATCGCCGCGCCGCACTTGGGGCACTCGGGTGCCCCCTCGAGGGCGCTCACCTGGGTGCTGGTCGTCTCGTCAGCCATGACCCAACCTTACCGTGCCGTGGCCGCCGTGGAATCGAGTCTGGCGACTTCCCTGCGCACGGCGGGGGCCACCTCGGTGCCAAACAGCTCGATGGCGCGCATCATGTCGGCGTGCGGCGGGTTGCCCACCCCCATGTGCAGCATCACCCGTCGGTTACCGAACATCTCGTATTCGGCCAGGATCTTCTCGGTCACCTCCGCGGGGCTCCCCACCATCAGCGCCCCGTGGGGCTCGCGCATGCGATCGAACTGGGCCCTGTCGATCTCGCCGCCCCATCCACGTTCGCGGCCGATCTGGTTCATGGCCGCCATCAGCCCCGGCGCCGAGATATCCGCCGCCCCCTGCGAGGTGTCGGCGATGAACCCATGCGAACCGATGCCCACCGGCACCTCCGCGGGGTCGTGGCCGAACTCGGCGAGCGCCTCGCGGTAGAGGTTGACGAAGGGGACGAATGGCTGGGCGGCGGCACCGATGATGGCCACGGAGATCGGCAGCCCGCGGGCGGCGGCGTTCACCACCGACTGGGGCGTGCCGCCCACGGCGATCCACACCGGGATGGGGTCCTGCTGGGGGCGCGGGTGCACCGCGCGGCCCTCGATGGGGGCGCGATGGCGACCCTGCCAGGTAACCACCTCGTCCTCGCGCAACCGGAGCAGCAGGTCGAGCTTCTCGAGGAAGAGGTCCTGGTAGTCGGCCAGGTCGTATCCGAACAGCGGGAACGACTCGATGAATGACCCTCGCCCGGCCATGATCTCCGCGCGCCCGCCGGAGATGAGGTCGATGGTGGCGAAGTCCTGGAACACGCGCACCGGGTCGTCGGACGACAGCACGGTCACCGACGACGTCAGGCGGATGCGCGACGTGCGCGCCGCGGCGGCCGCCAGCACCACGGCGGGTGACGACACCGGGAAGTCCGGGCGGTGGTGCTCGCCCACCCCGAAGATGTCCAGGCCCACTTGGTCGGCCAGCACGATCTCGTCCACCAGGTCGCGCACGCGCTGGCCGACGTCGATGCCCCGGCCCGTGGCGGGGTCGGGAGTGGCGTCGCCGAAGCTGTAGATGCCCATCTCGATGCCGTGCATCAGGTCCCTCCCCTCTCTGGCCCGCGCTGCCGGCGGGCCTCATCGAGCTCGCGCTGGATGCGCCCGTCGTCGCGCTCGGCCATCACCACGTATGCCACGTAGAACACGCCCAGGCTGATGCCCAACCCGGTGGCGATCCACAGGAATGGGGACCATCCCAGCGGAGCCCCGATGGCGAAGCCGATGAGCAGGCTCACCGGAACCATGATCGACCCCAGCACCCACACCCGCCGCTTGGCCGTGCGGGTGTACTCGGGGTTGGGATGCAGCCCCTCCTGCTCGGCGGTGACGCGGGCGACGATCTGATCACGGCTCTCGCGCGGCGCGTCCCCCGCCCCGGTGTCAGGCACCTTGTCCACAGGCGGCAGTCTCCCATGGCGGCGCGGGAATCGGGCTTCGAAGGGTGTCCTTCGGCACCGTGCGTGCAAGACTCGAAACATGCGACTGACATGTGCCGACTGCGGGCAGCCGATCAAGCCGCTTCGGGGTGCGCCGGGGTACTGGCAGCACGCCTCACGCACCACGGCCGCGTGCGACCTCGACTCCGATCACATCCCGCGCCCGGCGGACGGCGCACCCGGCGCGGACGGCGACGCTCAGCCCACGCGGGGCCAGGACGACACCAGCGGGTAGGGCCTGATGGGCCCGCCCCCGCCGGGGTGGATCTCGAAATGCAGGTGCGGGGTGGTGCCCTTGGCATCGCCGGTATCGCCGTTGTAGGCCAGCACCGTGCCGGCGCGCACGAACGCCCCCTCCCGGGCGGCCGGCGCGAAGCCGTCCATGTGGCAGTAGAAGTACTCATCCCCGTTGGGCGCGCGCAGCCAGAAGCGGTTGCCGCTGATGGGCGTAGTGCCCAGCCGCACGATCGTGCCGCTCACCACCGCCACGATCGGCGCACCGCGCGCAGCCATGATGTCGATGCCCTCGTGGTACCGGCTGCCGCGGGGAGCCATCCAGTCGTCGCTGAACGTGGCCGGGGCGGCCACGGGGAAGACCGGCTCGGTACCGGGCGCGGCCACCGGGATGTCCGCCGCGCCGATGGCCCGTGCCGCCCGGACGCGCTGCTGCACCCGGGCGGCGAGCGCGGCCTTGAGCTCGCCACGGGCACCATCCACCACGGACCGGTAGCGGCGCATCAGCCCCTCGACCCGCGCGCGCTCACGTGCCGCCGTGGCCGCCTGGGCGCGCGCGGTGGCCACGGCGCGCGCAAGGCGACCCTGCTCGGCGATCAGCGCCTGCCGGCGCTCGCGCACCTTCTCCACCAGGGCGGCATCGTCACCGGCCGCGCTCTGCAGGGCCTCGGTGCGCGACACCAGGTCGGTGAGCGACCCGCTCGACACCACCAGCTCCACCAGGCCCGGGTCGGGCCTGCGGTACAGGGTGACCAGGCGAGAGGAGAGCGTCTCGCGTGCCACCGCCAATTGCCCCCTGGTGCGGGCCAGTTCGCGACGGCTTCGCGCCGCCTGCGCCCGCGCGGCGTCCACGCGATCCATGGCGCGGTTGTGGCGAACCGCCGCCTCGCCCGCACGGGCGTCGAGCTGCGCTGCCCGCGCCTCCACCGCCTCCACCCGCTGCTTGAGCGTGGTGATGTCGCGGGCGCCCTGCACCGATGCCGGCACGCACGCGAGCAGGCATGCGACGACGACCGGGATGATCACGCGGCGGGCCATGGCCGGGGATTCTCGCCCCCGGGCATGACCCGCCGTGAAATCCCCATTGCCGCGTTAGGCGGCGTCCTCCGCCAGCACCTCGTTCAACTGCGCCTGCGCGTTGATGGCAGCCGGGAACCCGCAATACGCCGCGAGCTGGATGATCAGCTCGCGCAGCTCGTCCTCGGTCATGCCGATGCGCATGGCCGCCCGCATGTGCACCTTCACCTGGCGGTCCTTGCCCCCCATGGCCATCAGCATGCTGAGCGTGGCGATCTGCCGCTCGCGCAGGGGAAGCCCCGGGCGCTGGTAGATGTCGCCGTAGATGGTCTCGACGATGCGATCGCCGAGCTCGCCGAGGGTCGCCAGCGATTCCTCGGCGCGGGGCCCCAGGACCTGCTTCACGCTCTCGGCGCCCCTCTCGTGGCGCGCCGCGCGCCACTCGTGCTCGGCGGACATCGTGGCCTCCTACTTGTTGCTGCGGTCGGTGGTGATCACGTCGAAGTCGCCCCGGGCGTCAACCGACAGGATGCTCACCGGGACGTTGGGGCGGTTGCCCCGCCGGTTGATGGTGATCCTGCCCGTGGCGCCGGCGAAGTTGCGGGTCCTCTTGAGCTGGGCCATCACCCTGCCGTAGCTGAAGGGGTCCTTGGCCCGTGCCCATGCCGCGAACAGGATGTTCGCCGAGTCGTAGGTGAACGTGCCCCAGGTGCCCGGGGTCTTGCCGCGGAACGCCTTCTTGTAGGCCCTCACGTAGTTCTTGGCGGTGGGGAACTGCGAGGGGTCCGGCACGCCGCTGAACACGCAGTTGCGGCTGGCCGGGATACCCGCTTGCGTGACGAACGCCGGGTCCTGGTTGGCCAGGCCCGCGAAGCACTTGGCCGGATTGCCGGTGGCCAGCAACTGCTTGGCGATGGCCGCGCCCTGCGGGAAGTACGTGCTCAGGTACACCACCGTGGGGTTGTTGGTGAGGGCCTGGTTGATCTGCGGCGTGAAGTCAGTCTGGTCCTCGGAGATGGGGACCTGCGTGACCAGCACGCCCTTCGCCTTGAGGCTGCGCTCCAGGCGGTCGGCCATGCTCTGGGTGTAAGCCGACGGGTCCACCAGCATCGACACCTTCGAGGGCGTGAACGTCTTCGAGATGTAGTTGAACTCCACCGGTGAGATCTGGCTGTTCTTGGGCTGCACGGTCACGCCCAGCCCGGTGGTGTCGTCGGTGGACGTCATCTGCACCGGCACCACCTTGGCCCGCGTGTAGAGCGGCAGGTTCACCAAGCCCACCGACGAGTTGTACGGCCCTACCACCGCCACGGCCGGGCCCTTGATGACCTTGTTGGCCACCGACCGCGCCAGGTCGGGGTTGGCCTTGTCGTTGGCCTGCACGATCCGCACCTTGCGGCCGTAGTAGCCGCCCTTGGCGTTGTACTGCTGCACCGCCAGGCGCACTCCGCGCAGCATGTCCTGCCCGTTGGAGGCCTGCTGGCCGGTGAGCGGGCCCTCCACGGCGATGGTGATGGTGCCGTAGGTGGACGGGTCGCCGCCGATGGCAACGCCGGCCATGGCGGGGGTTGCGACGGCCGCGGCCGTCGCTGCGGCGAGGACGGACGACGTGACGAGGGCGCGGGTGCGCACGAGTGCCTCCTGAGGGCAGTAAGCGGGGTCGTCCCCAACCCTACCCGGAGGTCCCACGGGGGGCGACGGGAGACGTGGGACGGACCCCCCGAACCGTCCCACATCCGGGGATCCTCTACCCCCGGTCCCGCCGCCCGCACCCGCGGTAGGAACGTTGTACCGCCCCGCCCGCGCCACGGGACTCCCCATTCGGGCAGTCCGGCCCGCTCCCCGACCCGAAACCCCCCGGACGTACAGCACCGATCGCCCCGTGGAGTGGCTTCATGGGATGTGCAGGGACAGGCACACGGGATCGCGAGGAACACCATGCACGTGAAGGACGCCATGACGCAGGATGTCGCCGTCGCCCCCCTCTCCAGCACCGTGCGCGACGTGGCCGGGATCATGCGCATCGAGGACTGCGGGTTCGTGCCCGTGGCCGATGGCCACACGCTGGTGGGAGTGGTGACCGATCGCGATCTGGTCATCCGCTGCATGGCCGACGACTCCCTCGACGGCCCGGTGGGCGACATCCCCATCGCCGAGGTGATGACGTCCACCGACCTGGTCACCGTGGGGCCCGATGACCAGTTGCGCACGGCAGCCCACATGATGGCCCTGCGCCAGGTGCGTCGCCTTGTGGTGACCGACCAGGGGCGCATCGTCGGCGTGATCACCCTGGGCGACCTGGAGCAGGCGGTGCACGGCCGCGGCGCGGCCGCGCGTGAGGCCATCTTGGCCGTCACGCTTCAGGACTGATCGGGGGCGTGATGGACGACCCGCCACGCGGCGTCGGCATCGCCCCGCACATCGACGCCGTGCGCGCAGTGCCGGTGGCGCGCCCCGCTTCCGACGAGGTGGCGGCGTTCGCCATGCAGCCCCAGCGCGCAGCGGGGGCCGCGGGCGCGGAGTGGGACCTGCTCGACCGCGCGGTGCTGGCCATGCAGGCACGCGACTGGCCGGCGGTCATCGTGCCCATCAGCGCGGCGTCCCTTGGCGCGCCGTCGTGTGCCTACCGCGTGCGCGACCTCGCCGAGCGCCAGGCCGTCGACCCGCGCCGCATCTGGCTGCACGTCGAATCCGCGAGAGCAGTGCTGCACGCGCCGGGGGTGGTGTCGGCCCTGGCAATCCGGCATCACGTGGGGTGCACCATCCACGGCGCCGATGCCCTGGACGTGCGGGCGAGCATCCCGGATCTGGTCGACGCCGGCGTGTCGTTCGCATGGCTCGAGCAGGCCACGGGCAGCTCGGCGGCCGGCGATCTTGCCGCGCTCATCGGCGGCCGTTCGCTGGTGCGCCGCGCGCGCACCCACGGGCTGGTGGTCATCGGCCCGGCCGAGCTCGGCTGCCATCTGATGCCCCCCGCCACGCGGTGAGCCGGCGCGGCGACGAGCGCCTGGTCGTCGCCTTCGCCACAATCACCTGCGGTATCGCGGCGCTCACCTATCTCGCGCACGTGCCCCGGCAGTCGGGCGTGGGGCCACGGGCGGCAGCGGCCACCGCGGCGGCCCCGGCGCAGCCCGGACGGTCGGGGGCCCATGCCCCGCGGAATGCGTGGGCGCGCCCGGCGGTCCCCGCACGCGCCGCCATGGCCCGGCCCACCACGCCCGAGGTCGAGCTCTCGATCACGCTGTGGCCGCACGGACCGCAACGCGGACGACGGTCCTGGACCATCTCGTGCCCGCCCGGCACGGCTGCCTGCCGCGCCGCCGAGGGGCGGCTGCGCATCCTCGCCACCGAGCCAACCGGCCCCTGCGGGGCGGTGCGCCCGCGCGATGCGGAGGCCATCATCACGGGCTACGTGGGCGGGCGCTACGTGACCGCGTGGATCGACCAGCGCGACGGCTGCGGGGTGCGCCGCTGGCAGGGCCTGCGCCCCCTCCTCACCCCCCCGAAGGAGCGGCAATCGGGGGCCCAAAGGGCGGTGCGCACCGGGTAAACCGCCAGAACCTGCGCGCAGGCGCGCGCCCGACACCCGCTACCTGTACCCCCGGGTGGGCATGGCCGATACCTTCGGCGCATGCCCGCCTGTACTCCGCCTCCGCCACCCGTGCACGCCATCGTCCGGCAGGCCACCGCGCTCGTCAGCTCGCGCGTGGCGCCCATCGCCGTTCCCACCACCTGCATGTCCGCCGACGTGCCCGCGGGGTCGGGCATGGCCACGCCCGGGGTGGTGTGGCTGCCGGCGGCGGACGCCGCCATGTTCGCGCGTCCCGCGCGCCAGTGGTCGCCCGACCGCCTCACTGCCCTGCTGCACGAGGTGCTGCACCAGGTGGGGATGGATCGGGGCCTCGAGGAGGGCGGGCAGATGTCCGTGGAGGAGGGTGCGGTCGAGGCCGTCACGCACGACCTGCGTCCGGCGTGGCTCAAGCGGGTCCGGGGACGCGACGCCGCCGTGCCGGTGGCCTATCCCCAGTGGGTGGCAT
>Ga0180431_10002504_pt1 | contig 24572 bp, 19 predicted proteins | sample SS_ome_11_FD_132459 | JGI IMG/M metagenome (GOLD analysis project Ga0180431, IMG submission 132459) | Hypersaline lake sediment archaeal communities from the Salton Sea, California, USA - SS_1_MS_1 metaG | ecosystem: Environmental > Aquatic > Non-marine Saline and Alkaline > Hypersaline >... | reverse complement strand
GCAGTCGTCGGTGGCTGCAGCGGGGAAAGCGAAGGTGCAGGTGGTGATATTCCAGCCCTCCAGAGTGCGTTCGTAACGCAGTTCGCCGACGAGTTCGCGCACCAGCGGCAGCCCTCGACCGCCCTCGGTGCGGTCGGCCGGCAGACCGGTGAGGCGGGTGGGATCGAAGGTCGGAGCCCGATCGGCGAGAATAAAGAGGCAGTAGTCCCCGGCAATCTGGAACTCGACCCGGACCGGTCCGCCGTGTTCGGTATAGCCGTGTTTGAGAACGTTGGTGACCAGTTCCTCGACGACCAGTTCGACCGTGAGCATCACCCCGGCCTTGAGATGACCGCCCAGGGATGATCGCATGAAGGTCATGACCTCGCCCAGGGTCTCCGATCCCGCGTCGAGCTGCAGCTCGTACCGTTTCACGGCCGAACGGCTCCGGGAAGGGGAATTCCACACTCAGTGCGTACTGGAATTCCACACTCAGGCACGAATTCCTCACCATCGGGAGTTATCCACATTCGGCGGAGTCCGGATACAGACCCGGAGGGAAGGCCCGGGATCGGGCCTCGAGGCCCGCCAGCAGCGACTTCAGGCGCTATCGGGAATTGCTCCTGACAGACTGGCACAATGATTGCGTTGTTTCGGGTGCGAGTCCCACATACGCCATAAGGGGGTATTACAATGGACGAGCCGCGCAAGCCGGTCCACAAGGACCAGGAACTGGAAGAGAAGGAAGCTCCGCGCCGGGCTCCGATGGGCGAGGAGCTCCAGGAGAAGGAAGCACCCCGACGGGCTCCCGTCGGTGAGGAACTGCAGGAGAAGGAGGCCCCGCGCCGGGCCCCGGTAGGCGAAGAGCTGCAGGAGAAGGAAGCTCCGCGCCGGGCGCCGATCGGTGAGGAACTGCAGGAGAAGGAAGCTCCGCGTCGAGCCCCGCTGGGTGAGGAGCTGCAGGAGAAGGAAGCTCCGCGACGGGCGCCGATGGGTGAGGAGCTCCAGGAGAAGGAAGCTCCGCGACGGGCGCCGATGGGTGAGGAGCTCCAGGAGAAGGAAGCTCCGCGACGGGCGCCGATGGGTGAGGAGCTGCAGGAGAAGGAAGCTCCGCGACGGGCCCCGATGGGCGAGGAACTGCAGGAGAAGGAAGCTCCGCGCCGGGCCCCGATGGGCGAGGAGCTGCAGGAGTAGCAGCGGTTCTGACCGTCACCTGCGGATTCTGAACCCGAAACGCAGGGTCCGACCTCCAGAGACCAGGGTGCGGTCATATCGAGCGGGGGTGCCAGGCCGGTCACGGCCGGGTGCTCCCGCTCACTTTTTCTGCCCGGTCCGGACACCTATCTGCCGCCCGTTTCCCGGCGCCGTCCGAAGGGTTCGGGCGGCGTTGTCTGCTGCCGCACCGGTTGCCCGGTCTCCCAGTCCCACAGGGTAATCTCGCGCAGACGTGCCTTGGCCATTTCGTAGTCGATCGTCGCCGCTGAATACATCTGTTCGGTTTGCAGGAAACGGTTCTGCGCGAACAGCATCTCGGTGTAGGTGATCTCTCCTTTCTCGAAGAGTTCGAGGCTGATCTCGTAGCCGGCCCGTGCTGCTGTGCGGTTCTGTGCCTGCAGGCCTGTACGCTCCATGGCGCTCTCGAGTCCGTCGATCCGCTCGAGTACCTGCCGACGCAGTTCGGCCTCGGCTTCAAACGTCTCGCGTTCGAGAACCCGGCGTTCGGACATGAGCCTCTGGACCCGGGAATCATTGGTGCGCCAGTCGAAAAGGGGAACGTTCAGGGTCAGGCTCACGTTGGTGCTGGCCAGGGAGTTGTCACCCTTGAATCCGGCCGAGAGATGATCGCCCCATGGATCACTGCGGCCGAGCAGCGACTCCCCGATAGTGGAGTTGCCCGACACGTCATAGGCCAGGTTGAACTGAAGGTCGGGCCGCCCCCAACTCACCACCCGGCGTATCTCCAGGTCGGTCTTCTCGACCTCGATCCGGGCCTGCCGCACGTCACTGCGGTTCTCCAAAGCCAGCCTGACTGCGCGATCGACTTCGACCGCAATGGGGGTGAAGTCATCCCGTGTAGAGACCCAGATTGATTCGGTGACATCGATCCCGACCGCCCGCTTGAACGCCAGTTGTTCGGCTTCCAGATCGTGGGCGGCCTGCAGGAGCCGGTCACGGGCGTTGCGGAACTCCACCTCCAGACCGAGTTTTTCGAGTTCGGAGACCATACCGAGTTCGTATTTGCGCTCGGTCGCGGCCAGGGCCTGCTGCAGCTGCAGCCATGTGTCGGCTTCGATCTGCTGAAGATGCTGGGCGGCATAAAGCCGGAAAAAGGCCTCGCTGATCTCGTTGATCCGGGCCAGTTCGACCTCGGTGTAGCTGAGCTGCAGAGCCTCGAGATCGAGAGTGGCCGACTCGAGCTGGCCCCTGACGTCATTGTACTGAAACAGCGGTTGGCTGTACTCAAGGGCCACCCGCGGCATGACGTAACGCAGGTTGGCTGTTGTGCCGCGGGGCAGTTTCTTCATCGAACGCTGATAGGCGGTCAACCTGGTGTTCAGGCTGATCCGGCCGTTGGTGATCAGAGGCTGGACGATCGAAATCCCGGCCGCGGCCTGGCGGATAGCCTCGTCGAAGGGGCTCAGACTGATTGTCCCCGCGAAGTCGGTGTAGAGGTAATTCTTGAAGCCCTCCTGGATCCGGGGCAGGATCGAAGAAAATAGCACCCGGGTGCGCAGGCTCCGACGGGCTGTCTCCAGACCGTAGTTCAACTGCAGGTACTTTTCCTGCAGGCGGTAGAGGTCGAAGGACTCATCCAGCGCCAACTGCACTGCGTCCTGCAGGGTGAGAACCACCCCCGCCTCGGACCGGGTGAATAGGGCGGGCATCTGTTCTTCGGCCGCCTGGGCCTTCAGGGAACGGGGACCCGCTGCGAAACCCGCCGAGAGCGCCATGCCGGCCACTGCGACCGCTATCAGGCGAGAAGGAAAGGTTCTTCTCTGGGACATGACCCGTCAGTCCTTTCTTTGTCGTCCATCGCCCCGGGATCTCCCGAACCCGGGTTTTACCACTTCCTGTTATATCCCCCCACGACGTAGAGCTTGCCATTGATGACTCCAGCCGCAGCCTCGGCTCGCAGGGTGTCCGACGGCGCGCCTGTGGTCCACGTATCGGTGGCGACGTCATAGATATCGAGCCGGTCGTGGAACACCATACTCTCTTCGGTCTCGGTGATACCGCCCACAACGTAAAGCTTGCCGTTGATCATCCCCGAGGCGGTCTCACCACGGGCCAGCAGCATGTCCGCCAGACCTGTCCGCCATCCGATACCGTCGCTATAGGTATCGAACCGATCGAGAGTTTCTTTCTCGGTCGCACTGAGCCACCGGAAGCCCCCGGCAACATAGAGGGTGTCACCCCAGACCCCGTAGGCGGCCTGCCCGCGGGCCACTGGCATATCGTCGGTCGTCAGCCACTGGTTGTAGGTCGGATCCCAGATCTCGAAGGCGTCGACGTCGGTTCCCCCGGCACTCATGCCGCCAGCCACGAAAATCCGGCCGTTGATGACCCCGACCGTGGGTCTGTAGCGGCCTACGTCCATCGCCTCGCCGGTACGCCAGGAATCGGTGGCGGGGTTATAGATTTCCACGATGTCGTAGTAAATATCGAAGGCGAGCGCTCCGCCCATGACCCACAGCTCGTCTTTGAAGTTCACTGCGGCGGGGCCCCATCGTTTCGTCGGCATGTTCGCCCCATGTGTCCAGGAATCGGTGGCGGGATCGTAGATTTCGAGCACGTTCATCGAGCCGATGCCGCGCTTCATGTCACGACCGCCGACAACATAGAGTTTGCCCTCGATCACGGCCGCCGCGGCGGTGCTGCGCGGCTCGACCATGTGCGTCATTGTCTGCCACTCATCGAGGGCGGGATCGTAGACTTCCAGACGGCTGATTTCGGTGTTCTCGGGGGGATTGCCATCGGGACACCCCGGAAGGATCAAGAGCAGGATGAACAGGGCGAAGAGCGGCTTCTCACGTCCGATATGAACAGGTCGGCTGTGAGCCATCGGTGGGCCTCCTTGCAGGCCTCTGGATTTACAGGTCTTTTCTTTCCCGACTTTCTGTCTGATGGGGTGGACGGCAGCCAAACTGCCGGCACTTCTCGTTCGCTCGTCTGGTTGCTGTTGGCTACCCTCCGTTGTAACCCCCGACCACGTAGAGCTTGCCGTTGATCACGCCCGCTGCGGCCTCGGCCCGCAGGGTGTCCGAAGCCGCGCCCGAGGTCCAGGAATCGGTGGCGACGTCGTAGATGTCGAGGCGGTCGTGGAAGGTGATCGTAGTTGTCTCGGTGATGCCGCCCACGACGTAGAGTTTGCCGTTGATCATCCCCGAAGCTGTTTCGGCCCGGGCCGGGGACATGGCCGCCAGACCGGTCATCCAGCGGGGACCGTCGGCATAGGCGTCGAACCGGTCGAGAGTGGTCTTCTGGTTGTCACTGAGCCAGCGAAATCCGCCGGCGACGTAGAGGGTGTCACCCCACACACCGTAGGCGGCCTGTCCGCGGGCCACCGGCATCTCGTCGGTCGTCAGCCACTGGTTGTAGTTCGGATCCCAGATCTCGAAGTCGTCGATGTCGGTTCCCCCGGTGCTCATACCGCCGGCTACGTAGATCCGGCCGTCGACCAGCCCCACCGCCGGGCGGTAGCGGGCTACGTCCATTGCCTCGCCGGTACGCCACGTATCAGTACCGGGAGTGTAGATCTCGACCACATCGTAAAAGGTGTCGGCTGTCAGGGCTCCGCCCATGACCCACAGTTCCCCGTTGAAAGCCACCGCCGCAGGCCCCCACCGGGCAGTGAGCATGTTGGCTCCACTCGCCCACGAGTTGGTAGCGGGATCGTAGATCTCGAGGGTCTTCATGGCACCGACCCCCCGGCGCGAATCCCGGCCGCCCACGACGTAGAGTTTGCCGTCGATTACGGCTGCCGCGGCAGTGCTGCGGGGGGTGATCATGGGGGCCAGAGTGGTCCAGGTGTCGAGAGCGGGATCGTAGACTTCGAGCCGTTTAATCTCGGTCTGATCAATCACCTTCGGTCCATCACTGCTGCCGCAACCCGCGAACAGGGGCATGAGCAGAAGGGCGAGTACGAACGCGACGACAACAGATCGCGGGGATCGGGATCGGAACACCAGGGAAACCTCCTCGCATGCGGGACGGCCCGGGACCAGGGACGCCCGTGGCGGATCGTTGTAAACCTTACGTGTCTTTGAGCGCCCAGAGGTGCTCGGCCAGGCGATCGAGCACCGTCAGGTAATCTTCGGGCAGCTTCAGGAACTTGCTGCGCAGCACCTCGCGGGCTTCGGTTTCGCTGTTGCAGTCGGCCAGGACAAGGGCGGCCGAGTCCAGGTAACCGGCCATGCGCCGGCGCACGGTATCGGTAAACCGGATCGCGTCGCCCACGATCGCATTCGCTGCCTGGTTCAGGTTACCGCCCTGTTCGAGGTAGTGACGGAAACATTCGACCTGGAAGTAGTAGGTCAGGCTGCTGCGGTCGGTCAGGGGAGGCGGATTGTCGGGTCGGGCGTGAGCCAGAGCGGTCAGCCGTTCGGCGGTAGCCTTGACGTTGAAGCGCTGCCGGCGCAGTTCATCCACTACCCAGACGCCGCGTTCCACACCGGCCCTGCCGGGCCACTCGACTGTGCCATCCGGCCCGGATACGGTTTCGGGTTCGGTTTCGACCGCAGGCACCGGTTCGGGAATCTCTTCGTCGGGAACGATCTCGGTCGGATCGGGAGCTGCAGCCGGAGTGCGGCTCAAGGCTTCTTCGAGCGCTTCCAGGCTCAGATACTCCCGGCCGGTGGAGCGAAGCAGGGAGCGTTCGACCAGATGCCTCAGCTCGCGCACGTTACCGGGGAAATCGTGCTGGACCAGATGCTCGACGAATTCCTCGGGCAGCAGCGGCACCGGCAGATCGTTGTCGCGGGCGCATTTTTCCAGGTAAAAGGCGATCAGGCCGGGGATGTCATCCCGCCGGTCGCGCAGGGGCGGGATCCGGATGGGGTAGACGTAGAGCCGGTAGAAAAGATCCTCGCGGAAAGTGCCCTCGCGCACCGCTTCGCGCAGACTCCGGTTCGAGGCCGCCACAACGCGCACGTCGACATCGAGACTTTCTTCCCCTCCGACGGGGCGGAAGCGGCGCTCCTGCAACACGCGCAACAGGCGATTCTGGGTTTTCAGCGGCAGATTGGCCACCTCGTCGAGAAAGAGGGTACCGCCGTCGGCCAGGGCAAAAACGCCGCGGCGTGAGCTGGCGGCGCCGGTAAAGGCCCCCTTCTCGTGCCCGAAGAGTTCGGATTCGATCAGGTTTTCGGGTATGGCGCCGCAGTCGACCTCGATAAATGGGCCGTCGTGGCGAGGGCTGAGGCCGTGCAGGACCCGAGCCGCCAGTTCTTTACCGCAGCCGGTTTCGCCTTCGAGCAGGACCGTACAGGAGGAAGCAGCCACCGTCGTGAGGTGTTCGTAGAGATCGAGAACCGACTGGCTTTCCCCCACGATCTCACCTAAGATCGGGTACTGTCGACGCCAGGCCTGGATGGTGGGCGGAACCTGTTCGAGAGCGGCTTCGGGAGTGCGGCTCTGTCGACCGAGCGCGATGGCAATGAGTTGCGCTACTGAAGCGAGCAGATCTGAGAGGAAGGGATCGGGAGCGCGACCGAGCGGGTTGGGGCCCAGGGCCATCAGCCCGAGAAAGGAGCCGCGTTCGGAGAGCGGCAACAGCATCTCGGCTCCGATTCCGGCCAGCGAAGCCGGAGGTTCCCGGCCGCGGGCCGCGACTCCGGTTCCGGCCCTTTCGGGGCCATCGGCCAGAATAACCGGTTGTTGCCGGTCGGTCAGGAGATCGACCCACTCCGGGGGAAGAGTAAAGAGAGATTCAGCGGGGGCGGGGCGGCCGCAGCTGCGCAGGTGATGCAGGGTTCCCGGTGGGGCTCCGGCCCGCCACATGATCCCCCACTGCGAACCGGTCAGCCCCATCGAGGCCGTCAGGGCATCGAAGGCCAGTTGTTCGGGAGTGGGGGAAGCGAGCAGGATCCGACTGATCTCGTACAGTGCCGTCAGCTCGTAAATTCGGCGCGACGGTTCGGGAACCTGCTCAAGTTCTGATGACATAACATCTTGTATCGTATCGGCGGGTGCTTTTCACTGTCAAGAAGGGGGGGTGAGGGTCCGATGACAGAACTGGTCCCAACCACTCGCCATGGCGATGTTTTCGTATTCGCCCCACGGGGTGCGCTCATGGAGGGCAGCCTCAACGAAGAAGTCCATCATTCGGTACAGCTCGTTCTGGCAGAAGGACTCAATCATATCGTCATCGATCTCTCGAACGTGCCCTGGCTCAACTCTTCAGGAATCGGAACCCTGATGGGTTGTCGGACCGAATGTCTGGAAGCGGGCGGGCGCTTCGCTCTGGCATCTGCGAACGAGAAAATCACGCAACTCTTCACTACGCTCATGCTTAACACCGTGCTCGACCTTTACGAAACCGTTGACGAAGCAGTGCAGGCGCTGGGAGGAAACACCGATGGCTCTTGAGATCAACCGCTCCGAATTCGATCCCGATATCGGCGTCTACCACCTCAACGGTCGGCTCGATGCGGTCGAAGCCCCCACGGCCTATGACCACATGATCGAGAACCTCGGCGAGTGCCGGAAGATCGTCCTCGATCTCTCGGGGGTGGACTACATGTCTTCGGGAGGACTGAGTATCCTGATCCGGCTGGTGCACCGCCTGCGCAGCGAGGGGGGCGATCTCTACTGCGCCGCAGCCCAGCCCTTTGTGCAGAAAGTCTTCGATATCGTGAGCTTCGATTCGATCCTGAAAGTCTATGAGGAGGTGGACGAGGCGGTCGACGCCTTCGGTCAGTGAGTAAGGGGTTTCTCTCAGGCCGACATTGAATAGCTGGACAGGATAGCTCTATTCCCTCACACTGATATCTGCCCTGGTCTCTGGATGGATATTGTTCCTCGATGCAATGGGCAGGTGCTACCTATGAAAAAGTCCCTTCACCTCATTCTGCTTCTGCCGCTCCTTCTTTCCGGATGCAGCCTGTTACACAGCAGACACAGCCTGTGGAACCGCCTGTTCCCGCCGCATTCCCTGACGATCTCCGGGATCATGGAGTTTGAGATTATTTTTAAACCCGCTTCATTCTGGCCGGGCGGTAAAGTTGAGATCACGGTCGATTTCGAGCGGGGAGTCTGGTGGCAGCAGGGATGGAGGGAGGAAGAGCGCGAATCCCTGCCGTTCGGATATTCTCTCTCCCGGCGGAATATCGAACTGGATCTGCCCTCTGAGGAAACCACCGAAAGCACACCCCTGAGCAGTTACCAGGAGAGATTTCTTATTTCGATCGAAGGCTCGTTCCGGAAATGGAAACGCCGCAAGGGTGTTTTGATCGGTCCACTCGAGGGTGAGGCGACCGGAATCAGGATCACCCGCAACCACACAGCGACAGGGCATATCGAATACACCGGTTCTGAGGTGCGATGGGAAGGTGAGGTGATCGGTTACCCGCTCGATGCGGGCGAGCGCGTCAGGACAATCACGGTTCGCAGATAGTGTTGGCGGGGATTCGAGACAGGATTCACTTCGAAGTAGTGCATCCTCAAGGATTGTGTCCCTATCACTCGACATAGAGGTTTCAGTATGAGAACACTCCTTTTCTTGGTATGCCTTCTTCACGTCCTGTCGGTTGCTCCAATTCAGGGCGAGGAAGTTCATAATCTGTCAGAGAAATTATCATCCCCGAATCCATCTCTTCTGCGACAGGAACCGGTCTACGTTGCAGTGCTCGAATTGGGTGCGATCAACCTGGATCGGGGGGATGCTCAGGCCATGACCGAGCGCCTCCGGGCACGGATGATTGAGGAGCCGATTTTCACCGTCGTTGAACGGGAACGTATGGTGACGATTCTTGAAGAGCAGGGCTTTCAATATTCGGGCGCCTGCACGACCGAGGAATGTGTTCTCCAGGTCGGTCGGATTCTGGGAGTGCAAAAAATGGTTACGGGAAGTGTAACCAGGATTGGTGAGTTGTATTCCCTCCATTTACGTCTCGTAGATGTTGAAACAGCCAGGGTAGAGCAGACAGTTGAGAGTGATGCAAACAGCCTTGAAGATCTTTACCAACTTGGAACGGGAAGGATCATTCGGGCTCTCGCCATCGCTGTTCAGGAAGGCCGGACGACTACGATAACACTGAGTACAGCTCATGCAGGCCGATACATCCATATCCATGCCGGCCTGGGACTGGCCGCTTTCAGCAGGTCTTCAACTCTAGGCTCTTTTGTAGTCATCATTGGCTTGCCGGTAGGGTGAAGGAAGACGTCCGTTCAGACGGAGGATTCATCGACGCTGATAAGTCTCTCGGGCTCGGTGTTCAGGTGCTGTTCGGTAAAGAGTGGCGATTCACCAGACGGAGCAGTTTTGGTGTTTCCTTGCGGAGTCTGTTCCTGACACGATTGGATTCCGGTGTGCGCTATACGCATACCGCCGTGCACTTCTCCTATCTCCTGGATTTATTTATCTCACCATCAGTGAAGTAGCGTGGCACCTCGAGTTGGTCGCTGAGTCGATCCGGTTGCATTCTCGGAACTATCCAGTACAATCACGTGACATCCCTGTACTTTCAGGGATCAGATTGAGTTGCCATGATCCTCCATGAACAGCCCGGAAGACGCTTATATTCTTCCTCTTTCTTTCTGTTCCTGCTCGTTCTAGGCCTCTCGGTCAGCGTCACTGGATGCACTCTCATCGGACTGGGATCCGGGCTCGCGATCGACTCGATGAGCAGCGAGGAACCGTGCCGGGAGTGGGAAATCACCGCCCTGCCGGTCGGAAAGAAAGTCGTTGTTACCGGCCGAGATGACCGGGTAGTCAGGGGGAGGTACTCGGGTCTGACGGTGCGGAAGGATCCGCCCGATCGATTTCCTCCGTCACTGTCGCAAAAGTGGGAACCGATCCTGATGCGACTGCCTTCCCGTGCCGAACCCGTCTGGATCATGACGACCTCCGGCGATCGGGTGGATGGTGTTTTCGGGGGTTTCCGGTTCCGCCGGGTGGACGGAGAGCAGCGGCTGTGCTGCATTCTGAACCGGAATCCGGGTCAGCCCGGGTTCGTCCCGATGGATCAGATTGCGCTCCTTCAGGGCCGGAACGGCAGCCGCCTCGACCGTGACACGCTTCAGGAACTCATGGAACCAGGTAACCAGGGCTTTCTCTGTCTTCTCCTGCATCGGAGATCTGAGGATCTCGTCATCCCTCTTGCCGAGATCAAGCGGGTACGCTGCGTTCAGTCTTTCGGTATGACTCTCATCGGGACGGCCCTCGGGCTGTGCTGTGATTATGCGCTGTATCAGCTGTTCAAGGATTTCGATATGTCATCGTGCCTGGCCGGAGACACCCCAATACTGATGGCCGATGGTTCTCAATCGGTGGTCGAGGATATCCGGCCGGGCGATCGGGTGATGAGTTACGATCTCGAGACGGGAGAGCCTGTGGTCGATACCGTCATGACGATCTGGTCGCCGGTCAACGATCACCTGCGGCTGCTACGCTTCTCTGACGGCACCCTGTACGCCACCTGCGATCATCCCTTCCGGGTCAAAAAAAAGGGTTGGTGCGCTCTCGATCCGGACCTGAGCGCCCGCACCGCCACGAGCCTGGGCACGATCGGCCAGCTCGAGATCGGCGACGTCTGCTTCCGCTGGGAAGAAGGGGGATTACAGGAGACGACCCTGCTGGACGTCAGACAGGTCTTCTTCCGGGAGAGGGTTTTCACGATCAGGTGTCTGGGCCGGCACACCGTCTTCTTCAGCCGCGGGTATATGACCGGGGTCGAAGCCGTGAGGGATCCCGAGGTCGCCCGGCCAGGAGGGAGAAAACGCAGAAAGTCAGCGCGGGCGGTCGATACGCTCCGGGACGAGAGAATCACTCAGGGTAGGTAAACCCCGGTGCGACCGGTTCGAGGCGGTAGACCGTCGGCAGGATCTCGCCAGTTTCGATATTCTCCTCCAGGATGTACAGCCGTCCCCCCACGATCGATGATCCGGGCCGGGCGGGCCGGGTGGTCGTGCCCAGGTACTCCCCCTCGGGGCTCAGGACCATGAAGGTGTGCTCCCCGGCCGTCTCCGTTTCGGGATACAGGGTCAGATCGAGCCAGAAGAAGCCTTCGCGGTCGATCTCGACCCGGCCCCAGAAGGCCTTCTCATCGGCGCAGACCACGGCCTCGGCCATCAGCTCCATCATCGGGCGGGTCTCGGGATCGACCTCTTCCACCCCTTCGAGCAGGGCCTGACGGGCCCGCTCCCGATCGACCGCAGTCACAGGCTCGGGTTCGGTGGCGATGCGGATCGTGCGTTTCAGCTGTCCGGTGAGGTCGTAGAGTTGCAGTTCGGGCTCGGCGCTCAGGCTGAGCACGATCCCGTGCCGGGGGTGATAGAGCACCAGCGGTTGGGGACCGAAGCCCAGGGGTACGTCGGCGTACCACGACTTTTCAGCCATGCTGATCGGGACCATGGCCGCCACGGACGTCCTCGGTGTGTACACCTCGGCCACGATATCCCACTGCGCATCGTAGACGATCGCCCCCCACTGCCCATGGGTCTGATCCGGTTCGTCCTTGCTGAGCCCGCCGCCGGCCGTGGTCAGGACCAGCCGACGTTCCTCTCCCAGGACGATCAGACCGTCATTGCCCAGCAGATCGATGTCGGGAGAGAAGCTGGTGACGTCGAGAAGTTCACCGTTGGTCGTAAAGCGGGTGGTCCGCCGTTCCTTGATCCCGTAGATCTGGATGACGCCGTCGCGGATCAACTGGATATCCCAGTACGACGCCTCTCCCGGTCCGAAACCCTGCCGGCCGATCCGGTGGGAATACCGTCCCCCGGCGTCGAAGACCAGCACGCAACCGAGTCCGATGTCGTTGATGTACATGGTGCCCGCTTCGTCGGCCGTGAACTGCACCGGCCGATAGAGCAGGGCGTCCTCGCTCTGCCCGGTGTCGAGCACCAGCTCCTTCTCGCAGGTGAAGAGTTCGCCGTGGTATTTCGGCCCTCCGGTGGTCACGGCGGCCGGAACCCCCCTTTCCGCTGTAACCGTGAAGGTGTGCCCGTCGGTCCCCGCCCGGGAGGTGCAGGTTGTAAGCATGAGGGCGAGGACCAGCCAGTGGGTGAGATCACAAGGCCGTGTTTTTGAGATCATTGACCCCACACTCGCATGTACATGGATAGGCCGGATATGTCTTCTCGTCCGCTTGAGCGTGAAAGCTCCTGTGACAGTCTTCACCGATCCTCACTCTGCTTCAGTTCCAGCAGACGCACATCCTCCAGGTCCACCTCCCGCCCGGAAGCCTTCTTCGAGGCGATGAGATCCTCTTTCGCGAGGATGAAGAACTCCTGGTCGTGATAGGCGACGGTAAGGCGGTTCTGCCATGCTTGCGTGAAAGTGACCCCCGGGACACCATACCTTAAGATACCGAAGTGCTTGGAACCCTTCAACCAAGGGACACTTCGGCTCTGCGGTGATACCTGATCAGGTCGGCGAGACCGCCGCCACGGCGTCCATCTCGATCGCGAAGCCGTAGTGCAGCTCGGGCACCGGAACGACCGTACGGGCCGGACGGTGGTCTCCGAAATAGGCGGCGTAGACGGCATTGACCCGGTCCCATAGCTCGACATCGGTCACATAGACGGTCGTGCGCAAAACCCGGTCGGGAACTGAACCGGCGATGAGAAGGATGTCCTCGAGATTGTTCAGGATCCGGTTCATCTGCTCCTCGACCTCACCGTATTTCCGCTCGCCCGTCGTGGGATCGACGGGCAGGAGTCCCGAGATCCAGACCAGACCGTTGTGAACGACGGCTTGCGAATAGTGCCCACCGGGAGGGGGCGCCTCGGGGGTGAAGATCGGTTCCAGGTCGCTCATACTCATTGCCTCCCTCAGCTGATCATATCTCTCAGCCCACTCGTGATCATACCGGAATCGATCTTGTTACCGGCGGGTCTGCTTCGCGGCGCGGTACAGGTTCGCTCGCAACCCTGGCGGGAACAGGGTATATCATAAAGCAAAACGAGGTGAAACTGGAGCACATCCCGAACAGCATACTCACCTTCTCCGGTCCGGAGGACGATCTGTCGGGCCCGCAGGTGATATATGTAGAATCTGTCAGTGCCGAATGTTGTGGACCGGTCTGCACCGGTCCGGGGATGATGATCTCCGTCGTCATGAGGATGTGCCTGCAATGCTGACAACGCCTCCCGACCATCTGCCCGAGCGGCTGAGCCGGCTCTGGGAACTGGCCCACAACCTGTGGTGGAGCTGGCACGCCTCGGCGAGCGAGCTCTTCCGATTGATCGATCCGCTGCTCTGGCGCAACACCGACTACAACCCGGTGGCTCTGCTGCGCCAGGTCGAACCGGAGCGGCTCGAAGATGTATCAGGTAGTGCCACCTTTCTGCGCCGTTTCGACGATCTCATGGCTCGTTTCGATGAGAACCTGACCGGGCCGCACCGGCGGTCCCCCTTCACGGGCGATCTGAGCCCCGACAACCCGGTGGCGTACTTCTGTGCCGAGTTCGGCCTGCACGCTTCCGTGCCGATGTATTCGGGGGGCCTGGGGGTGCTGGCCGGCGATCACTGCCGGGAAGCGAGCGACCTGGGGGTTCCCCTGGTCGGGGTGGGACTGCTCTACCAGAAGGGGTACTTCCATCAGCGCCTGCGCGCCGATGGTTCGCAGCAAGCCATCGCCGAAACCTTTGGTCCCGATTCGCTGCCACTCTGCTGGGTCAACCCCGGCAACGGCGACGAGCATCTGGCCATGATCAGGGTCGAGGACCGCCTGGTGCATGTCGGGGCCTGGCGGATCGACCTGGGGTGCGTGCCGGTCTACCTGCTCGATACCGATGTCAACGGCAACAGCGCAGAAGATCGGGAATTGACGGCCCAGCTGTATTCGGGTGACGACCGGATGCGCATCCGGCAGGAGATGATCCTCGGGATCGGCGGGGTGCGGGTGCTGCGCGCGCTCGGAATCGAGCCCTCGTACTGGCACCTGAACGAGGGACACACGGCTTTCCTCTCGCTCGAACGATTGTATGAGATGATCGAACAGGGGCTCTCTTTTTCCTCGGCTGTGCAGCAGCTGCAGCACAATGCGCTCTTTACCACCCACACCCCCGTGGCGGCCGGGCACGACCGCTTCGACCGCGAACTGGCTCTCGCAGCCCTCGGTTACTTCATGGATCACGCCGGCATGGATCCCGACGAGGTCTTCGCACTGGCCGCCGAACCCGGCCATGACGGACGCCTGTTCAGCATGGCGGCCCTGGCCCTGCGCACAACGGGACGCTGTAACGGGGTCAGCCGCCGGCATGGCGAGGTGGCTCGACGGATGTGGCAGGGCCTCTGGCCCGATCGGGATGAAACCGAGGTGCCGATCGAACACGTCACCAACGGGGTGCACGTACCCACCTGGCTCACGCCCCCCTTCAGGCGGCTTTTCAATCGTCACCTGGGCTCAGGCTGGATCGGACGCCACCACGAACGCACCCTCTGGGACCTGGTTCTCGACATCCCCGCCGAAGAGGTGTGGCAGGCTCACCTCGAGCGAAAAACCCGCCTGCAGATCATCCTGCGCGAGCGGGTTCGCAGTGCCTGGATGGAGGGCGACCTGGCGGCGGTTCAGGTGGTTTCGGCCGGCGTGCTGCTCGATCCCGACGTCCTGACGATCGGATTCGCCCGGCGCTTCGCCACCTACAAGAGGGCCAATCTGATTTTCAGCGATATCGGGCGTCTGCGCCGGCTCATGCTCGATATCGACCGGCCGGTGCAGATGATCTTCGCCGGCAAGGCTCACCCCCGCGACGAGCACGGGCAGGCTTTGATTCGTCAGGTGTACGAACTGGCTCTGGATCCCGCCCTGGCCGGACGGATCGCGTTTGCCGAGGACTACGATCTGCACCTGGCCCACTACCTCGTGAGCGGGGTAGATCTGTGGCTCAACAATCCCCGCCCGCCGATGGAAGCCAGCGGTACCAGCGGTCAGAAAGCGGCTCTGAACGGCGTGCCGAACCTGTCCACTCTCGATGGCTGGTGGCTCGAGGGTTACCATGGCGGCAACGGCTGGCCGATCGGCAGCGAGCCGACCCTGGAGGAATTCATCGAGGAGCATTCGCCCGCGGCCGCTGAGCAGGATACCGCCGATGCCGAGGCGCTGTACGATATTCTGGAAACGACCATCATTCCCCTCTACTACGACCGGAACGAGCGGGGTGTGCCGGAGAGCTGGGTCGAGGTCATGAAAGAGGCCGTCCGCACCGCCGGGGCCGATTTCAGTGCCCGCCGGATGCTCACCGATTACGTCGAACGCTACTACGATCCGGCCTCGACCGCCTGAGACGGGCATGTCCGAGACCCCCCGCGACGATCTGCTCCGGCTCGCCCATCTCTACGGGGTTCGGACGGCCTGGTACGACGTCTTCGGCACTCACCACCGCACCTCGCCCGAAGCCACCCTGGCGATCATGCGGGCACTCGGGGCGCCGGTAGAGGGTTTGGACGATGTGCCTGCCGCGATCGGAAACCGGATCGAAGAAATCGTTGCCCGGTTCTGCGAACCGGTCACGGTGGCCTGGCGAGGGCGCCAGGCGGCAGCGGTGATACGTTTCGATCCGTCCGAGGCCGAGCAGCTCATGCGGGTCACCCTGAGCCGGGAACCGGAGGCGCAAACACGAGCGGAGACGGGACAGGAAGCCGAAGAACAGGCGGCGGATCGGGCGGTGAGGGATCGGGATCTGTGCCTGGAGTGGGACGGTGCTCCGTCGGCACTGCGTTCTCTAGGCACGACCCGGCTCGGGCGGCGCCGGATCGCGGCGGTCGCTTTCGGCCTGCCCGAGGGGCTCGAAACCGGATACTACCGGTTGCGGATCGAACATGCCGGACGGCAGGCAGAGTCACTGGTGATCGTTGCCCCCGAACGTCTGGAATCCCTTCTGGTACCCGGCGGCAGAAAGGAGCGTGGGGCTGACACCGATAGCCGCTGGGGAGTTTTCATGCCGCTCTATTCCCTGCACTCGCACGAGAGTGTGGGGATCGGCGACCTCGGCGACCTGGAGCGCCTGCTCGAGTGGACCGCCGCGCTCGGCGGTTCTTTCGTCGGCACTCTGCCCCTGCTGGCTGCCTGTCACGCCCCGCACGAGACACCCGCTCCCTATGCCCCGGCCAGCCGACTGTTTTTCAACGAGGTCTATCTCGACCTGCGCCGCCTGCCCGAACTCGATCTCTGCCTCACGGCCAGGGAACTGATGTCTTCGACCGCCTTTACCCAGGAGCTCGCAAAACTCTCCGCCCACGAGGCACCCCACCAGGGCGAGGTCATGGCCCTCAAGCGTCATGTGCTCGAACTCATGGCGGACTGCTTCTTTGACACCGGGCCCGCGGAGCGCCGGGCCGCCTTCCTGCCCGGGGCCGACGACTACGCCCGCTTCCGGGCTGCCGCCGAAGGCTACGGCCGGCCGTGGCCGAACTGGCCGGCCGAGGCGGCCGCCGGCGAAATTCCGAACCGTGACGTACCTGACAAAGCATACCGCTACCATCTCTATGTGCAGTACCGGCTGGCCGGCCAGCTCGAGAACCTGGCTGCAGCCGGAACCGCAGCCGGAGCCGCCCTCTACCTCGATTATCCCGTCGGTGTGCCCCCCGACAGCTTCGATGTCTGGCGCTATCGCGACCTCTTCGCGGATGGGATCGGGGTCGGAGCTCCGCCCGACACCTTCTTCCGGCAGGGACAGAACTGGGGGTTCCCCCCGCTCGTACCGGAACGCGAACGGGCTGACGGGTACGGCTATACCCGTTCGGCCCTGCGCACTCACCTGCGCTACGCTCCGCTGTTACGCTTCGACCATATCATGGGGCTCACCCGTCTCTACTGGATCCCGGAGGGGTACCCGGCCACCGACGGAGCCTATGTCAAGAACCGGGCCGACGAGCTGTCCGCGCTCCTGCTCCTCGAAGCCGACCGGGCCGGAGCCGGGATTGTGGGTGAGGACCTGGGCACGGTGCCGCGCTCGGTTCGCACCCGCATGCGGCGTCACGGACTGCACCGGATGTACATTGTCCAGAGCGAGCTGGGCTCCGATTCCGAACGGGCGCTGCCCGAGCCCGAACCGGTTTCCCTGGCGGCCCTGAATACCCACGACATGCCCTCTTTCGCGGCCTTCTGGCACGACGAGGATACCGGCCGGCTGGCCGACCTCGGCCACCTCGATGAGACCGCAGCTCTCGAGATCACCCGCGCGCGGGCCGCCGCCCGGGAAACACTCGAACTCTGGCTCAGGAAGGAGGGCCTGCTCGACAGCGAGGTTCTGCTCGGACAGGGCGAGAAACGACTCGCAGCCGTCATGCAGGCCTGCCAGCGCTGGCTGGCCGGATCGAAAGCCAGGCTGATGATGGTCTCCCTCGAGGATCTCTGGCTCGAGCGGCGGTCGCAGAACGTGCCCGGAACGGGTCCGGAGCTGCCCAACTGGCGCCGTCGGAGCAGCTACAGCTTCGAGGAGTTCACGACCCTGCCCGAGGTGTGTACGGTACTCGGTGAGATCGATGTCCTGCGGCGCGGGGAAAAGATGACGCCGCAACCAGGCGATCGCCCGAAGACGAAGCAGTCGAACGGGGCGATAAAGCAATCGCAGAAAAACAAGCCGAAGCAGAAAGGGAAGAACTGATCGGTCATGAGTTCGGCTTCCCGGGACAGAAACGCCTCACCCATTACCGCCGAGGATCTCAGGGTTTTTCGTGCCGGTCGCCACGCCCGGCTTTACGAACTGCTCGGGGCTCACCTCGCACCCGGTCCCGGGGGTGAGCCCGGCACCCGCTTCGCGCTCTGGGCTCCGCGGGCCAGGCGGGTCGGGGTCATGGGCAGTTTCAATGACTGGGACTCCCGGCGCGCTCCGCTGAACCGGCGGCGGGGGACGGACATCTGGGAGGGCTGGGTAGCCGGAGCCGGACCGGGGGATCTCTACAAGTACCACCTCCGGACCGGGCGCCGTGGGGGAAAGCGCGAAAAAGCCGATCCCTTCGCCCGGGCGGCCGAGGAACCCCCCGGTTCGGCATCGGTGATTGCAGCCGCCGGGTACGAGTGGCGCGACGCCGAGTGGATGGCCGGGCGGGCTCAGCGCAACACCCGCGACGCCCCGATCGCGATCTACGAGGTGCATCCCGGTTCGTGGCGGCGCGCTCCCGATGGCGGCTTCCTGAGCTGGCGCGAGCTGGCCCCTCTTCTGGTCGAGCACGTGCGTGCCCTCGGTTTCACCCACGTCGAGTTCCTGCCGATCGCAGAACACCCCTTTTACGGTTCGTGGGGCTATCAGTGCACCGCCTACTTCGCACCCACCGCCCGCCACGGTCCGCCGGAGGATTTCGCGTACCTGGTGGACGAGCTTCATCGGGCCGGGATCGGGGTCGTCCTAGACTGGGTGCCCTCGCACTTTCCGGCCGACGACTACGCCCTGGCCCGTTTCGACGGTCAGGCTCTCTACGAGCATCCCGACCCGCGCCGCGGGTATCACCCCGACTGGACCAGTCTGATCTTCGATTACGGCCGGCCCGAGGTGCGTTCCTTCCTGCTCTCGAGCGCGGCGTTCTGGCTCGACCGCTACCACATCGACGCTCTACGGGTCGACGCCGTGGCTTCGATGCTCTATCTCGATTACAGCCGCGGCGAGGGGGAATGGGAACCCAATCCCGAGGGGGGCAACGAGAATCTCGAGGCGGTGGAATTCATCCAGCTGCTCAACGAGACGGTGTACCGCGAGTTCCCCGACACCATGACCATCGCCGAGGAATCGACCGCCTGGCCGGGTGTTTCTCGTCCCGTCTGGAGCGGGGGGCTGGGTTTCGGCTTCAAATGGGACATGGGCTGGATGAACGACACCCTGGCGTACTTCACCCGCCCGGTCGAGTCACGCCCCGCTCACTACAACGAACTCACCTTCCGGAGCCTGTACGCCGCCGGCGAGAACTACGTCCTGCCCCTCTCGCACGACGAGGTAGTCTACGGCAAAGGCTCGCTGCTGGGCAGGATGCAGGGTTCGGAGGCCGAGCGGTTCGCCGACCTGCGCCTGCTGCTGGGATACCTGTACACCCTGCCGGGCAAGAAGCTGCTTTTCATGGGTAGCGAGCTGGCTCCCGAAAACGAGTGGAACCACGACGCCGAGCTGCCCTGGGAGCTGCTCGAGGAGCCCCGCCACGCCGGTATCCGGGAATGGATAACCGCTCTGGGCCGGGTCTACCGGGACGAACCGGCTCTCTACCGGCGCGACTGCGAGGTCGACGGCCTGGAGTGGATCGTGGCCGACGATGCCGAGCGCGGCGTGCTGAGCTGGATCCGCTCGGGAGGCGAGGGAATCGAACCGGTGGTGGTGGCGGCCAACTTCTCGTCCCGCTCCCACCGCGGCTACCGCCTCGGACTGCCGCACGGCGGGGAGTGGACCGAACTGCTCTCGAGCGAAGAAGCCCGGTTCGGCGGTTCTGATCCCGACGGGCCCGCGAGCCGGCAGGCCGAAGCCGTGATCGCCGGCCGGTTCGATGACTCGCTCGTGCTCGATCTGCCCCCGCGCTCGATCCGGATCCTGCGATGATCCACCTCTGCATCCACGCCCACTTCTACCAGCCACCCCGCGAGAACCCGTGGCTGGGAGAGATCGAGACCCAGCCCTCGGCGGCGCCGTGGCACGACTGGAACGAGCGTATCGCCGAGGAGTGCTACGAGCCCAACGCAGCGGCCGGCAATTACTCGCGGTTGAGCTATAATGTCGGTCCGACCCTGATGGCCTGGCTCGAGCGCGCCCGGCCCGGGCTCGCAGCACAGCTCGTCGAGGCTGACCGGAGGGGGGCCGAGCGCTTCGGCGGCCACGATCCGGCCATCGCCCAGGCCTACAGCCACCTGATCCTGCCCCTGGCCAACACCCGTGACAAACGGACCCAGATCGTCTGGGGCATACGGGAGTTCTCACACCGCTACAGCCGCGCCCCCGAAGGACTCTGGCTGCCCGAGACGGCCGTGGATGCAGAAAGCCTGACGATCGCGGCCGAAGAGGGTATCCGTTTCACGATCCTGGCGCCCCATCAGGCCCGGGCCGCCCGGATCGATACTACCGTGCCGTACCGGGTTCAACTGCCCGGGGGACGGGAGATGGCGCTCTTCTTCTACGATGACCGGCTCGGGCGGGAGGTCTCCTTCGGGAACGTGCTCTCGAGCCCGGGGCGCTTCACCGACTTCCTCTTCGCCGCCGCGGCACGGGCCGCGACCGAACATCCCGCCGGAGCCGGGGACGAACCCTGTCTGGTCCACCTGGCCACCGATGGGGAAACCTTCGGGCACCACAAGCGGGGCGGGGTCGAGGCGCTGGCAGCCGCCCTGGACGCGATCGAGGCCAGCCCCGATCACCAGCTCACGGTGTATGCCGCCCTGCTCGAGCGCCACCCCCCCCAACGGGACGTACAGATTGCCGAGAACACCTCCTGGAGCTGCCCGCACGGGGTGGAGCGGTGGCGCAGCGACTGCGGTTGTGCCGGGGGACGCGAACCGGGCTGGAGTCAGTCCTGGCGGGGGCCCCTGCGCCGGGCTCTGGACTGGCTGCGGGATGAGACCGCCGGACGTTTCGAGTCACAGGCGGCAGCCTTCTTCGCCGATCCGTGGGCGGCCAGGGACGACTACATCGACCTCATTCTCGATCCCGGCGAGGCGAGGGTCGGTCGTCTGCTGTCTGAGCACGCCGCTCCCGGTCTGGAGCCCGAGCTGGCCCGGCCCGGACTGTCTCTGCTCGAGATGGAACACTACGCCATGCTCATGTACACCAGCTGCGGCTGGTTTTTCGACGATCCCGGCGATATCGAGACGGTGCAGATCCTGCAGTACGCCGCACGGGTGATCCAGCTGGCCTCAGCCCACCTGGGCGCCGATCTGGAGGAAGACTTCCTGCGTCTGCTGGATGAGGTCATCAGCAACGATCCCGAACGGGGCTCGGGTCGCACTATCTGGGAGCGCCGGGTGCGCCCCAACCTCGACCGCTTTCCCGGGTGATGCCATCCGCAGACGTCTTGTTTCCCGCTGGATGAGGGGGATTTTCGAACCGGGCTCGCGGGTCGGGACCGACGAGCGGGCTCAGTCCGAAGAATTCCGTTTGATCGGGGTGCGGGGGGCCATGACCACCTGCCGGTAGAGGTCGAGGTAGCGCTCGGCCGAGGGACGCCAGCTGAAGTCCTGCCGCATGCCCCGCCGGCGCAGGCCGGGCCAGATCCGCCGGTGGCGGTAGACACTCATGGCCCGGTGTACGGCCGCCTGTAGCGAACCGGGTGCGGCCGAGTGGAAAATAAAACCGGTACCCCGGTCTGGTTCGGCGGTGTAATCGGTGACCGTGTCGGCCAGACCGCCTACGCCCCGCACCACCGGGATCGAGCCGTACCGCAGGGCATACATCTGGACCAACCCGCAGGGCTCGAAGATCGAAGGCATGATCAGGTAGTCGATCCCGGCCTGCATCAGGTGGGCCAGCTCGTTGTTGTAGCCGATGCGAATGGCGATGCGGTCGGGCCAGCGGGTAGCCAGCCGGGAGATTTCGAGCTCATAGGCCGGATCGCCCTCTCCCAGCACGGCGACAGCAGCACCCGCCTCGGCCAGCCAGGGGATGGTGGCGACCGCCTGGGCGATCCCCTTCTGTTCCACCAGCCGGCTCATCAGGCCGATCAGGGGCCGCCCGGTTTCGGGACGCAGACCCATCTCGCGCTGCAGGGCCCGCTTGCACACACTCTTGCCGTGCAGATCGTCAGTCGAGTAGCGGGCGGGGATCAACTCGTCCCGGGTCGGATCCCATTCGGTGACGTCGATACCGTTCAGGATACCGGTCAGGTTGGCAGCCCGGCTGCGGATCACCCCGTCCAGACCGCACCCGAAGGCTTCGGTCCGGATCTCTTTTTCGTAGGTCGGACTCACGGTCGTGATCCAGTCGGCTGCGACAAGACCTCCCTTGAGCAGGCGCAGTTCCCCGAAGTACTCGAGGTAGCGGGGCGAAAGGTAGGTTTTCGGCAGACCGGTCTGGGCGAAGGCATCGAGTTCGAAGCGCCCCTGGTAAGAGAGGTTGTGAATGGTGAAGACCGAACGGGTGCCGGCGAAGTGGGGATCGCGCCGATAGAGACTCTTCAGGTACAGGGGCACCAAGGCGGTTTGCCAGTCATGGGCGTGCATGATGTGGGGCCGGATGCGCAGTTTTTTGACCAGTTCGAGCGCGCCCCGGCTCAGGGCCGCGAAGCGGGCGCAGTTGTCGGCATAATCCTGGCCCTTCTCGCCGTAGAGCGAGGCCCGGTCATAGAAAGCGGGGATGTCGAGCAGGTACGTTTCGACCCCCCGCACCGCGCGCCCTTCCCAGATGCGGGCCTGCACCGGGTGGTGGCCGACCGGAACCCTGATGACCCGTGAGGTCGGGCGGATCATCTCCTCGGGGATCTGGTAGTACTTGGGCAGGATGAGCAGAACCCGGCAGCCCAACTCGACCAGCTCGCGGCCGAGAGCCCCGGTGACATCGGCCAGTCCCCCGGTCTTGCAGTAGGGATAGGCTTCGGAAGCCACGAAGACCACCGTGGGGCGGGTGACGCGACGGGTGCGTTTTGTCTTGGCCATAGCCGCCCCATCATACCGCACATTGCGGGCGGTATCGAATCCTCCGTGGACAGCTGCGCCGAGTTCAGTTGATGCTGAAGATCACGATCTTCCAGACGTCGGCCTCGCAGCCCACGACCCGGACCGGCACGGGGCAGGGGGCGCCCCGGTTCTCCAGCACCAGCGAGCCGGTTCCGGGCTCGTCGGCGGTGGGGAGCACGACATAATCGGGCAGATCACGTTCCTCTGCATACCGCCGGTAGCACTCCCGCACTTCCTCGCCGCCCGTCCGGGCCAGGGCGGCGGCGAGATCGTCGAAGGTGAATTCTCCGCCCCGGTGGTCCTCGAGAGCTGCGTGTAGGGCGGCGAAGAAAGCCTCTTCCCCGAGCAGGGTTTCCATCTCGCGGAGAAAGAAACAGCTCTTCGTGTAGGTCACAGCCCGGAACATGGCGTTGTCGGCGTGCTGGATCCGCTCGGTCAGCTCGATGGGGGCCACCGTACGCCTGAACAGGGGCTGATATTCGTCACGGCGCCCGGCCCAGATCTCTCGGGCTGCCTCGGAACCCACGACCTCCTCGACCGCCCGGGCGCCGAAGAAGGTGGCGATCCCCTCCGAGAGGCTGAGCATGAGGTCGCCCGCCGGACGGGCGATCGCGTTGACCCAGCTGTGGGCCAGTTCGTGGGCTACCAGGTCGACACTCTCGGCCCGGGTCAGGGCCTCGGGGTCGAAATAGGTGTCCTGCAGCAGCAGGGTGCCGGCCGGCCCGTACCCGCCGAAACGGGTGACAGCCACGATCCGGTGTCCGGTCACGACCGTGGGAGGCAGGAGCCGGTCGTAGAGAGCGAGAACCTCGGCCAGGCAGGCCCGCATCGGTTCGGGTTCGATCGCGCCCGAAGAGGGCGTCCAGATCTCGACCCGGGCACCACCGATTTCGGCGGTGCTGATCCGGTAGCGGCCCCAGACCAGGTAGGGCAGACTCGGGATCGCGCAGTCATAGGAGAAAACCTCACCTGTAGCGGAAGACCGCCGGTCGGCGAGCTCGCCCGAGGTCAGGGCCAGGCAGCCGGGGGGAGCGGCGATCTCCATCTGGTAGCTGAACATGCTGAAAGTGGTCGAGGTGTGCGGGTACCAGCCCGACTCGCACAGAATAAAGCCCCGCTCGGGGGCGAAACCGATCGGCTTGCGGCCGAAGGGGTGGCGGGCGTAGGAGGTCGTCCAGGCGTAAGCGATCTGCCGGCTCTGACCCGGTGGGAGGGGAGTGACAAGTTCCAGTTCGAGCCGGGCCGCGGGCAGGCCGCCCAGGGTGCCGGGTGACATTCGGCCCCGGGCAGGGCGGTCTCCCACGGTCACTTCGGTAAAGCGCAGGGGGTGGCGCAGATAGAGTGAAAGAATGTGCAGCGGTTCCTCGCCGTCGTTGCGCACGGTATAGACGGCCCGGGCGGCCAGGGAGTGATCCTCGGGCCCGGTGACGGCTTCTTCTGCAGCAGCATAGAGATCGGGGACAGGCGAAATGGTCCGGGTCGGGAGCGACTCGGGCGACTGGGCCTCGCTCTGCGCCGACAGGAGTGAGCGAAGAGTGACGAGAAAAAGGCAGACGCATACCAGACGCAGGGAAAGGCAATACATGGGAGACTCCTGATGTTATCCGGCTCCCCACCAGGCCGGGATCCTATACGGGTGTGGCACCGGACGGCCGGTTCGGCGCAGTCCGTGATACGCAGCGCGGTGGGAAAAGGTGTCGCTCACCCGCTCTGACGTAATGACGTTATAACGTTATAACGTTATTATTGCTCGTACAGAGATTGCAGAACGGCAAAACGAGCGAACCAGGAAGCAGCAGAAACGCAACCTGACAGAGTTAACGGGATAATCGCGGTACCCGTGACAGGAGG
>Ga0180431_10002503_pt1 | contig 24578 bp, 49 predicted proteins | sample SS_ome_11_FD_132459 | JGI IMG/M metagenome (GOLD analysis project Ga0180431, IMG submission 132459) | Hypersaline lake sediment archaeal communities from the Salton Sea, California, USA - SS_1_MS_1 metaG | ecosystem: Environmental > Aquatic > Non-marine Saline and Alkaline > Hypersaline >... | reverse complement strand
TTAGAGAAGGTTAGAGAGAAATAATACACACTTGAAGTTAGAAATAAGTTAGAATGAAAGGAGTAAAAACATCATGGAACCACAACCCACTTACCACTGGCGCAATGAGCAAGGCGAAATGCTGGCGACGCTAGAGAATTGCAGGCGGGCTGGTAGAGACACACCAACGTTCAACCCCGTGCTGAAAGCACTTGTCGATCTGTACGAGATGTACCAGGTAGACGAAGAGACGGCACGAGGGAAGATGGTAGACCGGTTGGTGGAGGTGTACGACAGATGGTTAGGATGAAAACGCCTGCTGACTACGACCTCCCCTCCTCCCACACCGACTGGCGCGAGCACCAACTTGAAAGCATAGAATGGTGCGAGGCACAGACCGGGGCAGCAATAGTTGAGGCCCCGACGGGGTCTGGCAAAACTTCCTATGCCAAAGCCGTCTCTCAGTCTCGCTCAGTGGTAGCATTGGTGCGAACGAAGAGCTTACAGGCTGGTAACTATCGTGATACCTACGGCGCAGAAATTCTCTTCGGACGTGGCAACTACGATTGCACTCACCCGGATAACCTGGGTGCAACGTGTGCTGATTGCCTGTACGAGGAGAGTATGCACAGGTGTCCATACTCTAACAGGTGTAAGTACCTCTTGGCTAAAGCAAAGTGCAAGGCAAGCCCGTTCGTGGCACTCAATTATCCGTACTGGATGACATCGAAGTCGTGGCGGGATGATCCGCCTCAAGCATTGCTGCTCGATGAATGCCATAATCTGGAAGCAATCATTACAGACTGGTGTGGGTGCACAATTACAGAGAAAGACCGGGTAGAGTGGTTTCTCCCCGACTTCCCCCGCATCTCTGGACGCAGACCTAACGCCATGTTCATCACCGAGCTACAGCACGATCCGGCGGAGGTAGCGATTGACTGGCTGCGGGATGTGTGGAAGGTGATGGATAGAGCATGCAAAGCCCTGAAAGGCGGTGACAAAAAACGACTGCGCAAAGCCGAAAACATTCGCCGCAAGGTAGAGGTCACAGGCCAAGCGCTCAGACAATGCTCAGATGATTGGTTCCTTCGCTCTGGCCCAGCTGCGCTCAAGTTCGGGAAAGAACAGCGACCAGGATTTGCAGCTAAGCCGCTCACGGCGAAGTACCATTTTCCACATTATTTTCTCAATGGTCACGCTACAATTGCCATGAGTGCTACTGTGGGCGACCCGGGGACGTTTTCAGAGGAATTAGGTATCCCAGACTATGTTTTCCGCTCTGTGCCTTCCAGGTACCCCCCAGAGGCCCGGCAGGTTCACGCGCTGGACGTGCCCTCGATGGGACGCAAGGCCACAGACAAAGACTTTGAACACCAGGCCGACGCAATAGCAAAAGCAATTCTTTCTTGCCCACGAATGTGGAGTGGACTGATCCACGTCACCAGGAAACGGGAAGCGAAGTTATTGGCTGACCGGCTGGCACGAAGAGGACTGGGTGATAGAATTTGGCCGATGGATGGATGGGACGGCGTGTATGTTCCAACGGATGGGCAGGTAGCAGCCTGGGACAATCGCAAGAAAAGAGTGCCTGGGAGTTTATGTATCACCTGGTCGCTTTGGGAAGGCTTTGACGGTACTTCAGAGAAGATAAACATTGTTGCTAAAGTCCCATGGCCTTACTTGGGCGATGAATACGAGAAAGCAAAACTACATTACTCTGGTAGGCTTTATCATCAAAGGACAGCTTGGCAGCTTGAACAGGGTCTCGGGCGTACCAGGCGCGGGAGGGACGAGGATTATGATTTGAGTGAAGTGCAAGGGTATGTAGCTATTGCAGATGGGTCATGGCCTAGGGTGAAGAAATATGTTAGTCAAGCTCTTAGGGAGTCATTGACATTGGATTGAGGATGTGATACAATATGCTTGTCACAGTGAGACTATGGCAATCGTATATGGGCATTACAGCGCAAGCTGTGCCGACCGGCTCAAGTCTCACTGTGACAAGTAGACTGCCTGAGCCGGTTTTTTCGTTTGGGGCTTGGTCAGGCAAATTCGGGCGTGGATGGGCGTGATATGGTCCGGTGGGTTTGGGTGAGGCAAGGCCGAGACTGGCATGGTTTGGAGTGGCGAGTTGGGGCAATGCGGGGCGGGGCGAGGCATGGAACGCTCACAGGGGGCAACCATAAGCTAAATGGACAAACACATTCGACAGGCACGGCTTGACCTAGACAACCACGAATGCCAACTCTCTAAACTCTTCGGCATAACGCAACTGTCAGGCAAGCCATGCTCCAAAGACCTAGAGCTACATCACATCACGTATACCCGATACGGCCACGAAAGAATAACTGACGTGGTCACAGTTTGCACAAGGTGTCACGATATTCTAACCGATGCCATACGCCGGGAGCGTGCTCTAATGCGAGAGACGCCACCGCTTGAGGCAGACCAGAACCAAAGAATCAGGGTGTCTTGTGCAAGAAAGGAAACAGAGAATGCAGACCCTACAATTCAGGATTCAGGGCGTGAGCCCGTTGTTGATGCACAATGGGCAAACGGCAGACCCGATGAACGTGTGGGCCAGGAGGATGAAAGAAATCACCTCCAAGCGCAAGAAGGTAGACGCCGATTACGAGGAGCTGGCGCGGCTGGAATGGCTGGCCGGTCTCTATCTGAAAGACGGTGAGCCGTGCATACCGGGCTACGTCTTTGAGGCTGCGATCATCGGCAAGGGCGGCGCGGCTCGTAAGGAACGGATGGGGAAAGATGCGGCGGCTGCGGTATGGGTACTCAAAGACTTTCCGCTGACTTACGAGGGGCCGCGAGACCCACATAAGCTGTGGGAAGTTGAGGCCTTCCGGTTTCAGATTCTCGTAAACGTCAATGGTAGCAAGGTACTGCGTACCAGGCCGATGTTTACCGATTGGGCTGCTGAGATCGAGGTCAACTTTGATTCAGAGTTGCTTGATGAGGAAGTGGTCAAGCGATGGGTTGAGGTTGCCGGTAGTCAGTGCGGCTTGATGGATTGGCGACCGAAGTATGGTCGGTTCAGCGTAGAGTGGTGAGGGAGTGGTTGGCTTGGCGCATTACAGGCCAGCCCTCTTAAATACTCGTGGTCAGGTGGGGCAATGCGGGGCAAGCTAAGGTGCGGCCGAGCGTGGCGTGGTCTGGCTTGGCAAGGATTACGACCTGGGAGAGCAGCACGGATTTGTCGCTATCGCCGACGGGTCGTGGACGCGAGTGCAGAAGTACGTCTCTCAGGCACTCAGGGAAGCAATTCTTAAAGGTGCTTGACAACATTTGTAATTTAGTGTATAATTGATCTTGACTGTAGGAGAGTAAACGGGAGGCGAGGCGATGAGCACACTACCCGCGTACACGCGGGTAGTTGGAATGAAGAGGAACAAATTTGGTAGAGCAGCCGCGAATGGCGCTCCTACCCGAAGGTGAGGATCATACCTGCATCGTCTGTGGCAACCTGACGCCTGCGCCTGCGGCGAGAGGGCCGCTCTGCTCGGCCTGCCGAGAGAGACAGGCACAACAGGAGCTGGCACCGTGACTGCCAATGGCAGGTGTGGCACCGCTATCGCAAGATGAACCGGCAACAGCGCAACTTTCGCCGTGACCTAGTGCTGGCGCTCCTGTTCTGGGGGCTGGCACTGGCACTAGCGGTAGCGGATGGGTGTAGCAAGATCGTACATTGACAGTTGAATCCCTGCGCTGTGCGTGACGGGCGTGTCCAGCCCACCAATTAACGGCGTGGATTGAGTACCGCTGACTAGTAAGTATCTTTGGTATGGATGCTGAACGCTAGCAGGAAAATAGACGGCGGTGCGGGGATAGCAGAGGCGGCGGAAGGTTGGCCTAGAAAGCCATCCTTTAAAGAGTCGCAAGCGGCGGCAGAGTGTCTTAAACGTCCGGCAAATCGGGAAATGGCCGGCGTAGAGCCGCAGGGCAAATAGGAAGGCGTACCCAGACCAGGGCTACCCGATAGAAGTAATCTGGGCGCCAACCGTTCCCCTCAGAGCGTTTGGCATTAAAATGCACACCGCCGCCTCTGCAACTTAACAACACGTGGTCAAGCCAGCGGTAACGGGGCGCAACGATGAGGCTGGATAGTATCCGACCCGACCACAAATAGCGCAGAGGCGGCGGCGTGGAAAGCAGACACGCGGCCTGGATGGGACAGCTCGTTGCACCCCGCCCATCTCCAGCGGAAACGCTCGAAAGGGGAAACACGTAAAGCCGGAGTAGCGCCCGGCCCGCCTTTGCGCAACATGGCGCGGTAGCATGCCAGGGACGCCTGGGGAATGCCGGGGTGAGCAGGAAACCCCGTCCGGTAGGGCCTGCGAAACCGGGAGCAGGTTCGATCGCCTACGTCGCGTTGTCTGCCAAGTATGAGCAGCTATTAGCGGGCAAGCTAGACGCGCCTCACTCTGAGGAAGTGCGCGAAGTGGTTAAGAAAGCGCGCGCCACCATCTCTCGCGCGAAAGGACAAGCGTGAAAATCAAAATCGCATTGCTCAGAGTCGGGATAGACACCGGCTGTGGGGGCATCTTGGGGCCGCTCTTTGGGGATGGCACATTTGACTTCGTGCCGATTCCGGGCCACGGGTGCGAGACCTACAGGACAGCACGCGGGCGTTACGGGAAGGCGCTCATTGACTACTTCCCTGACGGCGCGTTGCATGATAGGATGCGCGACCAGACAGTCCACCGAGACCCAGATTTTGAGCGGTTCACCTACGGGGACCCAAGTCGTCCCAAGGTCAGCTTGCACTCCTTGGAGCCTAGCGACCTGCTGGTGTTCTACGCCGGGCTGAAGGGTTGGGGCTGGGACTGCGCGCCCGCGCTCTACATCGTCGGGTATTTTGACGTGCTCGTGGCGGGGTTCGCGCGCGACTTCTCAGTGACAGACTTGCACTGCTATTGGCAAGGATGTGCGCACGCGGGGGACATCATCACGGCAGACTCGCGGCTGGTGCTGGTCAAAGGCACAGATGAAAGCCGCCTATTGACAAAGGCCACCAGGATAAGCGCCGTCGGCCAGGACAGCGCGGGGCGACCGTTGCACGTTCTGTCGCCAGAGGCGCAAGAGGTATTTGGCGATTTTGACGGGAAGATAGCCATTCAGCGTAGCCCGGTCCATTGGGTGGCAGATGAATTTGTAGAGGGGGCCGCCGAGTTCATGCGGTCGTTGGAATAGGAAGAAAGCCATGTTCTTGACAAGTGAAGAGGTGGAGCTGTTGCAACAGCTCCACCCAGGAGACAAAGTGCTGCGCGTTGAAGGTACTTCCTTCAACCAATGGCAAACAGTTGAGGTCGTCCGCGTCACCAAGGCACAGGTCGTCGTTGGTAGATACGAGCAGCGCTTCTGGAAGAAAAACGGCAAGGAAGTCGGCGGCTACGCGAAATACATTGTCCCGCCAACAGAGCAGCGCCAACAGGAGGCTGCCGAAGCCCAGGCCGAGGCGGAACACAGGCGGCAGAAAACAACAGCCATCGTCGCAATTCGCAATGCGCGCCTGCACTGCTTGCCGCTAGAGACGCTGGAACAAATCGCAGCGCTCATTGTGGGTGCTGCAAGCGAGGAGGAAGCATGACCGAAGACGAATGGACAGAACAGCAACTTATCGAGGAAGGCCATATCATGCAAGTAGAGGGACACCATCTGGCGTGACGCCGACTTTTGGCAAGATGTCATCTTGCGGCATGGCGGTCTTGAGCGGACGCCAGAGCAGCTTTTGGCGCACGACCAAGACACGTCTCAGCAACTTCTGGGGCATGATCTACCAGACTTTGTTGGAACGCGGCTTGGTGCAACTGTGAACGGAGGCAACAATGACCAATCGACCAATGACCACCACGACCGCCACCGGATCAGCGCAACGTCTGTCCGCGACTGTTGACGATGTGACGATGACACAGATCGTCGAGACCCTCGACCACGTGCCGCAAACCGGCGCAGAGTTCCTGCGGGGAGTGCGGTGGCTTGCAATGCGGGAGAGGTGGCGTGAGAAATGGCGACAGCAAGCAGCCAAATAGAAAGGCCATGCAGTGATGCAATCGGTAACCTGCCTGAAGTGCAATAGCGCGCACGTGCGGCGTGTGACACGCCGCGTGGGGCACGAGGATGGCGGCTATACTTGGTATGTCTGTTTCAGTTGTTGGCATTGTTGGGACGGCGTGTGTGATGATCCCTGTGGTATATTGCCGCCAGGGGTTGAATCTAGAGGAAAGGAGCGTAAGCAATGAAGTGGAAACGGTTGTTGATTTTGGCAGTGTTGCTGCTGCCGATAGCTCTTGGCCCAGTCGCGTGCAATGACCGAGAGACCTGTGAGAAACGGTGCGCGCAGATTCACGAGGAGGGCACCGAGGAACATAGAGCATGTACACAGGATTGCATGTGGTCTGGTGGCCCGCCTGGCGATTGAGAGGTTGGCCGAGAGTAAAGTGCCCCGCCGGAAATGAGCGGGGCCTTTTTGCGTCTGGCGCTCGTGGTGTGTCGAATGGTTCTCAAGCAATTCTCGTGCCGTGTCGAGGCGACAAAAACGACCCGAATTTGGTCAAAAACAGACCAATTTTACACGCTATCGGGTAAAATGCTTGACATTATATACCGTATGTGGTATAATTACAGTAGATTAGAGAGGGAGGAAATAAAGATGAGTGACATCCACGAGCAGGCAGTAAAAATCTACGAGCAGACTCGCCCAGACCCCCGCCACGTTCAGATGATGGGCGACGGGATGCTGACCCCGGTACAGCGGGCAAGCCTGGAGGAAATCGAGAATCACCTGCGGACAGTTGATGAAGTCGCGCAGGAATTCGGCTTCCGCCTCGACGCCTCAAAAATCGAGTTCGGCGCAACCCGCGAACAGGTGATTGAGATCGCAGAAGGCAAGGCAAAGCGCTACCGCCGCCGCGCAGGGGTTCGGGCGCTCCAACAGAAATACGGCCACGACGCCGCCCGCAAGATCGTGAAAAAACACTCAGGACGGACAATCCGAGACTAGGGAGGAAACGATGAGCGACTTCGACAAGGGATTCGGGATCGGCGGGTTGGCCCGCCACGACGAAGAGGGCGAGATCGCAGGGATGATCGCCCGCGGGAACGTTCGGTCGACAGAGCACGCGCGCAAGGGACCGATGCCCAACGGCCAACTGTGGGAGCCGTGCCCCATCTGCGGACAAGAGCCCGTGTGCCTGGATTGCGGCCTGTGCAAGAAACACTGCCACTGCTAGGAGGATATGATGGACATTGAGTACACAGTCAAAATCACAGATCGCAAGTGGGGCTACGGGTGGACGAATACCCCCGCCCGCACTGCCCCCGATGAATACCCCCGACTGGCCGACATTCCCCGTCCCGGCGTCGAGGGCACCTTACGCCAGTGCGCAGAATGTGCTAGTGATGCCGCCAAGCTCCACACAGGGGGGGAGTGGTGGTGGGGTCGGTACTTCTACAAAGGCCGGCCCATCACGGCGGTCAAGGGGCTGACAGGTGACTACGACGACGATGGTCGCCTGGTCAACATCCGGGATGGCTGGTTGACCGTCAAGCCGACTGATATGATGTTCGAGGATGATACCACGCGAACCATCTGCGTAGAGGTAGTTGACGATGACATCCTCGACACCGAGGACGTGGCTGCCTTGCTTGGCGTGAGCAAGCGCCGTGTTCGCGCTCTGGCCGAGACCTACCGGATCGGTCGCAAGGTCGGACGTGACTGGGTGTTCACCATCCCCCAGGCCGAGGCGCTTGACGAGGCACGCAGAGATGGACCTGGCCGTCCGCCGAGTGCCTAGTGTTTCACTCTCTCAAGCCCCGCCTCCACAAGGCGGGGCTTTTTTGCGCCTGGTGCTCGTGGCGCGTCGTGCCATTCTCGTGCCATTCTCAAGCCGTGTCGAGGTAGTGAAAACGACCTGAATTTGGTCAAAAACAGACCAATTTTACACGCTATCGGGTAAAATGCTTGACAATGTATTTACATTGTGGTATAATATCATTAGATTAGAGGAAGGGAGAAGGAAATGAAACTCACACAAGGACAAACGCAAAAATTGGCAGAGATGGGCGAAGCGGAAATCGCCCCCAAGCAGACAGGATGGACAAGCAAGATCCGCTTCAACCGTTGGCAGAATTATGGGAAGGATCGCCTCTATTATTCCTTCTCCCACACCAACCGCCACGGCAAGCCCGTGGGGCATAGCAAGGGCAAGGGCTATATCGACCTCCAAACTGGCGAAGTTGAGGCCCCGCCCAATGACCGCCGGATCATCAAGAGCTTGGTAGCCTAGATATATCATAAGGAGAGGAAAAATGAAAGATTACATCCAGATGCGCAACACGGCAGAGCGGCGCGCCCAGTTTAACGAGCTGGGGCGCCGAGTCTGTCGCACCAGTGACGCGGCTATTGTTGACGCCGCCTTCGCCATCGCGCTGGCGAAGGCTCCCGCCCCGAAGCAGACACTCTCTGAGGCTATCCAGAGAATCCAGTACGATGCTTACTTCGGCGTTTGGGCGGAGACGCCATTCACACCGCAATCCCACGCTCGATTCGGTCGGTGTGAGTTTGAGGGTGGTGGCTTGATTGGCGATGGCATGGAGTTTTTCGCCAATGGCGTGGAAATCGGCGACTACATGCTCCGTCACAGTGACGGAGCTAGCGACCTCCTCAGCGATGAGGATTGGGTCGCCGAGGCCGCTGACTTCATGATCGGCGAGTATGAAGAGGATCGCGTCCTGCACGAGGCAGAGGCGCAGGAACAGTAGCAGCCGCCCGGAGTGGCGGCGAGAAAGGAGTAAGATGATGAATACCACCACGCAGATCGCGGTGGCGGTAAGGATGGCGAAAATCGACAAGTCCATTTGCGCCAGATGCGGCGCAAGGCTCGGCGAGTCGGGATACATCGTCGAGACGGATACAATGACGTTTGCAATTTGCGACGATTGCAACGCACAACAGCCAACGCCAGAGCCGCACGACATGTACTCGCGGCAGAAGGCGTTTGAGTGTGTCCGACGTTGGTCGTCGGACGTGAACGAGGAGAATTGTTGTCAAACATTCGAAGAACGTGCCGTCCTCCAGGCGCTTGGCCTGGGACTGGAGGTACACGACCGCCGGGGGAACCGAGTCTTGTGGGGATTTGACTACTCCAGTGGTGGGTGGAGTGGAGATGGGGACTCGGCACCCAGTTGGTACTCTGCTTCTGAGCAGAGGTGGACGGAGTTTGTAGTACAATCTCCCGCGGAGATTAGGGTGCAATCTAATCTCAAATACCCGCTTACCATTACACTATAGCCCCCCCACGCCCCGCCCGGCACCAGGGCGGGGCGCTTCTGCAGAATAAAGAAAATGAAACTTGCCATAATCATATAAAATTAGTGACAAATGACACTTGCAATATTCTATTTTATATGATATAATCAAGTCGTAAGTGAGAGAACCTAAACAACCTAACACCCGGAAGGCCCCCAGGCTAGGGACAGGACGCCAGACAAGCAACAGAAGGCGGAGACTAACCGAGGAGTAAGGGCCAGAACGGGAAGGGGAAAATGAGCCGGGCAGCAGTCGAAACAGACGGCCCGGACGGGTCGCGGGGAAATTGGCCCCGCCTGAATGAGCGCAAGCGCGAAACCCAAACAGGAGGCAAGCGATGTTCAAGAAAGTGAATCTCGTAGAAATGAATCTGATTGACGTACAGTGTGTGATGGATGATCTGCCAATGCCACGCCTAACCACAGACAACGGTCTGCGGTACGTAGGCCCACACGTCACCGTAGACCTCCACACAGATGGTCACGTGGTTGTGAGCGGCTACCGACACTCAGTGAATTACATCACTAAGGTGCTCGGCAGGTAGCTGGTTGACAGAGACACTGCCGGGAGTGAGAGTACCGGTACCGGGTCGCGGGGAAATTGGCCCCGCCTGATGAGTCGGAAACGATGAAACCCGAAAGGAGACTATCATGAACTGGGAACTGGGCGCAATGGTAAGCTTCAATGGCCGCGCGTATTTTATCACGGCCATCGTAGTAGATCAAGAAGAAAAGCGAACTCGATATACTCTCAATAATGTGGATCGGCGGTATGAATTCCTGACAGTGTATAAGCCAATCTGAACTACAGGTTACAAACAGAGACGCGCCGGGAATGAGAGTACCGGCAGGGGCTCCGGCCCCAGTGACCGCCCACCCGAAGGGGAACCGTACCAACGGACGGGCGAGACGGAGGAATCCCCTGACCTCCGGGGCGGTCACTGAGCGCCGGAACCGGCGGAGGCAACATACTAGCGCCTGATGGCGCGGAAAGGATAAGGGCAATGGCTAGAATCAGATTCGGAGTTGTGCGCAATGGCGAGCACTTGAGCATCCACGCTACTCGCGAGGAGGCAGAGGCACAGGTTGAGGTGGAGAAAGCAGAGAATGCCAACTTCGCTCGCGAAGGGTGGCTCACAGCAGAGCAGGCGCGGGAAGCCCGCTACCACGTCCAGGAAGTCAAAGGACGGCATTGGTAGCCACGGCAGGGGCGGCGCGAGGAGGCGGAGTAACCCAAGTGGTGAAACCCGCGCTGCCCTTACTCAACCCCCGCCCCGCGCGACGGGACCGAAGTCGCCGAGGCCACCTGCGAGCAGGAGCATGGCCACCGGCGGCGGGAACCCTGCGGCGGCAGTGCCCCACGGCGCGGCGCGGGGCGGGGAGACAATATGCCACCATTGGTGGCGGAAAGGATGAGACGATGAAAAAGACGACAATTCAAGTGGGGTATGAATGTGTTGGGGGATGCGGCATAAGATTCTTTGCTGGCCCTATGGGCACCGGGGGCAAATGCCCCAAGTGTGGGGCAGAAGCCAAAGAGTACAAGGTCGCTGTCCCGACTGACCTCTTAGCTGAGGTCACACAAGCGAAGAAAGACGTAGAAGCGAGCGAGGTCCCATACGGAATGTCCGGTCGCGCGGACATGTATGGGGACCTGGTGTTGCACCGTAACATGGTGCAACGCTGGAGGAGCTTGCGGGACAGGCTGTGGCGCGTCGCGCGCCGGGTGTGAGTGGAGGAGCCTATGACAAAATTCACACACGGTGGCTTGCGTCCTGGCGCGGGACGCAAGCCGATTAGCGATAGTGGTGATCGCGCCATAAGCATAACGGTTACAGTCACGCCACGCCAAGCCGCCTGGCTGCGCACGCACAGCAACGTAAGCGCCGTGGTGCGGGCACTGGTGGCAGAGGCGATGGCACACAGGCCGCCAGAGATGGCGGCGGAAAGGATGAGAGAGATGAATACAAGTAGTCTGACAAAAGAGGACCTGCTGGCCCTGCGTAACGACACACACGTCGCTAGGGAAATCCACCCGCGATTTTCCACAAAAAACGAGTTTGGGCGACAGACCACTGCTAGGAGCATGTCCCTGGCAAGGGACCCCAGCTGCTTGGCATCCTTGGTGCTCCCCGACGACGGAACGCGCCCATTCATCCGTATTTGCGCGGCGCACGGTCAGTTTTACGAGCATCGTTGCTACATCCAGCAAGGCGAGGCGATGCCGACGAGCGAGACGTTCGTGGCCCAGAACGCCGACGGCATTTTCTTGAGCAACGTATGGAACGGGAGACCGGCTCTCCCGTTCCCATATTAGAACCAAAAACCGAATAGTCCTCCCTCAAGCCCCGCCCATCCCACGGGCGGGGCTTTTTTGCGTCTAGCACCCGAATACCAACCCCGGCACCCCGCCGGGGCTTTTTTGTTGCCAGCTTTACCCTGTGTGCAGTAGTAAATGACCAAACATGGCATCTTCTGCGTACAATATGGGCGTGCAATCTGTTATAGTTTATGCGCGGCAAACTACCAGGCGCGTAATTTACCGTGCACAGACTATAACAGACCTGGCAGAGGAAGAACCATTTTGCGCCTGGCTCTTGACACCCATGCCGATATAGTGTATAATAGAATCCGTCGGGTGCTGGCACTGGTCAATCTCTAAGCATAGCGCGTAGAGCGTCGCCCGTAACCGCAGCTACCGGTATCACGCCCGACAAGCCTGAACCTGGACTTCTACTGTGTGTTACGGGCGACGCTGTACGAGTTTCGGCAAGGTGAAGATATGTTCTTGGTAGGCCGCCCTACCCCATTGTTCTATGCTTGTCGGCGTGCAAAAAGGTCCCTGGACGCACGCACGCACACCTTGCGCACGAGTTACACGAAAGAAGGTAAATGATAGCGCATAGCTTGCAATCATCACCTGAACAACTGGCAAGTACGATTTGGAGCAATTATGCAACTGGTTCGGAATGGCAATTGCAGGTTGAAGCGCGGATTGCACGGCTGCTCAGAGATGTACTTGCACAGTGCATAGAATGCGTAGAGGATACAAAGCAATGTGATGATCCAGCAAGTGCACTGCGAGAAAGGTTTGCACATTGGTATGGCTAGTGCTTCCCGCTGGGTTGCTCGGTTGCACCATTGGCATGCTTGTGCTAGTGCTGGCAGTGCGCTGGTTGCGGGATAGCGATAGCAGGATAAGCAAGCAAGTGTTAGATTGGCTATGGAAAAGGAAAAGGAGAAAAAAAGTGCATGAAGGCAATACTAGAATCTCAGGCAGATAGAATTGAGACAGTACTAGCGTTATACAAGGTGTCTGCACGGGTGACCGGTGGCACAGTAACGCCACGCCATGTGCGATTCCAGGTGTTGCCTGTCATGGGAGCAAAAATATCTGAAATTAGGATGCTAAGCGGAGAATTGGCTACTGCCCTCGATACGTCCAGTTGTCGGGTGTCCCGACGCGGCGCGGCTGTGGACATCGAGGTGCCCCGCGACGACCCGTGCCCGGTGCGGTTGTTGCCCCTCTACTGTCAACTTACGCGCACTTCAGAACCCTCGCACGCGCGCACGCCACCCATTCCTCCCGCCACTGCAATCTTGGGCCTGGCCGAGGACGGCGCGCCGCTCCTGATCCGGCTTCCGTCGCCCGATGTGGGACATATTCTGGTGTTGGGCCAGGATGGGTGTGGTAAGACCAGCCTGCTACACACAGTTGCTTTGTCGTTGGCGCTGGCAAATGATCCACAGGGTGTGGCACTTGTGCTATTGGGTGCCGCGCTGGCAGAGGTTGCTGCCTTGCCACATGCAAATGGCGGCTGTGTCGCTGTGTCTGATAGTGAAAAGCTGTCTATGTTGGACAGCTTGCGTAAGACGGTTGCCGAACGGCTGAAATGGCAGGAGAAAGCCACGGCGGCAATGAGCGCGATTCTACCCAGCAGCGCTACCATCTCACGTGGACCATCTGCCGTCGTGCTGATTGACGACTTCGCGGATGTAGTGTTGGCGGCGGACCAGCAGGAACGGGAAACCATAACCTATCTACTGACACATGGCCGCACTGCGGGCGTGCACTTGATCTGTGCATCGAAAAATACTGCATTGATGAGTGCCTCGCTGCTCCTGGGCCATTTCCCGGTTCGCATTGTGGGGCGGGTTGCTACTGCCGAGCAAGCACAAGCCACCACGGGCTACAAGGCCAGCGGTGCGCAGCTGCTGGAATCGCCCGGCGACTTCTTGGCAATTGCAGAAGGAAGATCAACGCGCTTCGTGTCGGCATTTCCAGATGTGCCAGCAGCATGCAAACTAGTGACGGGGCGCCGGGCCGAGTCATCCACATGAGGAGATGAATAATGGATGAGGAGATGAATAATGGATAACCTTGATGCCTGGACGTGTATTTTGGTGCTGATTACACTGGCGGCATTGCTGGTGGGCCGAACATTTGGAGTATTGTGATGGTTGAGATAGATAAAGATGATCCGGGTGGCTTGCAGAATGGCATCGTTATCATTGGCAGTGTGAGTTACAGCGTCTCTGCGATTGTAGCTGCTGAGATTGCACGGTTGCGGTATCTGGTTGCTCCACAGCCTACTTGCGGTCACCCTCACATTTGTATGATTCAATCCAGAGATGGGCGAACGCATCATTGCGGTTGGTGTGAGGAGATAGCAGCAAAGGAGTAAACCAAGGCCGCAAATGCTCATTGATCACCATGACGTGGTTCGTGCACGTCAACAGGCTGCCAGACTTCGTCGCCTGGCCCAGACTCTGAGTGCTCAAGCAAAACAGCTGGAACAAGAAGCTGATAAGGCTGAGGCAGTACTGCAAGCCGAGTTCGCTGCATGGGAAGCTGCGCACAATATACCCGTGCCAGACGAGGCAACGTGTGCATTGGAGTCAGCATGTGAAGGATAAAAATACCTGGACGTGGATAACTACTGCCGCAATCTATATAATTGTATATGCAGTACTGTTTGCGTTGCTGTGGCCCGTGCTGATGCTGGCACAGGTGTTGTACTTGTTGGGACTCGTCGGAGTTCCTGCAGGCTGCTCGTTAGCAGTGGGGATTTTGCGACAGGTAAGGAGTAGGCGAGTTGGGCGACGGCGGTAACAGTCCTTTCGTTCAGCGCCCAGGTCAATACGTCACGGAACGACCGAGCGCAGAATCTGACGTCATCCGCGTATGGCGGCAGATGAAACGTGCATCTCTGTGCATCGGATTGATCTACCTGGTGCTGACCGGCTGTGCGCTGTTGATTGGCAAACCCATCCTCTACGCGGTTGGTATTGCGGCACTGTTCATGACTCTCGTCACTACCTACCGCCGTACTAGACCAGAGCAGGCTGTTGATGAAAACAGACAGCCGATTTACGACCTGCGAGGCAGGCCAATGATGACTGGTTCGGTTTGGTACACCATCATTGTCGCCAGCGTCATCATTCCAGCAGCGTTGGCAATCGGACCAGAACTGGCTAATGTGCTGTGGCCTACCTCGTTTACCTTCGACCACATCACCATCAAGCTATGGATCATCGGCGGCCTTCTGGCTATTTGCTCGCCTTTGGCCGTGGCGACCTGGCGGTACATTGCAGAGATGTTTGACCCACTTGGGCCTACTATCCCGCGTACAGCCGCACCTATCGCCGGGGTAGTGACGCCGTTCAATGCACGTCGGTACACAGAGATGCTCAACCCCCCACCGATGCCGCCAGAGGTACAAGTCCAACCCGCAAGCTACCGCACGCGAGTTGATCTATGGGACAAAGTGGACGACCGCCATTCTCACAGCGTGGGGGCCGCAACGTTCCCCGTGCACCCTGACGCACTCAAGGCAGTTGCACGATCCGTGATGGCTGGGCATTCATTCAGCGAGCGAGAGATGGCAGGCAATGGCAATCCGCTCCGCAATCGAGACGAGTTCAATGCCATTCGGGATACACTGCTGGAACGCAATCTGATACACTGGAATGATCCCGACGAGCCGCGGCAGGGTACAAGTTTCACCCGCGCTGGGCTGGCCGTGATGCACCACCTGGCAGAGAACGGAAGTGGAGAGAGATATTGACAAGCTATAATCCATCACCAACACTTGCCGATATTGGAGAATCATTGCTACCGTTACACACCATGGCTGGCACAATGTGGATGCGACCCGTGCCAGCACCGACATATCACGGTGACGGACTGCTAACAGCGTGCGCACATTGCCCGCTGGAATCACAGTGCCGGGAGGCCGTGGCGCGTGGCGACTTTGTGGCATGTGAACGACCACTGGCACGTGAGATGAGAGAGAGATAGCCATGGGCATAGATTGGCAGATCGTCGCATTTGGGCTGGCTGGGCTGTGTCCGATAGCCGGGCTGCTGGGCATCGTCGCCGGGATTCTCGCTGTCAATGGCGTGCGGCGGCCTCGCCTGGAATCATACTCGGTCGAGCGCGTGGCGGCAGAGGATGCGCCGATGATCGTACAGCGCGAGCTTGACCGGGGTGCGCGGCTGGTGCGCACGAGCCACAATATCCCCGGTATCATCAATCTGCACTTCGTGGAATGGAGGAAATGACATGAGTGATAAAGAGATGCTGTGCCCGGTCGAGGAATGTCCTGCACAATGGTACCCAGCTGGCTGTGGTTATGCGACCAACAGCTTACCATGCCGTCATCCCAAATGGCGAGAAGAATGGGAAAGACGGCAAGGGGCAACAACAAAAAATGAAAAGAAATAGAGAATGATAAATGAAATGATTGGCTATCTCTGGCAGGTACTACGGCACAAATGGTTTGTTTTCCTGGAATGCTGCAAACTAGGCATTCCGTGGCTTGGCATCATTCACGATTTGAGTAAGTTTCGGCTTTCCGAGTTCATCTCGTATGCTAAGTACTTCCGTGGCGGCAAGTCGCCCAATGATGAGAAGCACGACATTGACTTTGACTATGCGTGGCTTCATCACCAGCGCCGCAACAAACACCATTGGCAATATTGGATATTGATGAACGACAATCCCAAACCTGTGCGCTGGATGATTCAAGAGCATAGCATGGGGAATCCTCCAATCCTGGCATTTTGTGGAAAACCCTTGTTACTGTGCGAATTGGAAAGCGGGCAGGATGATGCCATTCACACCACAGCTAACACTATCCTGCGTGATGTATGCGGGCAACTGAATAAACTGCAACCGCTACCGATGCCTGGACGCTATCGCCGTGAGATGCTGGCTGATTGGCGCGGGGCTGGACGTGCTTATGGCAATCCTGACACACGTAGGTGGTATGAGCAAAACAAAAACAGGATCGTACTTCACGATGATACGCGAGAATGGATTGAAAGACAAATCAACCTTACTTATGACTATGATATTTATGGGAAGTTAGGGGCATAATGAGAGTCTATTTAGCAGGCGGCATGAAGTCGGGATGGCAGGAGAAAGTCAGACGAAATGGGCCGCCAGGTGTGCGGTATCTCAATCCGTGTGACCACGGCTTGAGTGGTGAGCGCGAGTACACGGCCTGGGACTTGTATGCGCTCAAATCTAGCGATGTGCTATTTGTCTATTTTGAATCTAGCAACCCATCTGGTTACGGCCTTAGCCTAGAGGCTGGGTTTGCCTATGCGCTTGGCAAAACCATTGTTTTCGTGGACGAAAAGACGGCATCGGATCCAGTGGCAGGGCGACGCCTGGGGATGCTGCGCAGTACAGCCAGTGTTGTATTTGATAATCTGGATGATGGAATTGAGTTTCTGCACCATCTGGCAAGGGCGAAATGATCCCTGTAGAGCTTCAAGGCTTTACGGCCTATATTGTTGGAGTAAGCGGTGGCAAAGATAGTACCGCTACGGCGCTGTGGGCGCTTGACATATTGCCGTCCGACCGTGTTTACTTAGTTCACAATCCGACAGGCGCAGGATGGCCTGAGAACGAGCTGTATCTCAAATATTTGGCAGGCGTGCTAGGTCATTCTATTGAGCACGTGCGCAGTGGCGACAGACCACTTCCGCCGTTGCGCAACGGGAAGCCCCGCGCTGCCTGGTACACTGCTCCGACATTGTTTGAAATGGTACGTGGTCGCGGGCGCTGGCCGAGTTACTGGCAGCGGTATTGTACGCGGTACCTAAAGCAATTCCCAACTCGGCTGTATGCACGTGAATTTGAGCGCCCCGTGCTCATTATGGGCGAGCGGGCAGAAGAGAGCGATTCACGGGCACAACTACCACAGTTTGATTCGCACGATGAAGGATTCAAGGAAGCTAAGGCATACAAGGTGCCGGTATATCGGCCTATCTTGCGGTGGCCACAGGATGATGTGTGGCACAATTCCTTGACTATCACGGGATTGAACTGAACCCGATTTATCATCACGCCATGCGAGTAGGTTGCTGGTGCTGTCCGCTGAAAACGCGACCTGATGAGGTGCTGAACTTCTGCCGTCAATATCCCGCGCTGGCACAGCGTGCAGCGGAGTTGGAGGTTGAGATAGGCCACACGTGGAAAAATGGCACCAGCATTGGCAACCTGCTGCGGCAAGCACGGTCGCAATTGCCGCTTTGGGCTACTTGCCATTAGAGCACTTATAATGAGTTGTGAAGGAAGCCAGCAATGAATGGTGTACAGGAACAAAGCCTCGATTGCAATGATGAGGCCGGAATAGACTGCGGGCACTGTGGCGCATCACTGTTACCACCGCATCGGTGTGACAGCAGGCGGCTGGTGCTCAAATGTCCAGAGTGCGGGCGCGTATTGCTGCGGTATAATGCAGCAGTGCCGGGAAGTGCGGAGAATGACTTGCCGCCGTTTCTGGCAGGGAGAACTTCTGGTATTCCCTCTGGTGGTATTGACAAGTGACTAGTTATGTGGTACACTGACACCATAGCTGACATAGGAGGGAAGGTATGTCAAGAGGAGAACAGAAGCGGCGGTCACTGGTTCTGTGGCCCGAAGAATGGGAGAAGTTAGAGCGGCTGGCGGATGAACTCGGCACGTGTCCGCCAACCGGTCCGAGAGCAGGCCGACCATCCTGGCGGTCGTTGGTGAAAGAGATCGCACGTGGGGACATCGAGCTGGTACGGGCACGAGAGCCTGAACCGGTCGAGCGGCAGACCACGAGTATCATCTGCCCGATCTGTGGACAGGAAATAGCATACGGCGGACCCGGTGCTCAACACCTCGCCGCGCACGTCAGGGCCGGTGAGGCAGAGGACTTAGGAGAGGAGGTAGAGGATTGGACTGAACGATATGTGTGAGAGGTCGAGACTGTCTCAAATAGTGCTTCACTGTGAAGCATGCGCCCCGCCACCTCGGCGGGGCGTTTTCATTCTCGGTGATTCTCAAGCCGTCTCGGGGACTGCTTTTTGGCGTGAAAACAGGCCAAAAGTGACCAATATGAGCCAGTTTCAGACCAAACACTTGACAACTGGCTAGTAATCTGTTATAATAATGTCATCTTAGAGAGGGGGGCAGACGATGGCAATCAGCACAGTACACGAGATATACAACAAGACAGCAAATATCGCCGAGTGGCACCCACAAGCTCGTTTTGGTGAGCTACCACCTGCGGAAGAGGCTTACAGGTTCGCCGACATCCGCAAGGGTGACACGGTGCAGATCGTCAGAGTTATGGTAGATTTATACGAGAGTACCACGCATCTTGACGCGGGGGCAGGACCAGGTCACAAAGTAACTCGCAGGCGCGAGATCGGGCGCGAGGTTCTCGCGGAGGCCACGTTGGGATACAGCCGCAAGCGCGGCTGGTTCTGGAAGTAGGTGAAACGATGGACAAAGTCGAGGCAGCAAGGAAATTGTACAGGGAGTGGGTGGACACTGGCGGGCTGTATCTATACGGGAAGGCCCGCAGGGCAGGATTTACGCGCCGGGTGCGCAACCTGGCCCGTAGACTTGATCCAAAAAATCCACGCGATGCACAGGCTATCATGTACATTGACGTTTTGACTGCTCGTGCTGGATTCGCGGCTTTGATGATTGGAGAGTGGAGTGACGATGCTGACCATAGACCAGGCTAATGACATCACTCAAGAGTGGATCGAGGCCAACGTGGATTTGGAGCGGGCGCGGCAGAACTACGACCGTTACCCGTTTCAGCGCGAGAGCCAGAAGCTGAACCGTCCCGACTACGTGCCCGATTACGATTGGGCGATGGACAAGGACGGCCTGATTTACGCGCTGGTCGATGTGGGTGTTGACGAGGTTCGTCCAAGCGAGGGCGAATGGGAATTCGCCCTTCGGTACAAAACCACTCAGCAGTACATCGAGTGGTTCAAAGAGGGACACCGCCCCCCGCCCATCTTCGTGGTACAGAACGCGAAAGATGGACATCTGGTTAGCATAAACCGACGACGCTGGCTGGCGGCACGGGAAGCAGGTGTCGAGACCTTGCCCGCTTTCTATTCGCCCACGCTCCCTAGCGGACGGCCAGCGTGGGAGCGCAAGCCGTGCACATACGACAAAAGCCACGTGTGCAAGGTATACGCACAAGGTGGTGATTGCACGACCTGCGCGCACTATGAGAAAGTCAAGCACAGTACTTGACATATTACTCATAATCGTGGTATAATCTTCAATATAACAATCGAATAGCAGCACCGGCGCAGTTGGCCCGGTGCGAGTCAGGGAGCAGTAGGCCCCACGCAATATGCGTGGGGTTTTTTTGTTCTCAATCTTGGGAGGATGGCGGTATGGGGTGGTGGTGGGCTTGCTATCATCTCATCTTGTCAAAAATCAAGTTTCACACAGGAGGTAAGAAATGTCTGCTGACGAACTGAGTGCCATTGCTGGTATTGTGCTTTCACTTTTCTTCTCGTATGTCCCCGGCGTCAAAGGTTGGTTTGAAGGATTGGAATCCAGCTACAAACAGATGGTGATGGGGGGTCTTCTGGTCGCCGTCGGGCTGTCTGTCTTCGGCTTGGCCTGTGGCGGGATCGTGGATATGATCGTGTGTGACAAGGCCGGAGCGCTTGGGCTGGTCAAGCTGGTCATCGAGGCGCTCATCGCCAACCAGGCCGTGTATCTTATCACCAAGAAATAGCCAAGCGGTGAACGTCGCTGTCATCACCGAGGGGATAGAATCACTGTGGCTACTCATCGTTAGCCCTGTCTTCGTAACTCAGGAGGCGTTCCATGCCTCCTGACGTCGCACAGATCATCACTGCGCTAGCCAGCATTGGCGCGCTTGCCACGGCCATTGTGGCACTACTCAAGGCCAGACCGGAAGCGCGCCATCTCGATGCACAGACCGATCTTGCCACCGCCGAGGCCAACCGCACACGTGCGCTCACAGATGCTGAATTGTCTGCTCGGCTTACCGCTACGTCGAATGAGCTCCTGGACCAAATGCAGGAGTTGATAGCACAAGAACGAACGGAGCGAACGGCAGAGCGGGAAGCTGCACGCAAACACGCTAACGACATGATGGGCCACGTCGTCATACTCGAACGCGAGCTTGAAAAGGTGCAACGTGACCGTGACAAGCTCAATGCTACAATAGAAGAAATGCTAGTAGTGCAACGAGAGCAAGCGGCAGAGATCGAGTCGCTGAAGGCGCAGGTCAAGCGCCGAGACGAAATCATTGCCTCCCTGCAGCGGCAGTATGAGGACCTGTGCGGGTGGGTGCGAGAAGAACTCGGCTACGATCCAGTGACCCGGAAGCGGCGCAAAACTGGACCACTCGCCGGGAGCGGGATAGGCGGATAGCCGCTTGAGCACACGAAAAATAGTTCTGGTCTTCGCGGATAGCCACGGCGGGCACAAGCTAGGCTTGATGAATCCGGCAGTCGAGCTATACGAAGAGGATGAAAACGGGCGCCTGGTGCGCTGGCATCCAAGACCAGGACCGGTACAAGAATACTTGTGGGAAAACTACATTCAGGACGTTGACAATGTAAAGCAGTTGGCGGGCGACGATCCGATCGTGGTCATTCACGGCGGTGATATCTGTCAGGGGAACAAGTATCCACAGCAACTCGTCGGGACGCGGATGGCAGATCAGATTCTCATCGCCGTGGCGAATTTCGCACCGATTTTTGCTCTGCCTACCCTATCGGCAGTGCGACTGGTGCAGGGCACGGGGGCACATGGATTTGGCGAGGCATCGGCAGAGATACTGGTCGCCGAGCAACTATGCAGTATGCACCCAAACCTGGACATCATGGCTCTGCGCCACGGCCTGGCGAACGTGGACGGCGTGAGTATCGACTACGCTCATCATGGCCCATCGACCGGCATCCGTATATGGACGGAAGGCAACCAGTTGCGGTATTATGCCAAAAGCATAATGCTGCAAGAATTGGCGCGAGGGAACGAGCCGCCGCGCGTCGTGTTGCGCTCACATTATCACAAAGCAATGTGGGAAACTGTGCGAGTGCGGCGTGATGATGTAAACGGGATTGTAACATTCTGGACAGCGGACTTCCTCGTATTGCCAGCGTATTGTGGCCTGAGCGAACACGGCCAGCAAGTGTCGCAGTCAAAGTACCTCATCACTGACGGCATGGTGGCGCTGGAGATCGTGGACGGCGAGCTATTCAAGATTCACCCGTTTGCCAGAACGCAAGACCTACGCACAGAGGAAGTGCTGTGAACGACGAACGCAAGCAAGAATTGCTGAATGAGTTGGTACGGCTGACGGTGCTACCGCCGCGTTTGCCTGACGATATTATGAAAGAGGACTACATCGAGCACATAAAACACGAGACCGGCGAGGTTATTGGCGTGACGACGGCACACAATCGCCTGATGCGCTTGGTAGATGCTGGAGGGTGGGAGACGTTGATGGTATGGGATAGACAAGCGAGCAGGCGTAGACGCATCTGGCGAAAGAAGGGAGACGACGATGATGACTCTTGACCAAATCGCAGAAATTTCTGCTGTTGCCACCGCCTGTGAAAATGCGGCGATTCGGCTGCGGATACTGCTGGCACAGGAGCCGGAGCCAGAAGAGGGGTGGGCATATCCGGTTGGTTCGTGTGAGTATCCAACTGAGGAATGGTATTGCGCGGCGTGGCACGACACGACTGGTGCGAAGAATGATGGCTATTGCCATACCGGTATTGACGAAAATGTAGACCACTATCCGTGGGGTGATGTAGATCGAGGCCAGCCAGTGTGGGCGATTGCTTCGGGCACCGTCTACGCTGCCGGGTACAGCAACAGCTACCTCGGCGGCGTGGTCATCGAGATAGAACACGACGGCACGCCCCTGTGGGTGCGCTATTGGCATCTGGAAAGCTGCGATTGGAAGCCTGGCGATATGATCATGGTTGACGATTGCATTGGTCATATCGGAAACTACACATTGGGGGCAGGTGGTGACCACTTGCATCTTGATATGGCACGCAACCCGTTTCAACCGCACTGGTGGTTCACCAAGCATCCAGACATACGATGGATTGACCCGGTGCCAGTGCTAAAAGCACACCTGGACCCGGCGGTGGTGGACGCGATGTTGAAGAAGAAGAAATGACTACAAAAAATAGTCAGTCGACTACAGAAAGTAGTCAAGGTGACCCTATCGCTGCCGTCCGCGCCGCTCGCATTCGGGCACGCCGTGACCTGGCGTGGTATCTGCGCGCGCTACGGTTCCTGCTGGCGACAGCCAAAAAGTTGCTGAACGGAGCGGTGGATTCGGCCACTGTACTGAGTATTGCCGACCAGATAGAGGAAACGGAAGAGAATAGCCTGGAGCGGCGCGAGCTTGAGATAGCAGCGCAACACCAGATTGCGTTGGAGGTAGATGAGATGATGAACGATGGGCCGATAAAGGGTGGGGGTTAGTCTGTGAGTTCACGGGCGTCTGTTTCTCGTGGCTGGGCTGCGGGCGTCCGGTGTGCTCCTCCTTTCCTGGGGCCGGGGTGCGTGCTTGCAACCGGGGCGTGCCCCGGTTCCTGGAGGAGCGTCGTGCGTGGATGAACTTGACCAAGCGCCAGCGGTGGTTTCTGTGCCACGCCACTCGCACGAACCGATGGCTGGCCCATCACGGTGGTATTCAGCTTGGCACGGTTCGCGAGACGTGGCGGTGTCTATTTCGCAAGTTGGGGCTACCTCCAGCGCCATACAAGTGCAAACGCATTCCGGCGTTGATTCAGGCATTGAAGATTGGACTGATTGAAATCGGCGATATAGACCCGGCGTGGGATGAACGAAAGGTGCCACTTGGATGGTGCGCACAGAGGTATGATCAAGTAATAGGAGTACTCAATGAACAAAGAGATGAGCAAAAAGCATAGCAGACTGGCAACCAGCATTGCCATTGTTCTGGCATCCATCGGCGCAGCCGTTCTTTTGTCTGTTGGCCTTTCATCCTGCTACGTTCCTCCGACTGCGTCTCCACTGCCTACTCCGCCGATGTCTGTATTGCCGGTACCGGTGCCGGGGCCTGATGCGTATGTAGAGGTATTCGAGGTGCAGGCGCTGGACACCGTAACGCGAGAGATCGGGCTGTTCTGGGATGCGCCAGACACAGAACAGGGCGACGGCTGGGCCTGGATAGGTATGACGGGTTATGAAACTTCTAACCATACGACTATCGTATCAGACACAGTAGAGTACTACACTCTGATTACTGTCACGGTCGAGGCGTCCAGCGGGGAGGTGTTCACGTTCACCGGCGTGAACACACTTGATATACCCAAGCTGGATTACGCGCTCGATTGTAATTATCGTCTGTACCAAGATGGCGCACTGATTCAGAGCGGGCATATCGCCAACACAATGCAACCGTACGTGATGCCGATTCAGCGCGACGTGCACCCTGGCGACGTGGTGCCTGGTACAGGCCAGTGGGACGGCACTATCACCTACGCCGTGACACCCAACTTCGACGGCCTGGCGCAGTTATACGAGTCGTGCAAGTGGTACGACAAGGGGGGTGTGTACCCGGAGTACTACGTTGCTCCGCCGGGGCAGGAGCTGGAAGATGGCTACTACTTCGCCGGGCTGGTAGGGTCGCCTGACCTGTACGTGGTGTACATGCCGATGATGAGCAGTAGCAAGGTTGAGGAGGATGGTGATGATAGCCATTGAGGCCATTTCTGCCTCTCGCGCGCTGGATGAGCTAGTCGCCCGGCACGCGCTGGGCGACGAACCGCCAGAAGGGTTCACGTTCGCTCGTGACCTTGCACCGGCCTCGCAACGTGGACGATGGCGGCCAAACTGGCCGCCATCGTCGAGGCACTGGGACAGGTGCGGGAGCGACTGCATGTCATCTTCCCGGTTCACCCCCGTACCCGCAAGCGCCTGGAGGATTTTGGGTTGCTGGCGCGAGCGATGA
>Ga0180431_10002501_pt1 | contig 24587 bp, 20 predicted proteins | sample SS_ome_11_FD_132459 | JGI IMG/M metagenome (GOLD analysis project Ga0180431, IMG submission 132459) | Hypersaline lake sediment archaeal communities from the Salton Sea, California, USA - SS_1_MS_1 metaG | ecosystem: Environmental > Aquatic > Non-marine Saline and Alkaline > Hypersaline >... | reverse complement strand
CTGATCGGCCTCGGTCTGGGACAGGCCGGGATCGTCCTGACCATGGGGCTGGTCCCGGTCGAGATTCCCTTCTATCTCGATTTTTCGATCGACTGGCGGGTGATCCTCTTCCTGTTCGGGATCACTGTGCTGACCGGGATCACCTTCGGTCTGGCGCCGGTGGTCCAGGCCCGGCGCACCGATATTGTCCGGGCCCTGAAATCGGGCGGGGCGCGCTCGGGTGGAGGCCGCCGCCACCTGCTGCGCAACACGCTCGTGGTGGGCGAAACGGCTCTTTCGCTCGTGCTCCTGGCCAGCGCCGGGCTCTTCATCCAGTCCTGGTATGAGATGCAGCAGGTCGATCCCGGTTTTGAGCCCGAAGGGATTCTCACCATGCACTTGAGTCTGCCCGGGCCCGGCTACCCCGAACCGGCTCAGCGGCGGGAGTTTTTCACCCGGACCCTCTCTGAACTCGAGGCCCTGCCCGGCGTGGAATCGGCGGCGGCGGTGCTGACCCTGCCGATGTCCGGCAGCAACTGGGGCAATTCCTACTCGGTCGAAGGTCCCGAGTTCCCAGCCGACGAACCGCTGCCCGTGGGCAATTTCCGCATGGTCCACGGACCGTATCTGGAGACCATGCGCATCCCCCTGCTGGCCGGCCGCTATTTCACCGCCGACGAACTGCGGCAGGGGACTCCGGTGGTTGTCGTGAACGAAGAACTGGCTCACCGCTGGTACCCCGAGGGCAATGCCCTGGGCGGCCGGCTCAAACTCGGGCGGCCCGAGGACGAGGACGCGCCCTGGTACGACATCGTCGGCGTGGTCTCCGGTGTGCGGCACCACGGACTCGACAACGAGATCCAACCCGGCTTCTACCTGCCCTACGCTCTGTTCGATCACGAGAACATGTGGATCGTGGCCCGCTCGGCGGCCGATCCGCTCACGGTGGCCGCCGGGGTACGCAGCGCCATCAGGACAATCGATCCCGCCCTGCCGATCCACGAGCTGCGCACGATGCCGCAGGTCCTCGAGGAATGGATGTGGGGGATGCGCATCTTCATGATGCTGCTTGGAGCCTTCTCCTTCATTGCTCTGCTGCTGGCGATGCTCGGGGTATACGGGGTAATGCTCTACGCCACCGGCGAGCGCACCCGCGAGATCGGTATCCGCCTGGCGGTCGGAGCCCGTCCCGGGCGGGTGGTGAGCCTGGTCGTGCGGCAGGGGATGCTTCTGGTGGTGGTGGGTATGATCATCGGGGTGGTACTTTCCATCGGAGCCGGCCTCGTCATGACCAGCCTCTTCACCGGCGTCGTGGCCCTCGAACCCCTGCCTCTGATCGCAGTGGTCCTGCTCATGTCCGGTGTCGGCCTCGCTGCCAGTCTGCAGCCGGCGCTGCGCGCCGCCCGGCAGGATCCGACTTCAGCCCTGCGGTTCGAGTAGGTCGAGCAGGCGCAGGATCACCTCTTCGGCTTCGCGCGGTTCCGCGGAACCGATCTTCACATGGCGCACGATCCCCGCACCGTCGATCACTACCAGGTGCGGAATGGCCCCGACTGCGTAGGGGATGTGGGTCAGATTCCCGCGCCCCACCGCGAGTGGGTAATCGAGGCCATTCTCCTCTGCAAACTCGCTGATGACCTCAAGTTCCCGTTGCTGAGCATCGAAGCGGGTGATTCCGATCACCACCAGACCGCGTTCGCCCAGGGTCCGCTGCCATTCGGACAGCACCGGGTAGGCCCGGGCGCACGGTCGGCACCAGGTGGCCCAGAAATCGAGCACGACGACCTTGCCGCGCAGATCGGCCAGGGAGAGAGCGGGGGTGTTGAGCCAGGCTTCGATCTCGAGCTCGGGAGCGGACACGTTGATCAAGTCTTCCGGGGCGCGATCGGGCGGGATGACCTCTGAGCCCAGTTCGGCGGTCAGCGGCAGGTTGTGGGCGAAGGCATAGACAGCCGGGGGTGAACCGGCCGTAATCAGCTCGTGGCGATGATCCCCGGCCAGATCGGCGGTGGTAAAAATCCCAGCGTCGATACCGGGCGGAGTATAGGCCTGCCAGATACCCTCCGGCCGGGTCCGGCTCCAGAGCCGGAAGACGAGATTGCCGGCGGCAATGATCTCGGGGTGCCGGTCACCGGTCAGATCGGCTACTGCGATCGGACCCAGCCGGTTCTGGCCCACCACGTCTTCTATCAGTTCGTATTCCCAGCCGTCGGGACCGGGCCGGAGCAGGGCCAGGCGGGCTCTGGCCAGGCGGCCGTAGTTCATGTGCCAGCCGTCCGAGAGCACCAGCTCGGCCCGTCCGTCTCCGTCCGCGTCTCCGGCGGTCAGTTCGTTCACTCCCTGCCAGCTGGGGAGCATCCGGCGTCCATCGTCGGCGGCGATGAAGAGATCGCCCGGGTCCCCGATCTCGTCCCCGTAGATCCGGCCCACGATCTGCAGCGGTTCGGCCCCCGGGGTCTCCCGGTAGACATGCCGGCCCATGGCCATGCGCACCTCGGGCAGGCGGCGAATCTCCCACTCCCCGTCCCGGTAGAAGAGCTGGGCCGTGGCGACGAAATACTTGCTCGCAAACCAGCTCACCTGCACGTCGAGCCGGCCGTCGGAGTCCAGATCGACGAGCTGCAGGTCGGTCACCTGGCTGCGGGGAGTGGGTGCCGTGAGCGGTTCCTCGACCCGGTAGCCTTCGGCCGGATGGATGATGCGCAGGTGGACCGCCGCCGAATCGACATAGGTTCCCCAGCCGAGGGCGGCGACCGCTTCAACCCGGCCGTCACCGGTCAGGTCTCCGATCGCGGCCAGACTCAGCGGGGCGGGCACTGAATCGCTCCAGATCTCGACGAATCCGCGCCGGGTCAGATCGTGGATCATCAGGCGGCCCGGATCGTACGCGACGGTCCGCTGTTCGGTCCGGTACCAGCGCCCGTTGCCGCTCACGAGTTCGGGCCGACCGTCACCGTCGATATCCCCGGCCGCCAGGGCGGTGATCCGTTCCGGCAGGCCCTCGAGGGCAAGCTGGCGGACCGGTGGGTCGTTCCGTGGGCCGGTGCAGGCGGCGATACCGACGAGCAGGAACATGAAGGGGATGAAAGCCATGAAGAGGAGGGAAGGGATGAAAAGGGCAGGTCGGGGATCGATGATTGGCGACGGGACGCGGCGGTTCGTGTGCGTCATCGCGGCGGGTCGCTCCGGCGGCTGTGGAGTTCGAAGCGGGTCACCCCGACCCCCTGCTGCTCCGAAACCAGATCGGTGACGACCGCCACCAGGAAGAGAGCCCCGGCATACGAGCCCTCGTGACGGGTCAGGTCGATCGCCATCTGCCGGACCGCTCCCGGTGTCAACCGGGTGAAATCCTGCTGCTGGGTGACCCGGATGATACCCGCATCAGGGTCGGTGGGAATGACGTAATACGACTCGTTCCAGGCATAGTCGCCGAATTCGGAACGGGTGAGGTTACCGATCTCGTAATAGAAATGGAGATCGGTGCCGTAGAAGAGGTGCCGCGAGGGGCTGGGCAGGATACGCAGGTCGTGACGGATGAACTTGCCCGTTCCGCGGGCCGGGCTGATGTCGGTCGCGATCATGATCGGCGAGACCTGCACCCCCGGAGTGTTCTGCCACTCGAAATCCAGGCTCTGCAGCAGGCCGCCGGTACGGCCCGTGCCGGGATCCTCGGCCGAGAGATAGGCGATGTAAAAACCGGGTACGGCGCCGAAACGGTAGGTGTCGAGGACAAACTTATCAGCGCGGTCGGGCACTCCCTCTACGACGTAGCCGCGGCGGCGCACCTCGGCGTGGACGACCTGCATCCGGGCGTTGAGCAGCACGAAGCTGGTCCTCAGGTCGGTAACGTACTCCCGCCGCTCCGAGGAGATGATCACTGCCTCCGACGGCGTGCCGAAGGAGGCTTGGACCTCGATCGAATCCGCAGCGGCGGGAAAGGCGACCACATCCATCGTCATGGGAAGCACGTCTGCCTCGGGGGGCAGGCCGACCTGGTAGATCGGCGCCGGGGCCAAGGTGTGCAGGTGCTCGAGCATCGACTGCCGCTCGCTCTGGTCGCCCGAGCGCAGCCCGTCGGCCAGCATCAGGGCGGCCTCGTCGCCCTCGCGCCGTCTCTTCTCGATCCGGGCGGTCGCCATGCCGATGAAATCCCCCAGGGTGTCCTGAATCCGGGCGCATTCCACCAAGCCGAAGGTCGAGCCGACGACGCCGAGCACTTCGGGCGAGCCCCAGGTGTAGTAGGCGACCCGCTTGGGGGTCGAATACCAGGCGGGCTGCCCGTAGGCCAGGATAAGATCTCCCCTCCAGTCCCACCCGGTGACCGATTCCTCGGACGGGAAGAGCGATGCCAGCCGGTCCAGAAGGTTTTCGGCATCGAGCCAGAGCCCGACGTGGGGCCCCCTGTCGGGGGACCTCTCGAGGCGCAACCGCCCGGCCTGACTCAACTCGAGTCGGGCCAGATCCTCTCTGAGTTCGACGGCCGTATATCGAGGAGCCCGGGCCCGGAAGAGAAGATAATCGGGGCTGCCTCCGGCGGCGCGCAGGGCCGCCAGCCGCCGGGCATCCCGCATCGGCAGGGTGTAGGCACAGCGCAGGGCGAGGCGGGTGAGGGTTTCGGACCTTTTCTCTTCCACACCCGCGAACTGTGCCGTCGGCACGCTCAACAGCCGGGTGATGACCTCGGGCAGTTCGTACCAGGCGATCGTGTCGAGCGCCCGCCAGCGCCGCCGTACCGAGCTGCCCGGCTGGGTCAGATCGGTCCAGGCCCGGCCAAGATCGGGAGGATTAAGGGGGGGGTAGCTGCCCGTATACCGGGTTCCCCCCTGCGCGTCGGTGAACACGGTGAAAACCCGCGGCGTGGTATAGCGCAAGAACCGGTCCTGTTCGCCGAAGGCCGGGGTGACCTGAAGCAGGTTCAGCCGCCGCGGATCGTACTCACCCCAGGGCTGATCCCGGTAACCCTGCATGTCGGGCAGGCCGTAGCGCAGGAAGAGCTGCCGGCGGATGTCCATTTCGCCGAACGGGGTATCGGGAAAACGGGCTTCGAGCCAGGCTCCCCGCTGGCGATAGACGGCCAGGGCCTCGTTTTCGGGCGTGTCGGGAGTGGGATCGCGTTTGGACCAGAAGGCATCGAGAGCCGCCGGGGGGTCGGCGCTGCGGGACAGGCGGGCCCGCTCGCGCGGACTGCCCAGAAATCCGGCCAGGCGGGCGTCGAGGAGACGTTCTTCGGGAATAGGCGGGCGTTCGGCGGCCGGAACCTCGACCACGGCCGGTCGTCCGGCACAGGATCCCGCGAGCAGAAGGCCCGTCAGGAGGCAGACGGAGGCAGCACGGGATACGATCGGTCCTTCTCCTTTCCCTCCTGCTCGGTTGCGGGTCATGACGGGGTTCGGTCGCCGGTCACGACGGCAACTCCGCTGGTGGGACGGATGAATCCCATCGGGAGTTCAGGCCTTTTTCTCCCCTTGATACAGCCGCTCTCTGTTTTCCGGCCCCGAAGCACGGCTTCACCCGGCACAGGAGGCGATCAGGAGCTGGCCCAGGTAGTACAGGGGTAGTCCCCACAGGCGGTTGCCGAAACCCGGTGCGACGAAACGGTCGCGGGCTACGGCGATATCGGACAGATAGAAAGCCGCGGCTCCGGCAACGACCCGCCCGGGCACGCCCGTACCGGGCGCCCCGATCGACAGGGCCAACATGAGCGAGATGACGATCACGTACGCCAGCACCGGGCCGCGCATACCGGCGGCCAGTCGGGGCTGCAGCCAGCGCCAGACGAAGGCCGCCGGGAGGACGAGAACGACAACGGCGATGAGCACCGGGGTGGGGGCCGGTCCCCGCATCAGGAACGCGGCGCAGTAGAGAACGTGTCCGGTCAGAAAGCTGACTAGGCCGGCTAGAAAGAGGTTGCGGGCCCGGCTGAGCAGGAAGAGATCGCCCGCGGTGCAGAAGGCCAGCCCGCTCAGGAGCAGAATCCCCCACGGGTTTGCGAGCGCTCCGGCCGTCAGGGCCAGGCCGAGGAAACCCAGCGAGGCCAAAGGCTTGACGACAGCCTTGCCCGGTCGGTTCTCCCGTTTCTCGAAGATCAGGTAGACCGGCACCGCCGCGGCGGTCAGGACGATCCAGGGCAGGCCGGGAATATCAGCCAGCATCTTCATTTCCCTCGTTCTGCCTTTCTCCCTCTTCCTCTCCCTCTCCCGCTCCCCCTCCCTTCTCTTTCCCTTCTCCCGACTCTTCCTCCCCCATCTTCTTTCCGGCTTCGCGTTCGACGAGCACTTCGGCAGCCCGCTGCATGTCCTCGTTCAGGATATTATGCATGGCCCCGAGCATGACCGTGGCGCTCCCGGTCCGTCGCCGGATCTTCCGCCAGATACCGAACAGGAAGAGCGCCAGGGCGATGAAGATCAAACCAAAGACGATGACTCCGGCGTAGTCGGACATTCCGTTCACGTGGGGGCCTGCCTCCTGTTTCGGACCCTGCTCGGACCCCGGTTCTCTTCCCTGGCAGATTATTGCGCCCGGAGTCCACAGGCGCAGGCCGGGGACATCATTGTATCATTTTCCCGGCTCTTTGCTATCCTGCGGTGACCATGAACCGACACTTCGATCTCATCGCACGCTTTTACGACCGGGTGATCAAAACACCCGATCTCGAGCGTCTGACGGCGTTTCTCGAACTCGACCCGGATCTGTGCCTGCTCGATGCCGGTGGCGGCACCGGTCGGGTCACCGGACAGCTTCGGCCGCTGTGCCGCAGCGTGGTGGTCAGCGATCTCTCCCTGCCGATGTTGCGCGAAGCGCAACGCAAGACGGAATTGTGGCCGCTCGCCGCCCATGTCGAGTGCCTCCCTTTCGCCGACGGCACCTTCAAGCGGATCGTGGTCGTGGATGCCCTGCATCATTTCTGCAACCGGACCGGGGCGCTGGCCGATCTGGCCCGGGTACTGGCTCCCGGCGGCCTGATGGTGATCGAGGAACCCGATATCAGCCGCTTCCCGGTCAAGCTCCTGGCCCTGGCCGAGAACCTGGCTCTGATGGGCAGCCGGTTCCTGCGGGGCGAGCGGATCATGAGGATCCTCGAAAGCCACGGGCTCACCACCCGTATAGAAAAGGCCGGACACGTGATGTGGATCATGGCCCGCCGGGTGGAGGTGGAATGAAGCAAGCTGAAACAGCCGGAGTGCCGTTCGGGAACGAGCTGAACGCCCGGACCTGGCGCCGGATCATCCATATCGCCGTCGGGTGTGCGGTGGCCACCCTGGCGGTGGAACTCATCGGACCGGGGCGGATGCTGACCTGGGCAGCCGCCCTGCTGACAGCCGGGTGGGCCTGGTACGCCGCCATCCGGTTGCTCCTTCTAAAAACCCGCTTGCGGATTTTCTGGATCGTCTGGCTCGGGCTGGCTCTCTTCTGGCTGGTGATCTTTGGCGATTTCGAGGCCCGTTTCGTCGTCGCCCTGCTCATGAGCATCGCCTTCCTGACCTTCCGGCTCTACCGGCCCTACCGCTACCTGACCTCGCAGCGCCGCATCATGCTGGGTCTGGGCAGTCTGGCCTTCATGATCATCCTGCCGGGAGCGCTCGGGGCACCGGAGGAAGCAGGGCGGCTGGCGCGTTTCGCCTATGCCGGCGGCCTATGGGCGCTCTGGTCGTTCAAGGTCTTCTGCGCTTTTACGGCCGTGCACCTGTTCTTTTCGATGCGCCTGCACTTCATGCGTCTGAAGCCGAAACTGGCCGTGACGGCCTTCTTCCTGGCGGTCGTTCCCATCGTCCTGATCCTGCTCTTCTCGATTCTGTCCTTGAATGCCATTCTCGTTCGCGATCGTTCTCTGCTCGCCGTCCGGATTCTCCAGGCCGAGGCGATCGCCCTGCTGACCCACCAGCTCCCGGCCCGTAGCGATCATTTCGCACTGACGACCGGACGTGACGGTCCCCGCCTGACAGGTACGGCTTCACCTCCCTGGTTGACGTCTCTGACCGCAGCTGTCTCCCCTCAGCCGACGGAGGCCGATTCATCGAGCGGCGGCGGCGATCCCGCCGGTCCGCTCGTGTTCTATCAACGACCCGACCAGACCGGATTCACGATCACCATCGGCGGCGAGAGCGATACCCTGAGCGGTATTGCGTGGACGCCGGCCGATTCCACCTTCCTCTTCCAGGTCGGGGAAGAACTCTGGGTTCTCTTTCTCGAGGGGGTGTACGAGCCGGACCTGCAGGTTCGGGGAGTGCGGCTCGATGAAGCCTTCATGGACCGGATCGCGCAGCGTCTGGATTCCGATCTATCCCTGCGCGGAGGTCATGCATCGCCTCCCGACTCTCTGGCAGCTGTCGCACGGGCGGGCGGGTGGCCCGGTCCCCTCAGCCTGCGCGGTTTCACGGTACCCGCAGAGCGTGATCCGGAGTTTGGAACTGATGGACTCACCTGGAACCCGGGCATGACCTTCGTTCCCTGCCTGGTTCTCGACGAGGGCGTTCTGGAAACGGATGCCCTGATGCTGTTGCTCACTACGTCGCCGTGGCGGTTTCTTGCCACGGCTGTCAGCGGCCCGGAACTGGTTGATCAGGCGCTGCTGGTGGTCCTCATCGTTTTCGCAGTGATTCTCCTCATCATTGAACTCGGAGCGCTCTTCCTCGGTATCCGCATCACCCGCGGAGTCACTTCGGCGGTGAGTGTCCTGCACGCCGGCACCCTGCGGTTGGCCGCAGGGGATCTGGAAACGCAGATCGAGATCCCCAACCAGGACGAGTTCGGCGATCTGGCCGCCAGCTTCAACGAGATGACGGTGGCGGTGCAGAACGGACGGGAGGAGGCTTTGGCCCGCGAGCGCCTGGAGAAGGAGCTCGAGACCGCCCGCAGCATCCAGGAGAAGCTCCTGCCGCACGATATGCCCGCCGTGCCCGGCTTCGAGTTCGCCGCCACCTCGATCCCCAGCCGGCAGGTGGGAGGGGATTACTTCGACTTCATCGAGACCGGTGAAAGCCGCCTGGGGGTGGCGATCGCCGACGTGTCGGGCAAGGGGATTCCGGCCGCCCTGCTCATGGCCAACCTGCAGGCGGCCCTGCAGGGGCAGGTGATTCATCCCGGCAATGTGGCCGCGGTGGTGGGCCGGGTGAACGAACTGCTGGTCAGATCATCCGAAGTGCACATGTACGCCACTTTTTTCTATGGGGTGCTCGACCGTACCACCGCTCGCTTCACCTACTGCAATGCCGGGCACAATCCACCCATCGTGCAGCGGGCCAACGGCCGCCGCGAGTTCCTCGAAGAGGGGGGCATCGTGGTCGGCATGATGGGCGGGATAGCTTACGAGGAAGCGACGGTCGAGCTCGATCCAGGCGACGTGATCGTGATGTATACCGACGGTGTCTCGGAAGCGGTCGGACCGCAGGCAGAGGCGGCGGCCGAAGACGCTTTGGCCCCCATGGCTGAAACTCCCGGCGTCGGTGGTGAGAGTGGTGTGGGAGAGGAAATGGTCGTCCCGGTTAAAAAAACCACCGTCGAACATGACACCGACGCCGATGATGACGATGAGGATGGATGGGGCGAGGAAGAGAACATGTTCGGCGAGGAGCGCCTCTACGATCTTGTAGAAGCCGCGGCAGGCGAGAGTGCGGCCGCGCTCCGCGATGCGATCATGGAGGCAGTGGCCGAATTCAGTGCCGGTATCATGCAGTCCGACGATATTACCGTGGTGGTCCTGTGCCGCCTGCCGGAGTGAACAGGGCGCTTGTCGGGTACTAGGCGCGCGGTTACTTTCTCACCGGTCGGATAACGCACCTTCTCCCTGACGAGAGGATGAGACGATGAGCACGACCAGACGGCGTTTCGTGCAGACCACCGCCCTGGCCGGCGGGGCCCTGGCCCTGGGAGCGGCGGGCTGCGGTGGCTCGGGGAGCCGGGTTCGCCGGGCCCGCAATCCCCTGCGGATCCTCATCCTCGGCGGCACCCGTTTCATCGGTCCGGCCCAGGTCGAGTACGCCCTCGAGCGGGGTCATACCATCACGCTGTTCAACCGGGGGCGCACCAACCCCCAGCTCTTCCCCGAGGTCGAAAAGCTGATTGGTGACCGCAACGACGATCTCGAGGCTCTCCGGGGGCGTGAGTGGGATGTTGTGATCGACAATCCGACCACCCTGCCACGCTGGGTGCGTACCGTCGGCGAGGTGCTCAAAGACGCCACAGACCATTTCATCTTCGTGTCGACCCTTTCGGTCTATGCCGACAACTCGATCATCGATCAGGAGGAGACCGGCGAGCTGTGTACCATCGACGATCCCACCATCGAGGTAGTGGACGGGAATACCTACGGACCGCTCAAGGCCCTGGCCGAAGGCGAGGCCGAGAAAGCCTTTCCGGGACGGACCACGATCGTGCGCCCGGGGTTGATCGTCGGCCCGATGGATCCCTCGGACCGCTTTACCTACTGGCCGGTGCGGGTCGACCGGGGCGGGGAGGTGCTGGCCCCGGGCGACGGCAGTGACGTGGTGCAGTTCATCGACGCCCGCGACCTGGGCCAGTGGATGATCTCGGTGGCCGAGAACCGGTATTTCGGCATCTACAACGCCACCGGGCCCGAGCAGCCCCTGCCGATGCGGGACATGCTCACCGGCATGAAAGACGCTCTGGATTCGGATGCCGTCTTCACCTGGGCCGATGCCGAGTGGCTGGCCGAGCATAGCGTGCGGCCCTGGTCGCACATGCCGGTCTGGTACCCCGAGGTGGAGGGGATGGAGGGCTTCAGCCGCTTCAGTATCGCCCGAGCGCTCGAAAAGGGGCTCACCTTCCGGCCCTTGGCCGTGACCACCCGCGATACTGTGGCCTGGCACAGGACCCGCCCGGCCGAAGAACAGGAGAACATGCGCGCCGGGCTGAGCGCCGAACGCGAGGCCGAAGTGCTCGAAGCCTGGCACGCCGATCACCCCGACGCCTGACCGGCACCCCGGGCATGGGCACGTCACCGGCGACTGAAACCCGCGGCACTTCTCTGATACAGCGCGTCGTCGAGATCAGGGCGGAAGAGAAGCGGGCCCTGTTCATTTCCTGTGTGTTTTTCTTCTTCGTCCTCGGCTCTTATTACCTGATCCGGCCGGTGCGCGAGGAAATGGGGGTGGCCGGAGGGGTGTGGAACATCCCCTGGCTGTTCACCGGCACGCTCGTCGCCATGCTCGTCCTTCATCCGCCCTTCGCCGCCCTGGTGGCAAAGCTGCCCCGCCGCCGGGCGGTGACCTGGACCTACGGCTTCTTCAGCCTCAACCTGGTCCTCTTCGCTCTGATACTGGCCGTGGTATCCGAAGCTGCCAATATCTGGGTCGGGCGGATTTTCTATATCTGGACGGCTGTCTTCAGTCTCTTCAGCGTCTCGGTTTTCTGGTCGGTCATGACCGACCTCTTCACAACCGCCCAGGGCAAGCGTCTCTTCGGCTTCATCGGCGCAGGGGGAACCCTCGGAGGGCTGGCCGGCTCGGGGTTGACCGCCTTGCTGGCCACACCCCTGGGTCCGGTGGGTCTGCTGCTGCTCTCGGCGGTGGTCCTGCAGGGCGGGGTGGTGGCGATGCGCCGACTGATCGGTGTGGTGGACTCTCTCAAGAGCACCCCGATGACCCCGCTGCTCGAGGTTCCGACCGATCCCGGCGAGCAGGTGCCCCGGCCGGCGGCGGAAGCGGGTGAAAACGCCGGCACCGGTCCGGGAGCCGGCGCTGGAGAGAAACCGCTCGGAGGTTCAATCCTGGCGGGGATCACCAACCTGGTGCGCTCGCCCTACCTGCTGGGAATCTGCGCCTACATGCTGCTTTTCCCCATCATCTCGACCATCCTCTATATGCAGCAGGCCTCGATAGTCGCCGTCACCTTTACCGACCGGGCGGTCCAGACCGCCTTCTTCGCCCGCATCGATGTGGCCGTGAATGCCCTGACCCTGCTGACCCAGCTCTTCTTCACCGGCCGGATCATCAGGCTGCTGGGAGTGGGATTGACCCTGGCGATCCTGCCGATCCTCTGTGTGATCGGCTTCACCGCTCTGGGCTTCTGGCAGACGCTGGTCGTGTTAGTGGTCTTCCAGACCCTGCGGCGGGCCACCAACTACGCCGTGGCCCGTCCGGCCCGCGAGACCCTCTATACTGTCGTTTCGCGCGAGGATCGCTACAAAGCCAAGAACTTCATGGACACGACCGTCTACCGGGCGGCTGATGCCATCGCTGGGTGGGCCCAGACAGCCCTGCACGCCATCGGCCTGACCATGTCGGCCATCGCCTTTACGGCCGTGCCGCTGTCCATCCTCTGGCTCGGGGTGGCTCTCTGGCTCGGCCGGGCCCAGAGCCGGCGGCTGGCCGGACCTCCCTCAGACTGATCGACTGTACAGCCCTGATCGGAGCTGTGGAAGAATCTCCTACCAGCTGACCCAGCCGGTCTCCTTCAGAATCTCGAAGAGGCGGTAGAGGCCCTCGAGGTCGATCTCCTGACCGCTCTCGGCCGCCACGCTGTCACGGATCCGAGTGATCGAACGCTCGCCGCTGATGTAATTGAGAACGGTACGCAGAGTGCGTTCGTCGATCCCGGTCTCTGCGGCAGCCTCGGGGTGGGCTTCGGTGTACTCCCGGAAGGGCTCGAAGTCCCCGAGGCTGAAGACCCGGCCTTTCACGGCTTCAGTCATGGTCGGGAAGACAGCCTCGAGTTCGCGTTCGCGCCGGGTCGGGCGCGCCTGGCGGGGAGCGGCGGTTCCCAGAGCCTCGGCCCGCACGCCGGCGTAGCCGGCAATCTGTTCCTGCAGACCGCGCCCGAACAGGCGCATCTGCTCGGTCCGGGCGTCGACAGCCGACACGGCCCGGGGCGAACCGGAATAGATCTCCCTGAGCGACAGCAGGGCTTCGATTTCCCTCTGAACGGCGAAGTCGACCAGGTTCAGGGCCCGTTCGAAGGTCGCCGGGAGTTCCCCGGCGCCGGCCTCCTCGATCATGGTCAATGCCCGGGGCAGTTCCCGGTCGGCCACCCGGGAATAGCCGAATTCGGCCACCTCGGTCAGCAGGCCGTCGAGGACTTCGTCGGTGCAATGCGCCGCCGCCCAGGCGCAGGCGGCTCCGATGAAAGCCACCCGCTTCATCTGGGTGGGGTCGGACTTGTCGGGGGTGTCGGTGTCGGCGTGGTACCACTGGTCGGGCCATGTGAAGAACTCGATCCCCGGTACCTGGACCGACTGGTTGTTGAAACAGAGGTGGTCGCTGCCGCCGGTGGCCCGATGGATGTAGAAGCGAAAGGCGTCGGTCGATCCGTTTTTCTCGACCAGCGGGCGGGGGAAGAACTGCCCGCCGGAGCGGCCGTGGGGGGAATCGGGCAGGTAGACGATGTCGTTGGTGCGCCAGACGTAGTTCAGGATCGAGGCCGCCAGGCCGTCGAGGTAGCTGGGCAGGTGGTTGGGGCACTCGCTCATGGTGAACCACGAGTTGTTCAGGCGCAGGGCCTCCCCGACTATGTCCATGTTGATGTTGATACTCCAGGCATCGACCAGTTCGGGATGGGTTTCGATGAAGCGGTAGGTGCCCGAGATCTCGTTCGGCCAGAGGAAGTGGATCGTTCGCCGGGGGCGGGGGAGTTCTCCGCTCTCGATCAGATGGGTCAGGGCGCGCAGGATCTCGAGCTGGATCACGCAACCGCTCATGTTGTCGTTGGCCCCGCGCTTGGTATAGCCCTCGAAGAGATGGGCGGTGAAGATCACGCCGGGAGCATCGGGCTCGGTACCGGGTACACGCGCCCAGACGGTCTCGAACTTGTCGGGGAATTCCTCGACCCGGGCCGTGCAGTGTGCCATCGGGTGCCGGCCGGCCTCGACATCCTCGAGCAGTTCGGACCACTGCCGCCACGAGACGGTGAAGCCGAGCTTCAGGTTTTCCTGTCCATAGGTGCCTGAGGAGTAGACCACCTGGCCGGGGTCGAGATAACGGTCGCGCGAGGAGAAGGAAATCACGCCCTGTACGCCGGCGGCATCGAGCGCCCGGGCCACATTGCCTCGGGCGTGCGACCACATCAGGGCGATTGTACCGGCCCAATCGGTCCCGGCCCGCCCGGCCAGGACCGCCTCGATCTCCTCCTGGTCCAGGGGCGGGATGTAGATCAGCTCGCCGGCCACGTCGCTGGTGACCGTGCCGCGGGCAACCAGGGCGGCATCGGCTCCCAGACGGGCCACGAGCCGCCGCTGCGGTGAATCGAGCCAGAATTCGGCCTCGAGGGGGTAGTCGAACGTCCGCTCGCTCGATTGCCGGATCAGATCGATGTCTTCGACCCCGTACCCCCGGGCCAGCTCGACGATGTGCTCCGATTCCCAGAAGGTGTCGGTGAACTCGCTTTCGGACCGGATCCAGGGAGCGCCGGCCAGCAGGACTTCGTTGTTGAAGGCCATCTGTCCCGAGATCTCGTCGGTCAGCAGGTCGAGGAGGTCCTGCGAGAGCGGGGTGCGCAGGGCCTGCCCGGCGGCGGGTGTAACGGAAACCGGTATGAGAACCGTCACGGCGAGAAGAATCGCCGGGACGAAACGAACGGAACGGAAACGGGGGGCCGGATTCATGAACGCGTTCTCCCTTCGGGGCAGGGGCCGGGGCGGGTTTCAGTCGAGAACGACGACTTTCGCTCCCGCTTCGAGTTTCTCGGGCGTCAGGTTGTAGAGGGCGTCGTAGAGACAGGTCTTGAACGAAGCCGGACCGACCGCTCCTTCGGCGCCCACTTCGGCGGCCAGACCGAAACAGGCCAGGGCCGCAGCGGCGGCGACGAGGGGATCCTCCTCCACCGCGGCGAAGGCGCCGGTCACGGTGGTCGAGCTGCAACCGGTGCCGGTCAGGGTGGTCAGCCAGTGGTGGCCGTTGTCGATCGCTACGGTCCGCTCCCCGTCCGATACGATATCGCGCTCGCCGGTGATGGCCACGGTACAATTCCAGGTCCGGGCGGCGTCGGCCGCCACGGCGGCAGGGTCATCCACCCCGGCGACGCTGTCGACCCCCACCACCTCGCCGCCGGCGCCCGACAGGGCGCCGATCTCGCCCGAGTTGCCCCGGACGATGGTCAGGTCGAGTTCGGTCAGCAGGCGCAGGTTCGACTCGGTGCGATAGGGGGTGGCCCCGGCACCGACCGGATCGAGCACGATCGGTACCTTCAGCTCACCCGCCCGGCGGCCGGCGATGAGCATCGCCTCGACCCAGTCCGGTTCGAGGGTGCCGGGATTGAGGACCAGCGCACCGGCCAGGGCGACCATGTCGGCGACCTCTTCGGTGGCATGAGCCATGACCGGCGAGGCTCCCACGTGCAGAGTCACGTTGGCGGTATCGTTCATGACGACGTAGTTGGTGATCTGGTGCACGAGCGGCCGGCGCTCGCGCAGCAGGGCCAGGGCGGCCCCGAAGCGGGTTTTCAAGTCCTCAGCCTGCATCGTTCACTATCCTCTTCCTTACAGGTTTGTGTCCTGCGCCGGACTCGTTCTGGTACGGGTCCGGATTCAGGTTTGTGTCCACCACGCGGCGCAGCTCACGGGCCGCCGCTTCGGGGTTCTCAGCGCTGCAGATGGCCGAGACGACCGCGATCCCGGCTACTCCCGTGGCCAGCACATCGGGGGCGTTGGCGGCCTTGATCCCGCCGATGGCCACCACCGGCGCCTCGCTGTCCGCAACCAGATCCCGCAGTCCGGCGGTGCCGAGCGGGGCTCCGGTATCGGTCTTGGTCGGAGTGGCCCAGACCGCATTGCAGCCGATGTAATCGGCGCCGGCTTCGACCGCCAGCCTGGCCTGTTCGGCATCGGCGGCGGTCACCCCCAGGATGCGGTCGGGACCGATCAGGCGACGGGCCACGGCTGCCGGCATGTCATCCTGGCCGACATGCACCCCGTCAGCCGAACAGGCCAGGGCGATATCGAGCCGGTCGTTGACGATGAAGGTGACTCCGGCGGCGCGGGTGAGATCGCGCACGATCAGACCCAGGGCATGGAAGTCGGCGGTCGAGGCCTCCTTTTCCCGGAGCTGAATGGTGGTCACTCCGCCGGCTATGGCTGCCCGGACGATCTCTTCGAGAGTGCGTCCCCGCGAAAGAGAGCGATCGGTAACCAGATACAGTGACAGGTCCATCAAAGGCCGCCCGGCTCCTTTCCCCGGAGGGTGAACACTAATAATAGGCAACTGGCTGTCGGCGTGAAAGGCGGCGTCGGGCAGGAAAGGAACAGAGAAGACGTACGGACACCTGCGATCGCAGGACCGATAAAGGACTTTCCCTGCACGTAATATTTGCCCTAATCTGGCTGTGCGCCGCGCCCGAAAGGAAACCGACGGAACTGTGAACATCAGATCGATGCCGAAAGCCGAACTGCACCTCCATCTGGAGGGCTCGGTCCGTCTGGCAACCCTGCGGGACGCCCATCACCGGCATGCCGGCGAGCAGCTGCCCGAAATACCCTGGTGGCTCGAAGATGATTTCCGGTTCACCGACTTCGAGCAGTTCAGGGCGCTCTTCCGCGATTACTTGACCCCCTGGCTCACCTCCGAGCGCGGTTTCGCCGAGATGACCCGGGATGTCATGGATTCTCTCATCGCCCAGAATATTCGCTACGCCGAGGTCAACGCCTGCCCGAGCTGGTTCAATCGGATCGAGCTGCCGGTCGAGACAATTCTCGAACTCTTCGCCGAGGAAGCCGCCCGGGCCCGGACGGCGGGGACTCATGTCAGGTGGATCGCCGGTCTGAACCGCGAGGAGGGCCCTGAAGAAGCCTCCGGCTGGGTCCGGCGGCTCGTCGATGAGCCGGTCGTCGCCGGTTTCGATCTGCACGGCAACGAACCGGGCTGGCCGCCCGCACTGTTCGCCGACGCTTTCGCTCCGGTCTGCGAGGCCGGGAAAAAGCTCAAGATCCATGCCGGAGAATTCGCCGGTTCCGACTATATCCGCGAGGCGGTCGAGATCGGCGCGACCCAGATCGGACACGGTCTTTCAGCCGAGCACGATCCCGAAGTCCTCGCCCTGCTCGCCGAGCGGCAGGTCGTGCTGGAATGCTGTCCGACGTCGAACGAACGGCTGCGGAACATTCCGACCTACCCCGAACATCCGACCCGCCGGTTCGAGGAGGCGGGTGTCATCGTGACGATCAATTCCGACGATGCGATCTGGTTTGGCCCGGATCTGACCGAGGAACTCGGGCGGATGGTCATCGAACTCAACGCCCGGCCCGACGATCTGGTGCGCTGGATGACGAACGCCCTCGCGGTCGCTCTCCTCGACGGGGAGGAGCGGGAAGAAATCGTCGCGGACGTGGGGCGGTGGTTGGTCGAACTCAACCCTTCCTGAGAATGCCGCCGGTTCCTCAACCGGTTGATCCGGCAACCCTGTCGGTCAGGTGTCGTTACCGACGGTTTCGGATCGTCACTGCGGGAGGTTGCCATCCATGAGCAGAGGGGAACGGATTCTGCGACCCAGCGCGTTGCTGCGGATTGGATTGAGCGGGCTTGTGCTGGCAGGTCTGGTCACCGCGTGTTCCGAACGGGGAGAGGAGAGCATGATCGAGCAGAAGCCCTTCGGCGTTCATCTCTACACCCTCGAAAATGCGAACGGCATGCGGGCCCGGATCACGAATTACGGCGGCATTCTCGTCTCGCTCGAGGTGCCCGACCGTGACGGGGTATCCGGGGATGTTGTCCTGGGTTTCGATACCCTCGAGGAGTATGTCGATGACAGCCCCTACTTCGGCGCCCTGATCGGGCGTTACGGAAACCGGATCGCCGACGGACGCTTCCGGCTGCAGGGGCGGGAGTACAGTCTGGCCCGCAACAACGGTCCCAACCACTTGCACGGCGGGATCAGGGGGTTCGACAAGGTGGTCTGGAAGGCCGAGCCGCTGGTGAGCGAGCGCGGCGAGGCTCTCCGACTCGCCCTGCTGAGTCCCGACGGAGAAGAAGGCTACCCCGGCAATCTCTCGGTCGAGGTCGTCTATACCCTGACCCCGGAGAACGAGCTGCGGATCGATTACCGGGCCGAGACAGACGCTCCGACCCCGGTCAACCTGACCCATCACAGCTACTTCAACCTGGCCGGTCCCGCTGCCGGCGATATCCTCGAGCACGAGGTGACGATCAACGCCGGGGCCTTCCTGCCGACCGATGACGGCCTCATCCCGACCGGAGAGGTCAGGAGCGTGGCCGGAACCTGCATGGATTTCCGCACCCCGCACACCATCGGCGAGCGGATCGCCGAGATCGAGGGAGAGCACTTCGCCGGCGGTTACGATCACTGTTATGTGCTCACCGTCCCCGAATCCCCGGCCGGGCCCTTTTCGGCCGCGACCGTGTACGACCGGCGGAGCGGGCGGGTGATGGAGGTTCTGACCACCGAGCCGGGGATGCAGTTCTACACCGGCAATTTCCTGGACGGCACCCTGACCGGGTCGGAAGGAGTGGTGTACGGCAAGCATCACGGCTTCTGTCTCGAGGCTCAGCACTATCCCGATTCGCCCAACCAGCCGGACTTCCCGCCGGTCATCCTCGAGCCCGGCGAGATCTACAGCCAGACAACGATCTACCGCTTCAGCACCCGGAGATAACCCTCATGCGTTTACGCCACGCCCCGCCTTTCCGGCCGTTTCCTCACTCCCTGTGCTCCGGCTGTTCCCGCCGGCTCCCGCGATCGCACTCCCCGGGATACTCCCCCGCCGCTCTCCTGCTTCTGCTCGCCCTTCTCGGAGCGGGTGCGGCAGGTTGCGTCGGTGCCGCCGGAGCCCGTCAGGAACTCGGCCCTTTCTTCGCCACCGATCCGCTCGTGGAGGACATCGTCGGGCAGATGAGCGCCGAGAACATCACCCGCATCCTGCAGACGATGGAGGCCTTCGAAACCCGTCATACCCTCTCGGATACGATCAGCGAGGAGAGGGGGGTGGGTGCGGCCCGGCGGTGGTTGCTGCGTGAGTACCGCAGCTACTCGCCCCGCCTGCAGGTCCGGTTCGACACTCACGTCGTCAACGACAACTCCCCCGGCCGGCTCCCGGCCGGGACGGTGCTCAGGAACATCGTGGCGGTTCTGCCCGGCACCGATCCCGAACTGTCGAAACAACACATCATCCTGACCGGCCATTACGATTCGATCAATCTCGACTCCCCCCGCGAGGGCGATCCGTACGAGCGCCGCGATTCCAACCGTCCGGCCCCCGGGGTGAACGACGATATCAGCGGGGTGGCGACGGCGATGGAGTGTGCCCGGGTGTTCGCGCAGTACGAATTTCCCAAGACCCTGATCTTCATGGCCGTGGTCGCCGAGGAAAACGGTCTGGTCGGCGCTTCGCTTTTCGCTCAGCGGGCGCAGGAACAGGGACTGGAGATCGAGGCCGTGCTCAACATGGACATGATCGGCTGCAGCACCCGCGGTGGGGGAGCGCCCAGCCGGCCCTACACGGTCCGGGTCTTCAGTGAGGATCCGATGGATTCCCCGAGCCGCCAGATCGCCCGTTACATGGAAATGATCGGGGAACGTTACGTGCCCGAACAGGATGTCGATCTGGTTTTCCGGTACGACCGTTTCGGCCGAGGCGGTGATCACACCGCCTTCAACCGGCTCGGTTACCCGGGAGTACGCATGACCGAGGCCAACGAGGATTACAATCTACAGCACTCCTACAACGACACGTTCGAGAACCTCGATCTCGATTACCTGATGCGGAATGCCCGTATCGAAGCCGCCACCGCCGCCACTCTGGCTCTGAGCCCGACCGCGCCGGTACCGATGCGCCTGGGACGCGGCGAGGGGTACGATGCCGCCCTGTCCTTTTTACCGGCCGGGGGGGAGGGTGTGAGCGGGTACGTGGTGGCGATCCGGGCCACCACCGAACCCCGCTGGACCGAATTCAGGTGGATCGGAATACCCGAACAGATCGAGCGGCGCGGCAGGACCTACCATCAGGTCGTTCTGCCCCATCTCGATATCGACGGACTGGTGTTCGGGATCGCGGCGGTGGCAGAAGACGGCAGGCTGTCGCTTGTCGCACCCTTCCTGCGCTGATTATTTATCCCCGGCCGGCGGGTGGGGTGTTTCCGTATCGTCTGATCCCGGTGTTTCCCGGACCTCGCCGACCCGGGCTCCGCCCGAACGCCGTGAACCGGCCGTGAGTTCGTACCAGGCTTCGACCGAATACTGTTTCAGAGGGCCGTAACCGACCAGGAGCCGTTCGTCCTCGAGATCGCGTAGCTTGTCCACCGCCACAACAATACCGGTCAGGGCCTCCTCGGCGGCATCGATCCATTCCTTCTCTTTCTCTCCTGTCTGATAGCGTTTGAGCAACTGCAGATTACCGCTGATAACGGCCAGCGGGTTGTTGACTGAATGCTGAACCGTATTCACGATACGGTGGATTGTTTCATATTCGGCGGTCAGAGCCTTGCGGATCGCCGCCCGCTCGCTGCGCACCATCAGCAGCCCGCCGGCTATGAGGATGAGCAGCGAAAAACCGACGCCGACCAGAAGCGTCAGGACCGGGAGTTCGGTTGCCGGGATTACCTGATTGCAGAGTTCAACCGTGCCGAGGAAGAGCAGGGCGGTAACGATCCCCTCACGCAGACCGAACCGGAACCGGATCACGTATGTCAGGGCCACTGTGGCCCAGAGGGCCCAGAAGGGGCTTTCCAGCCCGCCGCTGTTGAGCAGGACCACGGTCACGGCGGCGTAGTCGATGAATGTCGAGCACCGCGTGGCCGCCACCAGTCGGAAATGGCGGTAGGGAGCCCAGAAGTAGTACCCCAGGGCGTAGAGGAGGTACCCGAGAATAAAGAACAGATAAGGGATCGGGCGGAAGATCAGTTCGAGCAGGTCCATCGAGACCAGATAGGGACTGATGGCGATGGCCAGCACCCCGATCCCGACCCGCAGGCGGGCCATCGTATGTTCGGTTTCGACCGTGCTGGCTTCGAGGAAGCGCTCGAGACTTTCCTCCTGAAATTCGTATTCCGGTTCCATCAGTGTTCGATCATCTCCTGCACGATCCGGATGGTGTTGAAAACCAGAGCGAAGGAGTAGAGCGGAAAACGAGTGCGGCCGGGAATGAGACGTGTCATGAAATGCCTTCCGCAGGAGAAAGAACAATGCCGCGAATGCAGGTCCGAGCTCTCCGGCCCGAGAGTAGTGCAGGACCGCCGTACGATTCAAACCGAATGATCCGGTGTGAACCGGGGTGTCCGTCAGGTTGAGACGCAAGCCTCGCAGATAGGACTTCAAAACCCCGGCTCCGGTGTGCCATAGTATCATCCTGCCGCCGTATCAGACGCCCGTTGAATGATTGTCCCGGTCGGCGCTGGGAGCCGGCCGCCGGGACCGCGCCGGAGGAGGTAGGACATGCCCCTGTTGCTCAACCGTCAGGAAGTCACCCGGGTTCTGGAGATGGCCGACTGCATCGATATTCTGGAGGCGGCCTTCACCGAGATGGCCGCCGGTACGGCCGAACTGCCTCTGCGCACGGTGATCAAAGCTCCCGACGGGCTCAGCCTCTATATGCCTGCCTACCTGCAGGAAATGAACGCCATGGCCTGCAAAGTGGTTACGGTCTACAAGGACAACCCGGCCAAACACGATCTGGCGACGGTTCTGGGAACGGTCCTGCTCCAGGATGCCTCGACCGGACAGGTCGTCTGCATCATGGACGGTGGGTACCTGACGGCGGTCCGCACCGGGGCGGTCAGCGGTCTGGCGACGAAGTACCTGGCACGGGAAGGGGGGCCGCAGACGGCAGCCGTTTTCGGGGCCGGCGTACAGGCCCGGATGCAGCTCTGGGCGGTCTGCGAAGCGCGCGAGATCGAACTGGCCTGGGTCATGGATGTCGTTCCCGAGGCGGCTGAGACCTTTGTCATCGAGATGAGCGAGAAGCTGGGCATTCCGGTCCGGATCGCCGAGGATGCGAGTGTCATGCTCGAGGCGGACATCATCTGCACCGCCACCTCCAGCGCCGAACCGATCTTCGACGGCACCGCGGTCAAGTCGGGCACCCATCTCAACGGTATCGGCAGCCACTCCCCCGGGGCCCGCGAACTCGACTCGGCCATCATCAAACGTTCGGTGCTGATCGCCGACTCTCGCGAGGCCTGCCTGAACGAGGCCGGCGACGTCATGATTCCGATCTCGGAGGGGGTCATCACCGCCGACCACATCCACGCCGAACTGGCCGAGATCGTGGCCGGCTCGAAGCCGGGACGGACCTCGGAGGAGCAGATCACGCTCTTCAAGTCGAACGGTCTGGCGATTCAGGATGCCGCCACGGCGCGCCTGGTGTACGACCGGGCCCGTGAGGCGGGGATCGGTACCGAAGTCGATTTGTAGAACCGGCTCCCTCCCCGGTATCGCGATCCCGTAAAGATACCGGGGGGTGTCAGGCCGGCGGCGGAAACCGGCCGGGCGTCAGGTGGCGGCCACCCGGGCTACGGCGCAGTGGTGTACGCCTCGCATGCTGCGCATGTCATCGGCCAGGGCCGTGATCCGGTCACTGGAACCCCGCACGACGATCACTTCCAGGCAGTTACCCTCGTCCAGGTGCACGTGCAGGTTCGAGATGGTGAGATCGAGGGCGTGGTGCTGACGGTGGATCAACTTCTCGGTCAGATCCCGCTGGTGGTGGTCGTATACCAGGACGATTCCGCCGGCGACATCGCCCCCTTCTTCCCACTTCCCGGCGGCCAGGCTCTGCCGGATCAGATCGCGAATTGCTTCCGAGCGGTTGGTGTAGCTTTTCTCGGCGATGTACGAGTCGAAAGCCTCGAGCAGTTCGCTCTCGATCGAGACGCCGAAACGAACCAGTTCTGACATCGATGCACTCCCTCTGACATGATTGCGCTCAGCCAGGTACCCGAGCGAGTCTACCGGACATCCGTGTTACATTCAAGGATTCATCGTAGCACACAGTGGGAGAACAGCTGCAACTTTGCCCGCCGGGAGCCGTATTCCTGATCAATGGAAAAAACTTTTCATTAAGGAACTTTCATGCCCGGTCCATCCGCAGGCGGTGCCGCAGGTCACTCCCCGGGGTTTTCGTCCCGGCGCCAGCCGGCCCTGCATCGTCTGAGCCGCCGCGAGCGGGAGATCGTGAACATTCTCTACGAACTCGGCTCGGCGGGGGCTCACGAGGTCGTCGAGCGAATGAGCGACGACCTGAGCTATGACACGGTGCGGGTGACACTCTCGATCCTGGAGAAAAAGGGGTATCTCGTGCACCACCGGGAAGGGCGCCGCTACATCTACACCCCCCGGACCTCGCGCGAGAAAGCCTCACGCAGCGCCATGCAGAACCTGCTGCGGACCTTCTTCGACAATTCACCCTCGAAGGCCATCCTGACCATGCTCGATGTCTCCGGCGAACGGTTGAACGAGGAGGAGCTGGAGCGGATCAGCCGGCTGATCGAGGAGGAGAGGGAGACGTGATCTCTCTCGCCCTGCTGCAGCAGCTCGGTCCGGCGGCCGGGGTCGTGTTGGCCACCATACTCGTCAAGGGCAGCCTCATCCTGCTGTTGACCGGCCTGGCAATGAAATGTCTGTCTCGGGCCTCGGCGGCCAGCCGGTGTGCCGCCGGGAGCCTTGGACTGGTCGCCCTGCTCGTGATCCCGCTCTATATCGTGTTCTTCCCCTCGTGGCAGTTCGGCCATCACCGGCTGCTCGGATCCGGGACCGGACCGGTGCTTGAAGCCGGATCGGCGACAGTTCCCACCCCGGCCGTACCCGGGAGCGAGGAACCGGACCGGAACCTCGAGCCGGAGCCAACCGCCTCGCAGAGTGCCTGGGTCACGACCGGCGATATCCTCAGCCTGGCCTTCATCCTGATCTGGATGGGTGGTCTGGCCGCGATGCTCTGGCGACTGCTTCGGCATGCCCTGGTGGCCGGCCGGATTCTGCGCCGCTCGGTCGCCGGCGGTGATCCTGAACTCACCGTTCTCTTCGACCGCCTGAAGACTCCGATCCCGTCGCCCGGGCGGGTCAGGCTGCTGATCTCGGCCGAGACCGCGATTCCGTTCTCCTGCGGCATCCTCAGGCCGACGATCGTCCTGCCGGACGAGGCCCGCAGCTGGGATCGGGCACGGAAACGGAGCGTTCTGCTGCACGAATACGCCCACCTGGTGCGGCACGACCATCTCTGTCACCGGGTGATCGAGATCGTGCGGGCGCTCTACTGGCCCAATCCCCTGGTCTGGTTCATCGCCCGGCGCCAGGCGGTCGAACGCGAGCGGGCCTGCGACGATTTCGCTTTGCGTCGGGGCGTGCGATCGGCCACCTACGCCGGTCATCTGCTGGCGATCGCCCGATCCCAGCTCGGTCTGTCGGTGCCGGTCGGGTCGGTGACCATGGCGGCAGGTTCGGGACTCGGCGAGCGGATTGCCGGGATTATGGATAGCAACGTCGACCGGAGCCCGGTCCGATCCGGGCGACTGCTGCCGGCCGCAAACGATTCCGATCCCCGGCTGCGCGAGATGGCCGTGCTGGCCCTGGGCGAGATCGAAGATCCCGTCGTCCTCGATCCGCCGGCTGGCGGCCTGCAAGCTCGGAATCTACGGCCTCGTAGAGAGCCATCGGGTGATACGGGCCGTGAATCCTCTGCTCGACACCCTGGATGATCCCGATCCCGGGGTGCGGGCGAT
>Ga0180431_10002499_pt1 | contig 24595 bp, 16 predicted proteins | sample SS_ome_11_FD_132459 | JGI IMG/M metagenome (GOLD analysis project Ga0180431, IMG submission 132459) | Hypersaline lake sediment archaeal communities from the Salton Sea, California, USA - SS_1_MS_1 metaG | ecosystem: Environmental > Aquatic > Non-marine Saline and Alkaline > Hypersaline >... | reverse complement strand
TCCGGATCGCGCCGCCGCTCGTCTTGCCATCTGAGGAGGGAGAGAACCGTATCATCCAGGTATACGCCAGTAAAGTTCGTCTCCAGGATCTCTGCCAACGTGAGATTGGCGTGCTCGAGGTGCGCCACCTCCAGGTTGGCGTGTTCGAGGTGCACCCCGAAGAGCGAGGCGTGCTCAAGGTGCACAGCGTGGAGGTCGGCGTGCTCGAGGTGCGCCCATGAGAGGTGGGCGTGCTCGAGGTGCGCATTTTCGAGGTTGGCGTGGTCGAGGTGCGCCCCATGGAGGTCGGCATATTCGAGGTGCGCGTCCGTGAGGTTGGCGTGCTCGAGCTGCGCACCCATCAGAATGGCGTGCTCCAGGTGCGCCCTCTTGAGGTTGGTGTGCTCGAGGTGTGTTCCTGCGAGGTTGGCATGTTCGAGGTGGTCACGCCAAAAATCTGGGCGGGGGGACTCAGTCCCGCGCGGGTTGGGGAACCGCCCTCTGAAGTCAATACCTCGAAGATCGCACCTGGTTTGAGCTAACGGCCCCAATCTTCGTGTCAATTTGAGCACAAACTCAGGAACAGCATTTGCGGGCATTCCCGCATCTATCCACGCAGCCACGTCGCGGGTGCGTTCTTCGGTCCAGTACGTGCGGAGCTTGTGAAGTTCGTCTTCGGTGTATTTCTCGCCTTCGTGCAGCTTCTTGAACGGTATCGCATCGAGGCGGCCTTCGGGCGCCATCCAAATGTCGTTCGGCACGGGTGGGTCTCCTTGGTGGACTGATTTGCGCGTGCGTGTCTATTGTAGGTCGTGGCCGGGGTGGCTGCAAGAAGGACAAGCTGGGCTCCGAGGTTCAATCCTTCGTGGCGAGCTTGATGTCGCGGAGGAGGAGCTGGACGGTTTCTTCGCCCCGATAGTAGTTCAGGCGCGGGATGTAGGCGATGTCGTAGCGCGCTTCGCTGTCGCGCAGCCGCGGCAGGAGATCGCCCATCGAGAAGCCGATCGCCTCGACGACCGAATCCTTCGTCTCGAACCACAGCTTGAGGTGGTTCGACCCGACGATCTTCGGCGACCACTTCAAGAACACCCCGCGCGAGGCAAAGACGGGCTGGGGATTGCCGTGGCCGAAGGGCTCGAGGATCTGGAGCTGGCGGACGAAATCGAGTGTGATCTCGCTGAGGTCGGTTTCGACCTCGACGCTCAGCGAGGGGACGTACAGCTCGGTGCCGGGGAAGCGGCGGCGGGTGACCTCGTCGAACCGGCTGCGGAAGGCTTCGATGTTTTTGGTGGGGATCTGGAAGCCCGCGGCGAGGCGGTGACCGCCGTAGTTCTCCAAAAGGTCCTCGCATTCCCGGAAGGTCTCGAGCAAATCAATATCGCCGATGCTGCGGGCCGAGCCCTTGGCGGTGTCGCCGTCAATCGAAATGATGGCGGCGGGGCGATGGTAGGCCTTGGCGATGCGCGAGGCGACGATCGGCACCACCCCGAGGTGCCAGCGGTCGCTCGAGAGCACGATGGTCCTCGAGGCGTCGAGGTCCACCGTGCGGGCGACCTCGGCCTCGACCTCGCCAAAAATTTCCTGTTCGATCTTTTGGCGTCGGCGGTTGTTCTGCTCGATCAGCGTCGCGAGGTTGAAGGCTTCCTTCTCGTCATCGCTGCACAGGAGCTCGACGCCCGTGTTGGCATCCCCGAGCCGGCCGACCGCGTTGAGGCGCGGCGCGAGCCGGTAGGCCACGTCGTAGCTGGTGATCTCCTCGTTGACGTTGCTCACCGCCTTGAGCTCCTGGAGGCCGATCCGGTCGCTCCGGCTCAGTTGCCGGAGGCCGTACTGGACGAGGATGCGGTTCTCGTCGAGGAGCGTGACCGTATCGGCGACCGTGCCGAGCGCGACCAGGTCGAGCTTGTGCTTGAGGCTGACGTTGGCGCGGTCGAGCAGGCCGCGTTCGACGGCGCGGCCGATGAGGCCGTGAACGAGCTTGAAGGTCACGCCGACGCCCGCGAGGTCCTTGAACGGGTAGGTGCTGTCGGCTCGTTTCGGGTTGATGACCGCGACGCATTCCGGCAGCGACTCGCTCGGCTCGTGGTGGTCGGTGACGATCACGTCCATGCCGAGCTCGCGCGCGTAGGCGAGCTCGGTGTTCGAGGTGATGCCGCAGTCCACGGTGAGAATGAGGCGCGTGTTCTGCTCCCGGCAGCGCTCGATGCCCTCGCGCGAGATGCCGTAGCCCTCGGTGATGCGGTTCGGCAGGTAGTGGCCGAAGTCGGCATGCATCGTCGTAAAAATGCTCGAGAGGAGGGCGACGCTGGTGATCCCGTCCACGTCGTAGTCGCCGTAGATTGTGATGTGTTCGCGCCGGGCGACGGCGGCGAGCACGCGCTCGACGGCGTGCTCCATGTCGTTCAAGAGGAAGGGATCGTAGAGGTCGCCCAAAGAGCCGTGGAGGAATTTTTCGATGGTGGCATGATCGCGGAAGCCGCGATTGACGATGATGCCGGCGATGATCGGGTGGAGGTCGAAGGCGTCGGCGATCTCGTTGGCGAGAGCCGTGTCGGCTTGGACGAGTTGCCAGGTCTTGCTTGTGAGTTGAGATCCTTCGCGCGTCATCGGGGCCGGGCTCCCGTGCTACTCTGCGAAGCAGCGCCTCCATTTCTCGTTGCTGCTCTGCGGAGTAGCTCTTCGCTATGTAGCACGAGGGTACTACAAAGGATGAATCGCTGCGAAGCACGGGAGGGTGCCCGTCTCGACGGTGCGGGGCGTGGCATATCAATGCTGGCTCGGCGCATACGGGTCTCGCTTGCGGGCTAGGTGCCGCTGCCGCCGCCGAAGTGGCGCGCGAGCTCGTTCCGTTTTTCCTCGGCGGCCTTGATCGTTTGGGTAAAGCGGCCTTTTTCGCCGCTCACGTACCATTGGATCGCGTTGTAGTAGGCCTTGAGAATGTGCGTGTAATCCTTGTGGGCGCGAGTGCTCAGCTCGACGATCATTTGCTGGCGCTCCCTGGCCCAGGCGACGGTCTCGCTCGACTTGTGGATTCGGCTGAGCAGCGAGATGTTGTCGTAGCCGTCGGGCTCCTTGCCGACCCAGAAGCGCTTCTTGGGCTTCGAGTCCCTGTCCTTTTGGTACACCTTGTAGGGGACCGCGAGGATCGCCATGAGCTCGTCGTCGCTCTCCTGGAGCGTCAAGTCTTTCTTGCGCTCGTCCTCGACGACGATCACCTCGTTCCGCTTGCCCAGGGTGCCGACGTAGCGGGCCTCCTCCATCTTGATCCACCCGAAGAACTCGCTGCCGTCGGGGTTGTAGTAGCGGATAGCCCACCAGCCGCGATACTCCTTGAGGAGTTCCACGGCGATGCCGAAGTTGAGCTGGCCGATGACGAGGTCCTTGGTGCTCGGGCTGATATAGACCTTGACCTTGGCGCCTTCCCCTTGGCCCTTGGTGGCCTGGACGATCTCTTTGGTTTTCTTGGGGTTGTAGGAGTCGATGAGCGAGTCGAGCTTGCGCCTCTTGCGCGCGATGGCCTCCTGCTCCTTCTTGCCCTGGCGGCAGCCTGGGCCCAGCGGCAGCAGGCAGACGGCAAGCATGACCAATAGAATGCGGCGCATCATTATTTCCTCCAGAGGGCCGAGGCCTGTCCGGCCCTTCGCGTTGAATGCTTCACGAACTACTCTACCCTAAAGCGGCCGGATTTTCAACCCGCCTGTTTCCGGTGCATGAGGAGCAAGATCGGGCTGGCAATGAAAACCGAGGAATAGGTCCCAATGACCACGCCGATGAGCATCGCAAACGAGAAGTCGTTGATCGCCTGGCCGCCCAGGACAAAGAGCGAGACGATCACGAGCAGCGTGGTCAGCGACGTGAGCGTCGTGCGGCTCAGCGTTTGGTTGATGCTCGTGTTGATGATCGTGCGGAAGTCGAGCCGCTTCATGATCTTGAGGTCCTCGCGGATGCGGTCGAAGACCACGATCGTGTCGTTGAGCGAGTAGCCGACGATAGTGAGGAAAGCGGCGATCGTCGGCGCGTTGATCTGGCGGCGCGCCAGCAGGAAGAAACCGGCGAAGAACCCCACGGTGACGAGCACGTCGTGGAGCAGGGCCGCGATGGCGCCCACGGCGAAGCGGAACTCGAACCGCCATGAGACGTAGACGAGGATGCCGCAGAGCGCGAGCAAGAACGCCACGAGCGTCTGGCGGCCGAGGTCGGCCGAGACCGAGGCCGAGATGCTCTCGACGCTGCTGTCGGCGATCCCGATGCCGAGCGTCTGTTCGATCTTGGCGGGCAACTCCCGGAGGCGCTCCTCCTCGTCGGGCGTGCCGCTGACCTGGATCCTGATCTTCGTGATCCGGCCGCCGGCGACGTCGAACTCCTGGACCCGCGCGTCGGTCACGCCGTTCTCGGCCAGGGCGGCCCGGACGTCGCCGACCTTGACCTCGTCCTCGAACTCGAGCCGCCACACGGTGCCGCTGGTGAAGTCAATGCCGAAGTTGCCCTTGAGGTCGCTGCCGAAGGCGACGAGCCCGATGACGATGACCGCGATGGACGCGATCATGGCGGTGCGGCGCGCCTTGACGAAGTCAATGCTTGGCTGCTTGAAGAAGCGGAACATCCTGAGCGTGGCGACCGACTTGTTGAGCAGCAGCAGGTCGAAGAGCACGCGCGTGATCACGAGCGCCGAAAAGACCGAGGTGCAGATGCCGATGCTCAGTGTCACGGCGAAGCCCCGTACCGGGCCGGTGCCAAGGAAGAAAAGGACCACGGCGGTGATGAGCGTCGTGATGTTCGCGTCGAGGATCGTGCGCAGCGCCTTGTGGTAGCCGGCGTCCACGGCGGCCTTGAGTTTCTTGGCGGCGGCCAGCTCCTCGCGGATGCGTTCGAAGATAAGGACGTTGGCGTCCACGGCCATGCCGATGGTCAAGATGATGCCCGCGATGCCCGGCAGCGTAAGCGTCGCCCCCGCGGCGGCGAGCGCCCCGAGGATGAGCACCATGTTGATCACGAGCGCGACGACGGCGAACAGACCGGAGATTCGGTAATAGATCGCCATGAAGACGATGACCACGGCGAGACCGATGACCGCCGCGCGCCAGCCCATGCGGATCGAGTCGGCCCCGAGGGTCGGGCCGACCTGGACGTTCTGCACGACGGCGATCTTGGCCGGCAGCGACCCGGAGCGGAGTTGGAGCGCGAGCAGGCTTGCCTCGTCGTAGTTGTCGAGGCGGGTAATGGCGCCCCGGCTCGAGAGCTGCTCGGCAATGTGGGGCGCGCTGATGACCTTGTTGTCGAGGACGATCGCCAGGCGCCAGCCTCGATAGCCCCGGCCCTCTTCCCGGGGGATCTTGTTGGTGGAGGTCGCGTGGTAGCGGCCGGTCACCTCCTTGAACCGCTGGACCGCGTTCCGGTCCTTGATGCGGAACGCGACGTTGGGCCAGTTGCCGGCCCCTTGCTCGGCGCGGCAGCTGCTGCCGTCGAGGTCGTCGCCGCTGAGCACGTAGGGCTCGTCCTCGGAGCTGCGCAGCAGCAGCGGGACCCTTCTCTCGGTGCCGTCGTCGTCAACGTACTCATGGATGCGCAGGATCGTGTCCACCGGGATGAGGTCTTCGGCGACAAGCTTGTCATCAAGCACTTTGAAATTGATGAGCTTGCCCTCATCGTCCTTGTAGGGGATGATCGCCTCGGGGTTGTCGGGCTGTTCAGGATCGGGCCCGCGATCGGGCAGTTCCTCGACGGCCGTCTCGTAGATGTTCAAAAGGCTCTCGGGGCCGTAGAGGGGGTCCTTGAGCTTTGTCTCCTCAACGAGCATCCACGCCATACAGGCCAGCTCCGTGATGAGGCGCTTGGCTTTTTCGATGTCGGTCGCGCCGGGGAGCTGGATGACGATGCGCGAGTTCCCCTGCTTTTGCACAATCGGCTCGGCCACGCCGAACTGGTCTATGCGGTTCTTGATCGTCTCGTAGACCTGCTCCTGGTGGTCGGGATCGGTCTCGAGGACCATGTAGATGCCGCCCTTGAGGTCGAGGCCGAGGTGGAGGACCTTCTCCTCGTCGCCGTGCCACCAGCGGGAGAAGTCGTGCGCGATGTTGCGCGACAGGCTGGCCTGGCGCGGCATGCGGGTTTTGACCTCGAGCTTGATGATCTGCTTGGCTTGCTCGTAGACGGGCAATTGCGCGTATTCTTCGGAGGCGACCTCTTTCGCCGTCATCGCCTCGAGCTGCGTGGCCAGTGCCTCGCGCTCGGCGGCGATCTCCTTGCGCTTCTTTTCTCTGTCCGCCTCCTTGTTGATGGTGTTGAGGAGGCGCGAGAACTCGAGGTCTTCCTCGAGCTCGAGGTCCCAGCGGTAGTAGCGCAGGCTGAGGATCTGCTTCGGGCTCAATCCTGAGATCTCGGTGTACTCGAGCGGCAGGGTCTCGGTCGGCTCGTCGGTCAGGGTGGCCCAGCGGATCGTGGGCCAGACGAGCGCCAGGGCAAAGAGCGCCACCACCACCACAAGTACAATGCGCCAGCGCAGGTTCGAGCTCATGAACGCGACCTCCGTCCTGTGTTCCCGCTTTGGAGGATCGAGGCGGCTCCGGGACTTAGGTGTCCTGGAGCGTGCTCTCGCCCTCGTCCCGTCGTTTCACAATCTGGGCGACGCTCGCCCGGTTGATCTCGATCTTGACGTTCTCGGCCACCTTGAGCACGAGGCTCTTGTCCTTGAGCCCCTCGACGCGGCCGTGGATGCCGCCGATGGTGACCACCTCGTCGCCGCGCTTGATCGACTCGATCATCGCCTGCTGTTCCTTGCGCTGTCGTTGCTGGGGCCGGATCAGCAGGAAGTAGAATATGACGCCGATGAATATGAGCGGCAGGAAGGTGGTCCAGCCGCCAAGGAGGCCGCCGCCGCCGTCCCCGTTCTCGCCATTCTCCGCAGCGATCAAATACCAAGGCATTGTGTCTTACTCCTCTTCTGTCTCGTTACTGCCCGCGGCGTACCGGGCCAGGAAGCTCTCAGAGAACTCTCCAAAAATTCCCCGGCGGATGGCGTCGCGGATGCGTGCCATCAGCGTGCAATAGAAAGTGACGTTGTGCAGGCTGATGAGCCGCAGCCCGAGTATTTCGTTCACGTTCACGCAATGTCGCAGGTACGCGCGCGAAAAGCCGGCGCACGCCTCGCACGGGCAACCCGCCTCGATCGGCTCCGGATCCTCCCGGTAGCGCGCGGCCCTGAGCCGAAGCACGCCCCGCGAGGTGAACGCCTGGCCGTTCCGCCCGTTGCGCGTCGGCAGGACGCAGTCGAACATGTCTATGCCGAGCGCCACGGCCCGCACGATGTCCGCCGGCGTGCCCACGCCCATAAGGTACCGCAGCTGCTTTTCCGGAAGCAGCGCCGCGGTGAAGCCGGTCACCTCCAGCATTCGCTCGGTCGGCTCGCCGACGCTCAGACCGCCGATGGCGTAGCCGTCGAAGCCGATGCCGATGAGCTCCCGGGCACAGCGCTCGCGGAGCGCCTCGTACACAGAGCCTTGCACGATGCCGAAGAGCGCCTCGGGACCCTGTTCGGGCGCATGCACGGCGCGACACCGAGCCGCCCATTGTATGGATCGGTCCACCGCCTGACAAGCACTATCACGGTCGGCCGGGTAGGGGACGCATTCGTCCAGCACCATGGCGATGTCCGTGCCGAGGTCGCGCTGGATGCGCATAGCCTCTTCCGGCCCAAGGGAACAGAGCGCGCCGTCCACGTGCGAGCGGAACTCGACGCCCGCGTCGGTGACCGTGCGCATCGGCGCAAGGCTGAAGACCTGGTAGCCGCCGCTGTCGGTGAGGATCGGCCCTGGCCAGCCCATGAAGCGGTGCAGCCCGCCGACGGCGCGGACCACCTCGGTCCCGGGCCGGAGGCTGAGGTGGTAGGTGTTGGCGAGGACGACCTGCGCGCCGGCTGCACGCAGGTCGCTGGGCGAGAGCGCCTTGACCGCGCCATACGTGCCGATCGGCATGAACGCCGGCGTCTCGAAGACGCCGTGGGCGGTGGTGACGGCGCCGAGCCGGGCGGCGCTCGCGGGGTCGGTGGCTGCAAGCTCGAACTTCACGACGCCCCCATCCCGCCGTAGCGGATGAGCATGGCGTCGCCGTAGCTGTAGAACCGGTACCCCTCGCGCTTGGCCTCCTCGTAGGCGTAGAAGATGAGGTCGCGTCCGGCCAGGGCGCACACGAGCATGAGCAGCGTCGAGCGCGGCAGGTGGAAGTTGGTCAGCATGTGATGGACCAGCTTGAAACGATAGCCCGGCGTGATGAAGAGGTCGGTCTCGCCCGTGCCGGGCCGGACGGTCCCGTCGTCGCGCGCGCAGGTCTCGAGCACCCGGGCGGCGCTCGTGCCCACGGCGACGACCTGCCGCCCGGCCTTGACGGTCTCGTTGATGGCGTTGGCGGCGGCCGGCCCCAGCACGTACGACTCCGGGTGCATGTGGTGCTGGGCCACGGTCTCGGTTTTGACCGGCTGGAAGGTGCCGAGGCCGATGTGCAGCGTCACCGGGACGAGCTGGACACCTTTTGCGGCGATTGCCTCGAGGGTCTTTTCGGTGAAGTGCAGCCCGGCCGTCGGCGCGGCGACCGAGCCGGGGAGCCGCGCGTACACGGTCTGGTAACGGTCGCGGTCCATGAGCCGTTCGTCGGGGCGGCGGATGTAGGGCGGCAGCGGCGTGTGGCCGATCTCGTCGAGCCGATTCTTGATGTCGCCGTCGAGCGCAAAGCGGACCGTACGCACGCCCTCGGGCCGGGTGTCGAGCACCTCGGCGCGGACGGCGTCGTTGTCGAAGCGCAGCCGCGTGCCCTTCTCGAGCTTGCGCGCGGGCTTGGCGAGGCACTCCCAGAGGTTCGGCTCGATCTCGCGCAGGAGCAGGAGCTCCACCTCGCGTGCCGCGCCTTCGCGCCGGCCGAAAAGCCTCGCGGGGATCACGCGCGAGTCGTTGATGACGAGCGCGTCGCCCGGCTTGAGGTGGCGCGCGAGGTCGCGGAACGGCTCGTGGGCGAGCGTGCGCCGGCGGCAGTCGAGCACGAGCAGCCGCGAGGCGTCGCGCTCGACGAGCGGGTACTGGGCGATCTGCTCGGTCGGCAGTTCGTAGTCGAAATCATCCACGCGCATCGGCCAAAACACCTTGCTTCGAGGTCGCGGCGATGCTAACAGCGGCGGCGCGACGCGGCAAGCTGAAAGGGCGCCGCTGGGGTGAGTTTCCCGACGAGAGGCTTGCGCTCCGGGGCCGGGCGTGCTACAAGCGGGTTCCTCGATGGTTGGAGGAGGTCGGCCCCGAACCTATGGATGAGATCGAACGGGCGCTCGAGGAGATTCTGGGTCGCTACGATCTTGATGACGCGGCCCAGCGCCGCGAGGCCTTCGAGGAGTGCCTGCGCTACGCCGAGGAGGAGCTCGGCGCCGACCCCGCGTGCAACCGTTTCCTCGATCTTGTGGCCAAGCGGCTCCGGCAGGACGAGCCGGTGCACTTCGACTGGGTGCACAACGCGGTCCCGCCCGACGAGAACTCGTTCATCCACTGCGACTTCGACGAGGAGCAGGGGCTGCAGGTGTCAGCGAACGCGTCGGGCCTGCAGTTTTTGATCGAGACGCTCCAGACGCTGCTTGACGGCGAGAGCGCCGCCGACCACACGCACCTTTACTTCCAGGAGCCGCCGCTGACGCTGAGCTCGCAGCCGATCGCGCTCTTCAAGGACCCCGACGAGTGGTTCATGGAGCGGAACGAGGAGTACGAGGAGCCGGGCGAGCCGAAGCCGCGTTTGTTCGGCCCGGCCGACGTTGTGGCGCTGCAGCCGCTGACGTATCCGCCGGAAGCGCTCGCGATCTCGCGCGGCACGGTGTACCGCGTCTATGCGTGGAAGGCGTTCGAGGGCGAGTCGGCCCCGCGCAAGGACTATCCCGGCCCGCCGGAGCGCCTGATTCTTTTTACGATCAATGACGATCGCGGCGAACGGGTGCAGGTCGCCTTCCACCTCGACGATCTCGACGTGCACTACTTTACGCTGAAGGATTTGCTCAGCCTCTTGCCGGCTCGCCGCCGGGGCGGTAAGAGAGAAGGATAAATGGAACCATGGCCGGCTCGGACGGCCCAAGTTGACGAGGGACGCCGATGCAAGTGTACCAAGGCCCGACCTACGAGATGGCCGTCAGGCAGTTTGACATTGCTGCGGACTACCTGGGGCTCAGTCAAGAAGCGCGCGTGCGCACGCGCGTGCCGAAGCGCGCGGTCGTCGTAAGCGTGCCGACGCGCATGGAGGACGGGCGCGTGGAGATGTTCGCCGGCTACCGCGTCCAGCACAACCTTTCTCTGGGGCCGTGCAAGGGTGGGCTGCGCTACAGCCCGGAGGTGAGCCTTGGCGAGGTAGCGGCGCTGGCGATGTGGATGTCGTGGAAGTGCGCGCTCGTGGGGCTGCCCTACGGCGGCGCCAAGGGCGGAGTCTGCTGTGACCCCTCGGGGATGAACTTGGGCGAAATCGAGCGCATGACGCGACGGTTCACCCAGGAGATCCTCCCGCTCATCGGCCCGGGAGTGGATGTGATGGCGCCCGACCTCGGCACGGACGAGCAGACGATGGCCTGGATTATGGACACCTACAGCATGCACGCCGGACACGCCGTGCCCGGGGTCGTCACCGGCAAGCCGGTCACAATCGGGGGCTCGCTCGGCCGGCGTGAGGCGACGGGGCGCGGGGTCTTTTCCTGTGTGCAGGAGGTGCTCGATCTTCTCGGCCTGTCGCTGGCGGGCCTGCGCGTCGTTGTGCAGGGCTTCGGCAAGGTGGGGAGCGTCTGCGCGGCGTTGTTCCGAGCGGGCGGCGCGAAGGTGATCGCGGTGAGCGACGTGCGAGGCGGTGTCCACAACGGCGGCGGCCTGAATATCGAGGCCCTTCAGCGGCACGCGAAGGAGGCCGGATCGGTGGTGAGCTTCGCCGAGGCCGAGCCGTTGACGAACGAGGAGTTGCTCGCCCTCGAGTGCGACGTGCTCATCCCCGCCGCGATCGAGCGCCAGATCACCGAGGCGAACGTCGGCCGGCTTCGGTGTCGCGTTCTCGCCGAGGGGGCCAACGGGCCGACGACGCCCGAGGCCGACGAGCTCCTGAACGGTTCGGACGTCTTCGTCATTCCCGACGTGTTGTGCAACGCGGGCGGCGTGATCGTCTCGTACTTCGAGTGGGTCCAGGACCTGCAGAATTATTTCTGGAGCGAGGACGAGGTGAACCAGCGGCTGAACAACATCATCACCCGCGCGTTTCGCCGCGTCCATGAGGTCCACGTACGCGAAAAAATTCCGATGCGGCTCGCCGCCCTCTCGCTCGGCGTGCGCAAGGTGGCCGAGGCCAAGACGCTGCGGGGGCTTTTCCCATGAGGTCGCCCGAATGAGCACGAAGCGCCGCCCGGACAACCGCTACGTCGTCATCCACGGGCACTTCTACCAGCCGCCCCGGGAGAATCCGTGGATCGAGGCGATCGAGCGTCAGCCGGGTGCCGCGCCGCACCACGACTGGAACGAGCACATCGCCTGGGAATGCTACTTGCCGAACATGGTCTCGCGGGTGGTCAACGACGCCGGCAAGATCGTGGACCTGGTCAACAATTACCGTGCCATCAGCTTCGACTTCGGCCCGACGCTGCTCGCGTGGCTCGAGCACGCCTTCCCCGGCGTCTATGGGGCGATCCTTGCGGCCGACGCCGAGAGCGCGGCGGCCAACGACGGCCACGGCAACGCGATGGCCCAGGCATATAACCACATGATCCTGCCGCTCGCGAACGAGCGCGACCGGCGCACGCAGATTCTTTGGGGGATCGAGGACTTCCGGCACCGCTTCGGGCGCGACCCGGAAGGGATGTGGCTCCCCGAGACGGCGGTCAACAACGCGACGGTGCGCGCGCTTGTCGCGGCGGGGATCAAGTTCATCGTGCTCGCCCCGGGCCAGGCGTGGCGCTACCGGCCGATCGGCGCGCACGATTGGCACGAGGTCGCCGACGGCTCGATAGATCCGCGCCGACCCTACCGGGTGGTCATCGAGGGCGAGAATCGCGATGAGCCGCCGCTCGAGGGCGAGCTCGCGGTCTTCTTCTACGACGGCACGCTGGCGCACGGCGTCGCGTTCGATCAGCTCCTGGGCAACGCGGCGCAGCTGGCGGACCGCATCGAGGCGGCCTTCGGCGCGCCGATGCTGGCGCCGGCCCGGTTGGTCAACATCGCCACCGACGGCGAGACCTACGGTCACCATCGGCACTTCACCGATATGGCGCTGGCGTACGTGACGAAGTACGAGCTGCCCCAACGCGGCATCGCTCTGACGAATTACGCGGCGTACCTCGCGCAATTTCCGCCGGAGTTCGAGGTCGAGCTCAAACCGGGGCGCGCCGGGCTGGGCACCTCGTGGAGTTGCGCTCATGGGGTGGAGCGCTGGCAGGCCGACTGCGGCTGCACCACCGGCGAGCCCGGCCGGCACCAGAAGTGGCGCGCGCCGATGCGCCGGGCGTTCGACGCGCTCCGAGACGCGGCCGCCGAGCTCTTCGAGCGCGAGGGCGGCACGCTCTTCAAAGACCCGTGGGCCGCGCGCGACAATTACATCCGCCTCATTCTCGATCGGTCCGAGCAGAACGTCGGGGCCTTTATGGCGAAGCACCTCGCCGTGGCGCCCGAGCCCGAGGCGCGCGTCCGGGCACTCAAATGGCTCGAGGGCCAGCGGCACGCGATGCTCATGTACACGAGCTGCGGCTGGTTTTTCGACGACGTGTCGCGGCCCGAGCCGGTCCAATGCATGCTCTACGCTGCGCGCGCCGCGCAGCTCGTGCGCAACCTCACGGGCCGGGACCTCGAGGCGTCGCTCGTCGAAGCGCTGGCCGAGGCGCCCGGCAACACGATAGCCTTCCCGACGGGCCGGGACGTGTACGAGAAGCTCGTCAGGCCCTCGATCCTGTCGTGGGAGCGGCTCGTGGCGCACTACGCGATCACCATCGGCCTCGGCGACGAGCAGGTTGACCCGGATCGCATCTATCATTACCGGGTGGCGCGGCTGGCGGAACGGCGCTTTAGCGCGAACGGCGATCTCTTCGTCGCCGCGCAGCTGCGGCTCACGAGCGGCGTGACGGGCGAGTCGCAGCGCGCACTCTATTTCCTCGCGCACCTGGGCGAGGACCGCGTTTACTGCTACGTCGCCCGAGGCGCCGGCGACAAGCAGTATGCGGCGGTAGTCACCTCGCTCGGAGAGCACGCCGGGGACTACGCAGAGGTCGGCATCCAGGCGCTGGCCCGGCCGCACTTTGCGGGTGAGCCCTTCTCGCTCTCGGACCTCCTCTACGACGAGCGCGAGCGCCTGGTCACGAGGCTCCTGCACGACCGGCTCGGCGCCGCCTCGGGCCAGCTCCTTGAGCTCTTTTTGGACAACATGGGGCTTCTGAAACGCTACCACGACGTTGGGTGGCGGGTGCCGGCGGTGCTGAGGGCCTCGAGCGAATACGCGCTCGGCGAGGCGCTTGCTGAACGGTTCCGGGACCGCCGCGACGACCTGACGCGCGAGCGCGTCGCGGACCTCGCCGACGCGATCGCCTACGCGAGGGCGCTCGATTTTGCGCCCCAGCTCGAGGGCGCGGCGGTGGTTTTCGAGGCGATCGTGCTCGACCGGGTGCGCGCGCTCAGGGCGGCCCAAAGCGTCGAGAACGCGCACGCCCTGGGCGAGGCGCTGGCGATTGACCGCGAGATCGGCCTCGGCGCCCGGCTCTACCGGGTGCAGAACGAGTTCTTCGGTCTGCTCAGGGAACAGGCCGCGCGACTCCTTGAGGACGGGGGCTCAGACGAGGAGAGGCAAATCCGCGAGATCGTCGCCGAGGCCGCCGAGCAGCTCGGCTTCGACCTCACCGCGCTCCGCCAAAGCGCCGCACAGCAGTAGGGGCAGCCCGGTCTAGATAGGCGAGGTGTCTTCGCGGTCTCGTTGTCGCGTTTCACCCGCGCGTCTGGAACTTCCGCTTGAGGAACTCGTATATCTCCTGCTGTTCCGACCTGGGGAGCTTCCGAATCTTGGCGAGGATGTTCAGGGCTGTATCGGATGGCGGCTGGACGTTGGCCCGCCCCTGGTTGCACGCGGAGCAGAGCACTCTCAGATTGCCCTCGTCGTCCGTACCGCCCTGACTAATGGGCTTCACGTGATCGATGTGAAGGCGCACTCTACGGTTCGGGTTGAACGGATCTGGGTCTCCGGGACCCGCGCCGCACAACTGGCACGTATACCCGTTCCGCTCGAGAATCTGGTTTCTGAGCTGCGGGGAGATTGTCCGTGAGATGACGGGCTTCCGTTCCAGGTTCTCCAGGATGTACTGCCCTGGTTTCAAGTCGGCGCGGTCAACGTGGCTCTTGATCTGGAATCCCTCTTCGTCTCGCAGCTCACGAATCCGTCGCGCATACTCGCTGATGCCAGCAACCTTCCGAATCGCCTGAGTCCTCACCACCTTGCCGACATTCGCGATGAAGAACTCTCGTATCCTGTCTCGGGCGCCCATGTCTACCTCGCAACAAAGCGCGACAATCGCCCTTCCAGTCGCGCCAAGTCCTTGGTCTGGCACTGCCAAACCACAAGTACCCTCCACCCGTCCTTCCGCAGCTTGCGCATCAGACGAGCGTCACGCTTCATGTTCCCGCTGATCTTGCGCTCCCAGAACGTTCTGTTCGTCTGCGGCCTACTCGCCCTGGGGCATCCCTTGTGCCCGTGCCAGAAGCATCCATGCACAAAGACAACCTTTCGTTGCCCGACGATGACGATGTCCGGCTTGCCAGGGATGGCGGCCACGTTGCCGCGGAAACGGCACCGCAACCGCCTCAAACACTTCCTGACGAGTCGCTCAGGTGACGTATCCCGCCCGTGGACGCTTGCCATAATCTGGCTTCGCTTTTCGGGCGGAAACCTGTCCGTCATGACCATCCTCTCTAGCCGCGAGCATCGCGAGCACGCAATCGGCGATCCGCGCTGCCAGCACGGGCGGCACAGCATTGCCGATCTGCTTGGCTATCTCGATCTTCGAGCCGACGAAGCGAAACGAATCAGGAAAGGACTGGAGACGCGCCGCTTCCCGGTGAGTGATGGGGCGGTGTTGAGATGGGTGCAAGTACCGTCCCTTTTCCGGCTTGAAGAACTCCGTTCGGATCGTGAAGGCGGGACGATTCCACCAGAGCCTTCCGAAGAGGTCGGTTCCGCCCTCTTTCTTCCTAATCCAACACGCCGGTGTCAAGTGCCGCGCTCGTTCCTGCAAGTCAAAGCGGTTCATGCCTTCCTTCGGAATGGCCATGTACCGCTTCAGGCTCATTGGTGTCGGGGTGCGACCAAAATGAAGGTCAAGCGGAGGCGGTTCGTTCCTGATCTCTGTCCCCTCTGGGGGCGGCAGATCGCCGATGGCATCCCGCACTGTTCGCCAAGGTCTTGGCCGCGAAACGTAGGAGTCAAAATCCTCGGAGAACAACATGCCTGTGTCGACATCCGCTGGTCTTCGGTGTGTTTTCTTCGGCGGGAAGAACCGGGCAGGATGCGTGAACCTGCACCCGACGATGAACGCGCGCCAACGTGTCTGCGGCACGCCGTAGTCCGCGGCGCAGAGTTTGGCGAATGCCACCTTGAAACTGAGCGAATGCGCGACCTCCGAGATCTGCTCGTGTTCCTCCGAACCAAGGAGCTGGGGAACGTTCTCCATCACGAAGATGTCCGCGCCGCTGTGGTCGACGATCTGGAGGAAGGGCCGCCAGAGTTGCTTGCGCGGATCGCCATCCCGCTGTTTGTTCAGAAGGCTGAATCCTTGACATGGAGGACCGCCGATAACGACATCCGCCTTCGGAATGTCGCGAATGCGCCTCTCGACGATGTCAAGGATATCGTCCGTGGTGCAGTGATCGCCGAAATTGGCATTGTAGGTTCGTGCAGCATGGGCGTTGAAGTCGTTTGCCCAGACCGGTACAAACACTTGGCCCAGCGAGCTCGTGAACCCCACCGTGAGCCCTCCCGCTCCGGCAAAAAGATCTACCAGCCGATATGTCCGAGGACTTTCCCGAAGTAGACCCTTCTGCCGCGCGCGATAGACCGACTCGTCGTCGCTGAGCGTGTCGTACCGCTGGGGCTTTCTCCTCCTGCTTCGCACGATAGACCGAGGGCTCACCATACATCTTCCCCCGAGCGGCAAGGCAAGAACACTCCACTGTCCACCACACGAGCATCCTAGCTCGTTGGGGCTGGGGTGGTCAAGGATTCGTTCGCGGTTGCGCTCCAGCGCGTGGCGCGCAGAAAGGGGGAGGCCCGCGCCGCTGGGGGTGCGACGCGGGCCTTGGGGGGTATCGCGTGTGTCAGAGTGGGCTAGCTCTAAAATCCGCCGAGCGGTCGTCTCAACAGCGTCTCGCTCGGTACTCTCTCAAGCCTCTTCTTTTCCCTTTGTTCGCGCCGGGCGCAGCGTGCTCTTGCGGGGGCATCGGCTGAGCCTGCGGCCGCGGTCGGTGTCAACGATCAGTCCGTCGCGTGTGGCCGCACAAGTCGGGTGAGTAGGACGGTCGGATCCGGGCGGCGAAGAGGACATGCAACCAAAAGCCGTTCCCGCCGCGGGCGACCGATCGCGGAAAACCCCTTGATGGGGCGGCGCCTTCGCCGGGGCCGCCCGGGCGGATGGCCTCTCCCGAAATCATCTGTGCTTGTATCGCTTCGGCACGCATTGGACACACTCATCAGTGCTTCACTGCACGTCGAAACTAAGGAGAAACAACATCCGTGCCAGAGGTGGGCTATCGTTTTCTTACGCGTTGGCTGCGTGCATGTTGCAGCTTCGATAGCGCCTTCGAAGGCCGCACTCATCGTCTCTGATACGCGTGATTCTCACGCCTGGGGCGTGGCCGTCATAAAGGAGAGAACGGCGGCGGGGCCTCCCGGTCCCGCCGCCCTGCGTAGTAGGCGAGGCGTCGCGGCAAGAAGAAGCCCCCGGTCGGCATGACCGGAGGCTTCTTTCAGCTCACTTTTCGAGTTGTTACGCTTGTCTTAGCGTTTCCGCCTGGTTACCAGCAGCAGCAACGCACCAAAGCCCGCGAGGAGCATCGTCCCCGGCTCGGGGATCTCCCCATAGATTTTGGTGTAGAGACCGTTGCCGGCGTTGGGGTCGCTCGTGATGTTGACGTCCGTCTCGATCCTGACAACGCCCCCACCGTCGTAGGCCGTGATCCAACCGTTGTCAATGTAGCCCTCGACCTGGGTCTGCACATCGCCCTTGATGTACATCACGCCACCGCTGAAGTCCATGGAGTCGGGAATGGTGTTCCGAACCCATTCTTCGTCCGGCGGGTCAGTGCCGTGGAGACCCATATAGAGGCTCGCGGCGTAGAGCTCGCCGCCGTCCATGTGGGCCTCGCCATAGTGGTTCCCGGCGGTATTGCGCGACACGTAGAAGCCCTGCGTTACGTCGATCAGGCCGCCGTTCATGTTCAGCGTGCCATGACCGCCGTTTTCGCTGCTCGCTGGGTTGCCGTTCGGGTGGGTCAGGTTGAAGTAGGCTCCCACGTCGATCTTCCCGCCATCATACACGTTGATGGTGCCCACGGCGTAACCCGTGGCCGCCCCGGAATTACACGCATTCTGCAAGGCGCTAGAAAGGGTCAATGTGCCCCCATTCAGAACGTTCAGCGTGTGGGCCGGGCCAGACGGCATGATCGCCGGCGTGCCGTAGCCATTCACCAGAGTCGAACCGACGCAATTGGTCGTGTCCACGTCGGTGACGTTCGATGTGCTGCCGTGAAGACCCCTTGTGGCAACGAGGTCCGTCGTGGTTGGCACCCTGGCAAGGTTCCAGTTGGCGGAATCATCCCAGGAGTCAGTAGCTGCACCGCCACTGTAGTATATGATGGCCAGCGCACTGCTCACGGGAGCGAGCACCAAGACAAGCGCCATTATAAGCGCTAGTTTTTTGAACATTAAAATCCCCCCTTGGTTTCCTTGAGTTCTGTTGGTTCCAGATGAACCCCTTCAGTTAACTTTGGTCTGACAGCCCAAGGCTGCCGGGGGAAGATCCGCTTCTGCGCCGTGCGCCAAGTCCAGCCCCGCGTCATGCCGACCTGAAGCGCCTACACGCATTGAAAGGATCGCAAGGGAATTCTTTACGGATTCCCCCTTTTCTCGGGCGTATTATGCCACATGAACGGGTAGTTGTCAAGATAAAAAAGCAATCAAATCGGGAGAATCCTATTGCCTAAAGTAGCATGCTTTGGAGAATTTTGAAGATTTCCCGTTCGTTACGCCAGTGTTCACAAAAGCTTGAACAGAAGTGTAATGTAAAAAGCACACGGACGATAAGGTAATTAATGGTGGGACGAAAGTGTATCATAAACGCAATGTATATGCATGCTATACACCAGACACACAGCAAGGAGTCCTCTCATACCGCGTGTACAAAATGCGATTTTAGTCCTAAGAAAGTCGCCTGCGGCTGCCGCGCTGAAGGGCAACCCGGAGCGCGGCGCAGGCCGACGGGCGCAACGCCCGCTGGCGCCCGCCTCATTAGCCCACCTCAGGCGGCAGCACCCGGAAGACTTCATCCAGGCTGGTCTTGCCTTCCGCCGCCTTGCGGATGCCGTCGGCGGCCATGGTCGTCATGCCCTGGCCGACGGCGATGGCGCGCATCTCGTCCACGGAGGCGTTCCGCCGCAGCGCGGCACCGATCTCGGGCGTGACCTCGAGCACCTCGGCGATGATGCTGCAGCCTCGGTAGCCGATGTGGTTGCACTTGTCGCACCCGACGGCCTTGCGGAAGCCCCTGGGCAGGGCATCCCAGTCGATGCCGCCGACGCGGCACAGTTCGACGGCCCGTGCGAGGTGCTCCGAGCTGAGCTCGGCCTCCTCGCTGCACTCGGCGCAGAGCAGGCGCAGCAGGCGCTGACTCGTCACGAGTTTGGTCGCGTCGCCGACGACGAACGGCGGGCAGCCCATCTCCACCAGGCGGATCAAGGCCCTGGTCGCGTCGTCGGCGTGGAGTGTGGTCAGGACTATGTGCCCGGTGAGGGCCGCTTGGAGGGAAAGGTTGCCTGTCTCACCGTCGCGTAGCTCGCCGATCATGATCACGTCGGGATCGGACCGCAGCATGGCGCGCACCGTGCGCGGGTACGTCACCCCCTCGGGCGTGTTCAGTTGCGTCTGGACCATCCACGGGAACACGATCTCGACCGGATCCTCGACCGTGACCGTCTTGACCGTTGGCCCCGCCAAGTGCTTGAGGCACGCGTAGAGATTCGTAGTCTTGCCGCACCCCGTCGGACCTGTCACGAGGATAAGCCCGTGCGAGGCGTGCAGTGCGCGGAGCAGCTTCTCCCGGTCGGCGGCCGAGTAGTCGATCTGCTCCAGTGAGATCACCACGCCCGCCCGGGCAAGCAGACGCGCTGTCAGGCTCTCTCCGTGCACGCATGGCACAAAGCAGACGAAGACGTCCACCTGGTCGCCGCCGTAGTTGAACTTCATGCGCCCCGTCTGGGAACGGTGGCTCTCGTGCGGGTCGCACGCCACGAACCGCTTCCACTGCTCAACGACGGCCGGCAGCAGGCGGACGTCGAACTCGAGGCCAAGCTGAAGCACGCTGTCAATGCGATATCGCATGATGGCCCTGCGCGCCGTGCCGTCGTCGCCGGGGTGCGGATGGACGTGGACGTCGCTCGCGCGCGACCCGAAGCCCAACCGGATGGCCTGCGCCACGGCTTGCTGGACATCGGTCTCGTCGGGGAGCGAGACCGCCTTGGCCCCGATCTGGTCGGCGCGCTTGGTGAGCTCACGCACGAGCGGGCCGATGTCGGCGCGCAACTCGATGCGCGGCTCCTCGCCCTTGAGGAAGCGGTCAATCTCGGCCGGCTCGAAGCGCCACTGGCGGCCGACCTTGAGCCCCCTGATCTTGCCGGTGCGCAGCCACCTGTAAAACGTCGGGCGCGTGGTGCCCAGGCGCTCGATCGCCTTGTTCATTGTCAGCAGGCGGTCCGGCCCCTCGACCTCTTGCCGCTCTCCGGCGCGGGCAGCCGCCTTGCCCTTCTTCTTCGTTGCCCTCGGTCGCGCCTTGGTGCTCTTGCGGGCCGTCTTCTTCCTGGCCATGGTTGTTCTCCCCGGTACTTTTGCCGAATGTGTCACCATATATCATATCGCCTATAATATAGATCGAGTCAAGCAGAAAAGTGCAGAAAAACGCTGCCCCGATCTTCAGGGGTCGTCAGGGGAGCGGCGGATGGGTAGCGTCGGGCACGAGCGGGAGGGCGTGAGCGAAAGCTGCTGCTGTGGCGGAGGTTACACCGGTGTTAGGTAGCCGTGGGCGTGAGCCGGTTGCGGCGTTGGAGGGCGACCCAGAGCAGGGCGCAGGCCGGCGCGAGCAGCAGGCCGGCAAGCTGCCAGGTGGTGAAGAGGCCGAAGACGGTGACCGGATTGTCGCCTCGCAGGAACTCGATGAGGAAGCGGCTCACGCCGTACCAGATGCCGAAGAGGCAGAAAACCTGGCCGTCGAAGCGGCGCCGGCTGAAGAGGACGCTCAGCACGAGGAACAGCACGAGGGCGTTGAACGACGAGATGAGCTGCGTCGGATAGATCGGGATCGGCCACTCGGTGGCGCCGTGCGCGAGGTAGTGGTCGGCGGGGATCGAGTCGCGCGGGAACTCCTGTGCGAGCGGAAACGAGGCGGCGCACGCCTTGCCAAAGCAGCAGCCGTTGAGGTAGCAGCCGACGCGGGCGAACGCGATGCCGAGGGCGATTGAGGGCATGGCGATGTCGGCGCCGAGCCAGACGTTCGTCGTGCGCTTGCGCAGGAAGATGAGGCCGGCCGGGATGGCGAGGGCGATGGCGCCGTAGAAGCTCAGCCCGCCGGCGGGGAAGTTGATGAATTGCTTGAGTGCACCGAGAACGCCGGCGGAGGTGAACTCGCCCCAGTCGTCGAAGAGGAAGAAGAAGAGGCGGGCGCCGACCAGCCCGCTGAGGATGACCACGAGCGACAGGTCGAGGATAACGTTCGGGTGGAGGCCGGCGCGCCGGGCGCGCACGCAGGCGATGTAGATGCCCACGAGCGCGCCGAGGGCGACCATGGTGCCGTAGGCGGCGATCTCGAGCGGTTTGAGGCCGAAGGGCATCGGGATGCGGAAGAAAATGCGGTGCATGGGGTTACACCTCCTCTTCTTTTCCCTCAGGGGCCCCAGGGGCGTCTCCGGCCGGGCCCGTGGCCGCGTGGGGGTGCTTGGGCATTGTGGCGAGGCCGACGAGGAGGAGGATGATGCCGATGACGATGGCGACGTCGGCCAGGTTGAACGCGGGCCACTTGATCAGCTCGATCTTGATGAAGTCGCGTACGTGGCCGAGGCTGACGCGATCAATGAGGTTCCCGAGCGCGCCGCCGTAGATGAGGCCGAGCGCGACGCGCCCACCCCAGAGATGCGTCCGGATGAGCGCGCGGAAGATCACGGCGAGCAGCACGATGGTGGCGATAGTCGTGGCGGTCAGAATGAGCGCGCTCCCCGGCACGTTGCGCAGGAGGCCGAAGGCGGCGCCCTGATTGGTGACCTGCTCGAGCGTGATGACGCCGTGGAGCATAGGGCGTGGCCCGTCGAGGCCGAACGCGGCCGCCTTGGTGAGGTAATCGAGCCCGATGACGCCGAGCGCCACGACGGCGAGCAGCAACAGATGATTCAGGCGCACGGTCCCCCTCTCGTAGCGAATGTGCGAGCGTGAGTTCAGGTCAGGTTTGCACGAATGCCGGCGACGGCTCAATGCCCGCCTCCGGTCTCCTCCTTTTCCTTGCAGGTGATGCAGAGCGAGGCGAACGGCAGCGCTTTGAGCCGGCTTTGCTTGATCTCCTGGCCGCAGCTCTCGCACTTGCCGTAGGTCCCTTCCTCGATGCGCCGCAAGGCCTCGTCAATGCGATAGAGCACCTGTTGCTCGTTCAAGACCAGGCCAAGGTCGAGCTCACGCTGGAAATTATCGGTGCCCACGTCGGCCATGTGCATCGAGTAGCCTGAGAGATCGCCCGAGGAGTCGCGCTGCGAGCTGCTGAGCGTCTCCTCGGAGAGGCCGTTAATCTGGTCGCGGATCTGGGCCCTCATTTCGAGGAGAATTTTCTTGTACTTCTCACGGGTTCTCTTGTCCATGGTCTCTCGCCTCCGGTTACCGATGCTAGAGCCTGCTCGCGGCAATTCTCATATGGTTGTATCGCGCCTCCGGCGCTCTCGTGCTACGTAGCGTAGCGACTACGCAGAGTAGCATCGGCGGGCCGAGGGCGACCCGCCCCACATTCCGGGGCCTCTCCGACGCGACAGCGATGTAGGGCGGGGCCTCCTGGCCCCGCCGCCTGGTCTAGAGCTCGAGCGCCTCGAGCACCTCCAAGCAACGGGCGCACACCCCAGGGTGCCGCTCCGAGCCGCTGAGCGTATCGAAGTATTTCCAACAGCGGGCGCACTTGACGCCCTTCGTTCTCGTGACCCGCACCCAGAGGTTCTCCTGGGCCGCCTCGCCCAGCTCGCTGGCGGCGTCGGGCGCGACGCGGGTCACGGTGACTCGCGAGACGATGCACAGGGCCGCCAGGTCCTCGAAGCTCTCGAGGAAGTCGGCCAGCTCGCCGTCGGGCGTGAGGCACTCGACCTCGGCCTCGAGCGAGTTGCCGATCACCTTCTCGGCGCGCAGCGCCTCGAGGTGCTTCATGATCGCCGGCCGGATCGTGTCGAACCGATCCCACTTGGCCTCAAGAACGGGCTCGCGCCACGCCGGGTTCCCCTCGGGCCAACGCTCCAGGTGCGCGCTGTCCGCGCCGGGCTTGAGCAGGCCCCACGCCTCGTCGGCCGTGAACGCCAGCATCGGCGCGAGCATCAGGATGAGCGTCTCGGCCACGTGCCACAGCGCCGTCTGCGCTGAGCGCCGCTCGTGCGAATCGGCGGCCGACACGTAGAGCCGGTCCTTGAGCACGTCGAAGTAGAACGCGCTCAGCTCGACGACGCAGAAGGTGTACGCGCGACGGAACACCCGGTGAAACTCGAACCGCTCGTAAGCGGCCGCGACCTGCTCGAGCAGCTCCTGGAGCTTGGCGAGCACCCAGCGGTCCATCTCACAAAGATCGTCCAACGCGATCGCGTGCGCCGCCGGGTCGAAGTCGTGCACGTTGCCCAGCAGGAAGCGCAGCGTGTTGCGTATCTTCCTATAGGAATCGGCCGTTTGCTCGATCACATGAGGCCCGACCATCACGTCGTTGGTGTAGTCGACGCTGGCGACCCAGAGCCGGATGATGTCGGCCCCATAGGTGCGCATCACCTCGACCGGCGAGGTGATGTTGCCCTTGGACTTCGACTCCTTTTCGCCCGCCTCGTCGAGCGTCCAGCCGTGCGTCACAACGGTCCAGAACGGCGCCTGGCCGGTCAGGGCGATGCTGGTCAGCAGCGAGTACTGGAACCAGGCGCGGTGCTGGTCGCTGCCCTCGAGGTAGAGCTCGCACGGGAACTTCAGCTCGGGGCGCTGGGCCATGACGGTCTGGTGCGTCAGGCCCGAGTCGAGCCAGACGTCGAGGATGTCCTCCTCCTTTCGCAGGTCCTCGGGGCGGCAGCCGCTGGGCAGCTTCGCGTTCGGCGGGACGAGGTCCTTCGCCTCGCGCTCGCTCCACACTGAAACGCCGTGCTCGCGGACGAGGCCGACGAGGTGGTCGAGGATCTCGCGGGTGAGCACGGGCTCGCCCGTGCGGCTGTCATGGAAGATCGGTATAGGCACACCCCAATGCCTCTGGCGGCTCAGGCACCAGTCGGGCCGGGCCTCGACCATCGAGCCGATCCGCTTGATGCTGTGGGCGGGTATCCACTCCACCTGGCTAATTGCCTCGAGCGCACGCGCCCGCAGGTCGTGGTGATCTACGTCGAGGAACCACTGCGGGGTCGCACGAAAAATTACCGGTCTCTTGCACCGCCAGCAGTGCGGGTATGAGTGCGTGTACTCGCTCTGGGCGAGCAAGCGGCCCTTGGCCTCGAGGTGCTCGATGATCGGTGCGTTCGCTTCCCAGACCGACCGGCCGCCGAAGAGCGGCAGGTCGGCCACAAAGCGCCCCTGCTCGTCCACGGGCGAGAGCACTTCGAGCTTGTTGCGCTGGCCCATAATGAAGTCCTCGTGGCCGTGGCCCGGGGCCGTATGGATGATGCCGGAGCCGGCGTCGAGCGTGACGTACTCGCTGCCGAGGATCACTTTCGAGTCGCGGTCGTAGAAGGGATGTCGGGCCGTGAGGCCTTCCATCGCCGCCCCCTTCGCGCGGGCGACGATCTCGGGCTTGTCCCACCCGAGCTCGGCCTGCACGCGCAGGAGCGTGCCCTCGGCGAGGATGAGCGTCTGTCCGTTGACCCGAACGGCCGCGTAATCGAGCCCTTCGCCGACGGCGAGCGCCAGGTTGGCCGGCAGCGTCCAGGGCGTGGTGGTCCAGATCACGACGTCAGCCTCGGGGACGCCGAAGAGCTCGGCGAGCTTGGGGTCGGCCTTGAACTTGACGTAGATCGACGGCGAGGTTTTCTCACCGTACTCCACCTCGGCCTCGGCGAGGACCGTCTCGCACGTGCTGCACCAGTGGGTCGGCTTGAGGCCGTGGTAGATGTAACCGTCGAGGTAGAGCCGGCCGAAG
>Ga0180431_10002495_pt1 | contig 24615 bp, 24 predicted proteins | sample SS_ome_11_FD_132459 | JGI IMG/M metagenome (GOLD analysis project Ga0180431, IMG submission 132459) | Hypersaline lake sediment archaeal communities from the Salton Sea, California, USA - SS_1_MS_1 metaG | ecosystem: Environmental > Aquatic > Non-marine Saline and Alkaline > Hypersaline >... | reverse complement strand
GTAAGGCCCGGGGAAAACCTTGGTTATCCCGGATATATAAGAGTCACGATTGCGACAGATGAGATAAATAAGCTGTTCCTGGAAGCTTTTACCGGCTTGTACGGGGATACTTATAAATAGGGGGGATGATTAATGAGTAAAAAAGAGAAAGGATCATCACCATGGAAACAGTGGTAACCGGCAACGTTACTGAAGTAAAATTCGGCCAGGGGCTGCCTACAGTGATCATTGCTGAAAGGATCAATCCCACAGGACGTAAAAAGCTTGCTGCAGAGCTTCAGGAAGGCAAGCTTGATATTGTAAGAGAAGATGCCAGGAAGCAGACTGAAGCAGGGGGACATATCATTGATGTAAATGTTGGGGCAGTCGGGGTAGATGAAGTAGATATGCTTCCCAGGGCTGTTGAAGCAGTCATGGAGCAGACAAACCAGCCAATTTGCCTGGATTCTGCCAATCCCGAAGCGCTAAAGGCTGCACTTAAGATCTATCCTCATAAAGTGCTTATAAATTCGGTAAATGGCGAAGAAAAATCAATGAGTAACCTTTTGCCAGTAGTTGCTGAAAGCGGAGCTGCTGTCATATGCCTTATGATGGATGAAGACGGTATACCCGAGACCGTAGAAAAAAGGCTTGCCATTGGTAAAAAGATAATGGAAAGAGCCGAAAAGATGGGTATAAAGAGGGAAGACCTGGTATTTGATGCACTGGTTATGACCAATTCAACCAATTCCGAATCAGCTAATATAACCATGGAGACACAGAGAAGGATGGTAGCTGAATATGGTGTTGCCACTACCGGTGGATACTCCAATGTAAGCTATGGTATGCCTAATAGGGAACTTATAAATATAGAATTCATTTCTATGGGTATAATGAACGGGCTTACAGCACCTATAGCCGACCCCTTAACACCAGGACTTACTGAAGCTATGAAGGCCGCAGATTTCCTTGCAGGCAGGGATCCTTACGGCATGAACTACCTGTCACATTATAGAAAATAATCCAAGTTTACGGTATAATCTCCCTTGTTTATTAATTTGAGCAAGGGAGAATCAAATGGCTAAGGTACTTCTAAAAGACCTGACCAAGAGATTCGATGAAGTTGTCGCTGTTAACAAGATGAACGACGTCATCGAAGATGAACAATTTGTGGTCCTGGTAGGACCCTCAGGATGCGGTAAGACCACCACCCTGCGTATGATCGCAGGACTGGAGGAGATTACCGAAGGAGAAATCTATATCGGAGACAGACTTGTCAACGATGTCCCCCCAAAGGACAGGGACATCGCGATGGTGTTTCAGAACTATGCCCTTTACCCCCACATGGATGTGTACAATAATATGGCTTTCGGATTAAAACTCCGAAGAACCCCAAAAGCAGAGATCGAGAAAAGAGTACAGGATGCCGCCAGGATACTTCACATTGAAGACTTACTTAAAAGAAAACCCAAACAATTATCTGGTGGACAGAGACAGCGTGTTGCCCTGGGTAGAGCTATTGTAAGGGATCCCAAGGTGTTTTTAATGGACGAGCCTCTTTCCAATTTGGATGCAAAGCTGCGTGTACAGATGAGGACTGAGATCGCAAAGCTTCACCAGAGGCTAAAAGCAACTATCGTCTATGTTACCCACGACCAGACAGAAGCTATGACCATGGCCGACAAGATAATAATCATGAAGGACGGAATTGTCCAGCAGACTGGAAAACCCCAGGAAGTCTATGACCATCCTTCTAATATGTTTGTCGCCGGTTTTATAGGTTCGCCCGCCATGAACTTTGTCGATGTGACCGTAACCGATAAGCTGACTTTAAAGAATCACCAGTTCGAGATCGAGACACCGAAAAAGATAAAGGACATTATCAGCAATAATGACCTTAAGGGTAAAGACGTGGTAGTTGGCATAAGGCCCGAAGACCTGGAAGATTCTGCATTTATTGAAGGTGCCAGTGACAGTAATACCATTACCGCCGATGTAGAAGTAACAGAGCCTATGGGTGCTGAGATCTATGTCTATGTAGACATAAATGGCGTACTCATGACAGCCAGGGTCACACCAAAGTCTAATCTTAAAAGCGGAGACCAGGCAAAGCTGGCTGTAGACCTGGAGATGATCCATCTCTTTGACAAGAAGACAGAGAAGGCATATATATAATTTTTCCCGGCTTTAAGGCCTGTTAGATTATTGTTAAAAGGCAAAGCACGGCAATGTAAATTGTTGTGATTTGCCTTTTCTTTTTATAAAATGAACCCGTATGGAATCAAGATATGATGTAATAATCTCAGGAGCCGGCCCTTCAGGCAGTCTGCTGGGGTATTTATTATCCGGCAAAGGCATAAATACCCTCATTATAGAGAAGCAGTCATTTCCACGCTATAAGATCTGTGCTGGCGGCCTCCAGCACCGGAGTCTTGGCCTTATCCCATTCGATATTAAAAAAGTCCTGCATAAAAGCCTACATGGCATATATTTCAGCTATAGGGGAAGGGATGTGTTTAAAAAAAAATACAGCTTTCCTATAATCCACACCATAGACCGCGGGGAATTTGACCTATTCCTGGCAGAAAAGGCGCAGGAAAATGGATGTACCCTAAACTTTGATGAGACCGTTACCGGTTATGCGCAGGAAGATGGCGGAGTGAAGGTAAATACCGAGAAAAATTCCTACCGGGGAAAGATCCTTGCCGGAGCTGACGGCATAAGGGGTGCTGTTCACCGCGGCCTTACTTCCGGAGAGAAGATCCTTAAGATCCTGGGCTATGAAGCGGAGAAAAATGCGGACCTTTCAGAATATGAAAAATATGATGATGTCATCGGCCTTGATTTTGGAGGAACCAAAAGGGGATATGCATGGGCATTCCCAAAAAAAAATATAATATCATACGGTATTGGAGGCCCATTCTCAACAGCTGCAGCTATGAAGGAGTATTTCAAGGTATATATGAATGGAAATGAAAAAGGCTGTATGATGGAACTCAAGGCACAGTCAATACCCGTCCGTACGGAAAATACCCCTGTCTGCTGCCGCGGGATACTTGCAGTAGGGGATGCTGCCTGCCTGGGAGACGGCTTTACGGGGGAAGGTATATATAATGCCCTCAAGAGTTCAAGTATCGCGGCACTAAGCATAGAGAAAGCTTTAAAGACTTCTAATTATGGCTTTGAGGACTATCACAAAATGATAATGGATGAGGTATATGAAGATATAAAGATCTCGCTTACATTTTCCAGGATATTCTTCTCATATCCCATGTTTTTCTATAAACTACTCAAGACTAATGATAAATTCTTTAACCTGTGCTGCCAGGTGCTGAGGGGTGAAAAGAAATATAGCGATATATCTGGAAGATTGAATCTTTTTGGAAGATAATGGATTTAGGAAAAAGGTTCTTAATGAGAATATGAAAGGAAAAATCGATGGCTGAAAAAGAAAAAGAGACTATTATTGCCCAGATCTCGGACATACATGTGGGAGAGTCACATTTTGTTCCCAGTCTGCTAACCAGGGCTATAGATGAGATAAACGAGCTTGCTCCCGATATAGTTATCATAACTGGTGACCTTACCGCTAATGGGTTCAGGCGTGAGTATGATACAGTCAAGAATTACCTTGCTCCCATAAAGTGCAAGAACCTTATTGTGCAGCTGGGCAACCATGATTCCAGGAATGTGGGCTACCTCCATTTTGAGGAACTTTTCGGTGACAGGTATAAGACATTCAGCAATGAAGATATCACCATATTGGCGGCGGATTCCAGCGAGCCCGACCTGGATAATGGACAGATAGGAAGAGAGCACTATAAATGGATAAAAGAAGAATTCGCTAAAAAACCAAAGAAAAATTTTAAGATATTCTCCATGCATCACCACCTGGTATCAGTGCCTGATACGGGAAGGGAACGTAATATAGTAAATGATGCAGGGGATGTGCTGGAGACAATCGTGGATGCCGGAGTCGATATGGTCCTGTGCGGACATAAGCATGTGCCTTATCTGTGGAGGATAGAGGATATGCTGGTGGTAACTGCGGGTACTGTATCGTGCCTGCGGCTTAGGGGAATAATCGAACCCAGCTATAATATCATATACATAAGGGAAAAAGAGATAGACATATACAGGAGATCTCCTTTTGACAAGATCGAGAAGATACTGGGAGTTAAGAGGGTAGGCAGAAAGGCCAAGCTCTGTGAAAAGTTTATTACGGAAAAAAGATAATAGGGATAAAAAAATAATTGCCCTTATTGACGGGGAACATTATCCCGATGTCACTAGGGATGCAGTAAAAATCCTTAAGGACTGTTTTTCCGGCAGTTTTGCCGGCATAGTGTTCCTGGGCGGTACCGAAAAGCTGGTCCTTGATGATCTAAAGGGCTTTTTCAGGGAAGATGTATTTATCATTAGGACCCTGGATAGTGATTTCAGGGATGCCCTGAAACACTTTAAGCCCGATATTGCCTATGACCTGAGCGATGAACCGGTAGTAGACTACAGGGCCAGGATGAAAATAGCTTCCTTTTGCATGGCCCATGACTGCATCTATATGGGGCCGGATTTTGTATTCGAAAACCAGAAGCCTTCTATAAAGCTTTCCAAGAAATCCATATCAATAATCGGGACCGGGAAAAGGATTGGAAAGACTGCAATAAGCTCCTATGTGGCCAAGCTGTATTCTGAAGAGGACATAAATACAGCTATCCTGGCAATGGGTAGGGGAGGGCCCAGGGAACCCCAGCTCATAAAAGGCGATGAGATAGATATTGACCCGGAATACCTCCTGGGCTTAAGCAGGAAGGGGCTGCATGCCAGTTCTGATTATATTGAAGATGCCATGCTAAGCGAGATAACAACCATAGGATGCAGGCGATGCGGCGGAGGTTTTGCCGGAAATATATTTATGACAAATCTGGATGAAGGCGCAAAGATGGCTGAAAGCCTTGATTCCGACCTGATCATTGTCGAGGGAAGCGGAGCATCCATTCCGGGGATAGATACAGATCACAAGATATGTATTATAGGGGCTTTCCAGGATTGGATCAGCCTAATAGGATACCTGGGGATCTACAGGATAATATTGGCAGATATCATAATCCTTACAATGTGTGAAGAACCCCTGGCAGATAAAAAAAAGATAAAAGACATGGAATCCAGGATAAAAAGATATAATAGCCATGCTGTTATTTTAAGGACTGTTTTCAGGCCAAAACCGCTTTCAAATATAAAGGGCAGGAAAGTATTTTTGGCTATGACTGCCAATCCGGATATAAAAGATAATATAATAAAATATATGGAAGCTGAATATGGATGCAAAATAGCGGGAATAAGCTTTAATCTGTCCAGGAGGGATGAATTAAGGAAAGACCTGTCTGATTGTTCCGGTTTTGATACCATACTTACAGAGCTTAAGGCTGCTGCAGTAGATGTCCTAACCGAGTATGCTTCTGAAAACAGGATAGAAGTCTCGTATATTGACAATATTCCAATTATTACAAGCAGGGGAAAGAACCTGAAAAAAGAGCTAATGGGGCTAATAGAATAGGAGATCTAAGGTCATGGGACATGATGAAAAAGAGGCAAAGCATAATACAGTAGTAATCTCGGATAAGAAAAGCGGACTTCCGTTTTCAAGGGGAATACTGGCATCATCCATTGCGGTCGCCGGCCTGGAGATGGTAGCAGCCCATAATATAGCTTCTGACATACAGGATTATTTTTTAGAGAATAAGGTCAAATCCATTACCCTGGATGAATTAAGGTCTCTTGCCTTTAGGTTCATAAAGGATGAGGCCGGACTGGAAAGTGCGGAAAAGTATTTGCTATGGCAATCAGTGGGAAAACTCCAGAAGCCTACTATAATCCTGGTAGGAGGAGCTACAGGCGTGGGGAAATCCACAGTGGCCACAGTGCTGGCAAACCGGCTCAATATAACCAGGGTAGTCTCTACCGATGCCATAAGGGAAGTAATGAGGGCTTCAGTATCTGAAAAACTTATCCGCCCCCTGAGAGGCTCATCTTACAGCGCTTATGAGAACCTGACCCTGCCTCCAACTGGAGTGGATCCAGTAATATTGGGTTTCAGGGAACAGGTGCTGGCAGTTAATGTGGGAATTGAAGCTATAATCAATCGGAGCGTTGAAGAAAAGATCGATATGGTGATGGAAGGGGCCCATATGGTACCCGGATATCTTGATACGTCAAAATATGATGATAAGGCAATAATAATCAGGATGGTAATAGCGGTCCCTGATAAAGAGATACACAAGGAACATTTTACCAAGAGGACCGTAGAGACCCAGGGATCCAGGCCCGTACAGAAATATATCAGGCATCTTGATAAGATCCTTATGATACAGGATTACCTGGAGGAGCTGGCTGTAAAGAATAGTGTCAAGATCATACAAAACTATAATCTGGATAATACTGTAAAAGAAGCTTTGGAGCTTGTATTCCAGACGGTAAAGAATCAATTTGCCAGCCTTGGTGCTGAATATACCAGGGGGTATTAATTGAGGGGTCCATTAATGGTAAAAGATACCTCTTTTTTCATTAGCCCATTATAATCTACCTCGACCCTGTATTCGCCAGGCTTATAAGCAGAATCGGCTTTTAAAAGATATGCAGCAATAATGCCGCTGCCCTCATCTCCGACTTCTATATCATCTGTCTGGATGATCTTATTGCCATCTTCTCCCATAAAAACCCAGGCAATACCTAATTGGTCACCTACTTTTACTCCGGTAACAGGTATAATTATATAAATAGTGGAATCCTCACTGGAAAATTCCCCGGTGCCGGTATCCTCAATGGCTTCTTTTTCAATATTTTCACCGCTTACCAGGTAAATATCCCCTATCCCTTTTTCTTCTTTTAGGGAAAAGAAAACCGCCACTGCTATTATTGCAGTGCAGATGATTATGATGGCTATACTGATCTTATTCATAAAGTATACCGGCTCCTGGACTTTTGCTATTATAACAAAACTGACAAAAATATTTGACTAAAATTTTCAATTGGTATATATTTTCTTGTGGCCTATAAGCAGAGGAAAAGATTATGCCAATATATAGTTACAGATGTGATAAATGCGGAGAGACCTTCGACAAGCTGGTAAAACCCGGAGGCAATGGCAGCATGCCCTGCATACATTGCGAATCGGATACCAGGAGGGTTTATTCGCCTGTGGGGATAATCTTTAAAGGTTCTGGCTTCTATAGCACAGACTATAAATCAGGGAGCAAAAGCCCTGCAGACAATGCTCCTGCTGCCAAGGATAAGGCAGATAAGGGCAAAGACCAGAAGCCAAAAGCTGAAAAAGGATCCAAAGAGAAAAAGTCCGGCAGCGCTAAGCCTGCAAAATAACCGGTTCTTGATTCATTGCTGTAATTTCTAATATTGCTAAATGTATTCCAAAATCTTACTAATAATATTATAATTATGTATTGATGATTTTATTAACATTTTTATCGATAATATTAATCTGGTTGCATGTTTCAAGTTTAAGATTTATGATTAGAGCCAGAGGCAGCAGGGTATCTGTGGAAGATGCGGCGAAACTGGAAGAAAGCATGCCCGACCTGGAGGAAGGGTCCCAGGCAGTTATGGGCCCTGTTATAATGTCTCTGGGAGTCATTATAATACTTAATCTGGTTGAAATAGGTTATTTTGTTTTTTGCGTATACCTTTTTAATGATTATTTGGTAATCACAGGTAGTGCGGTACTGGTAGGATATTCGCTTTATTCGATGATAAGGTTCCTGCCGAAAATTAAAAGCTTTGTTAAAAAACCGGTAAAGCTTTTAATGGAGCGTACAGAAGGGTATGAGAATATGCTGAACATATTTATGGCTTCAGCAGAAGTGCTTTTCTGTGTATATATACTCTATAGGATATTTTTTACACTTTAAAAGGATGAGATGATGAAAAATAAAAAATGGAAAGTATTTTTGATCTGCATAATGCTGACATTGATCCCGGCAATGACAAGTTCCTGTTTATTTTCTGGAATTTTCAGTACTGAGAGCAGTTCATCAGGCGTAAAAGTGGAGAAAGTTGAAGGAAGGGATTCCGGTAAGCTGACTGAAGAGGAATTTGGGGAACTCCTGAAAAATGACGATTTCCTGGAAACATTCGATACATTTTATTATCCCGACTCCAGGGTAGAAGAGGCCAGGGCTATTTCTGATGAAATAGATATGGTATATGTGATCCTGGAAACAGATGAAGCATTTGGTATTGTCGAGGACTATTACAGGAATAAAAAAGTTCAGTCCATCTGGAACCGGGACTTTATCTACCAAAAAAGTATGGCTGAACTGGAGGAAGAAGAGTTCATCGAGGAGGAAGCTGAAGATATCCTCATATCCAAATTCACTTTCTCAAGCAAAGACCGTGACAGGGTAGTGGATGTCCTGGTAAAGGAGCTATCTGCTGACAGGACCCAGGTAATGGTGACATACTGGGATCTCCAGTGATGAAAAAACCATGAATACAGGTAATAATTCCAGGATTTATACTGTAAGCGAGCTCAATCATCTTATCCGGCAGGACCTGGAAAAAAGCTTCTCCGATATATGGCTGGAAGGGGAAATAAGCAATTTTTTCTTCCATAATTCCCGGCATATGTATTTTGACCTCAAGGATGAGAATAGCAAGGTCAAAGTAGTCATGTTTTACCAGAATAACCGCAAATTGTTATTCGATATGGAGGAAGGTCTCCACATACAGGTAAACGGATATGTCTCTGTCTATGAAAAGAGGGGAGAATACCAGATAATAGCACTGGATGCCCGCCCGGTAGGGAAAGGCGCCCTGATACTGGCATTTGAGCAGTTAAAGGAAAGGCTTTCTAAAAAAGGCTTCTTTGACAGTGAGAAGAAAAAGAAAATACCTCTTCTTCCGGAAAAAATAGGCATCGCCACATCAATAGGCGGCGCCGTACTTAAAGATATGGTGTCGGTTCTCAAAAGGAGATTTCCCAATTTTCATCTTATCGTAAGGAATGTAAATGTGGGAGGGATGACTTCAGCAGCCGAATTATGCCAGGCTATTGATGATCTGTGCCAGTTTGGTGTGGACATTATAATAATAGCCCGGGGAGGTGGCTCCCTGGAGGATCTCTGGGGCTTTAATAGTGAAGAGCTGGCATGCAGGATATATGACTGCCAGATACCGGTTATCTCAGCAGTAGGCCACCAGACTGACTTTACTATTTCAGATTTTGTTGCAGACCTCAGGGCAGCTACTCCATCGGTTGCAGCAGAAAGTGTGATACTGGACAAGGAAAAGACAATCAGGGATATTTTTAGTATCAGGAGCATTATAATGGAAAGGTCTATGGGGCGGGTACAGAACTACAGAAGATATCTAATATCCCTTATAGACAGGAAATATTTTACCAGGCCCCTGACTGTCCTGGGCACCAGATACCAGGATGCAGGCATTGCACATAGAGATCTAAAAGATAACATTTCCAGTATTATCAGCATAAAAAAACAGGTCTTGTCCCAAAAAAATGCCAGGATAGTCCCCGACAGGATAAGGTCCAGGATAGTCTCCTATAGGCTGGCTTTGAAAAATAATAGCCTGAGGTGGAGAAACAGCATAAGAAATAATATCGGAGATAAGAAAAAAAATGCCTTATTTATGCTGGAAAGCCTTGAGAAAAACAGTCCTGCCAATATAATTAGAAGAGGATTTGCAGTAATATATGATTCGGGGATGAAAAAAAATTTAAGCAGTGCGGACATGGCATCACCGGGTGATGATATAAATATACAGTTAAAAGACGGCCGCATTAAGGCAAAGGTGCTGGAAATATTAAAAAACAAATTATTTAAGTCAGGAAAATAAACATGAAGATAGATGGACTGGATTTTGAAGAAGCATTGCAGAAGCTTGAAGAAGTGGTAAAGCAGCTTGAAGATGAGAATATATCCCTGGAGGATTCCATGCAAAAATTCGAGCAGGGCATAAAACTTTCTTCGCACTGTCTTAAAAAGCTTAATGAAGCTGAGCAGAAGATAGAAGAGCTTACCAGGTCTGAAGACGGCAAGCTAATTACCAAAGAATTGGAAATCGATCCAGAAGGATAATATATAACACAATATATTGTGTATGAGCCTGTCAGAACTTTACTCAATAACAATATATAGTTAGATATTGTTATTAATTAAAAAGTCTACTAAAGAATAATAATTATTTTTACTATTTTTTAAAAAAAGAGTTTACAAATAGTGTTTAATATGGTACTTTATTGGTGTGATGTGGGGGAAAGTGGTGGAAAAAGATATAGTTTTCCCACTATTTAGTTAAAAATGGTCCGGGTAGGCTGTTAATGTTTTTAGGTGAACATCACAGGACAATAGACAGTAAAGGCAGGATATTCATCCCTGCAAAATTCCGGGAAGAAATCATAAAGGGAGTAATAATAACCAAGGGATTCGATGAAAGGTGCCTGTTTATGTTCTCGAAAGAGGGTTGGAAAAGGATACAGGACAAAATAGTGGAGAATCCCATGGCTAAGCGGAATATCCAGAGGTTCTCAAGATGGTTTTTTTCTTCAGCTACCATGGAAAGCATAGACCAGCAGGGCAGGACCAGGATCCCCCAGAATCTGGTAGATCACGCCGGCCTAAAAAAGGAGATAGTCCTTGTCGGAGTATCGGACAGGGCAGAGATATGGTCAAGGGAAAATTGGGACAATTACTATAATAATGCAGATTCCCAGTTCTCGGAAGACCAGAATGCATTTGAAGAATTAGGGTTTTAGAAATGAGGACCGGTATGGAATCAGGCGAATTCCACATACCAGTCCTGCTTGATGAAGTTTTGAAATATTTGAGTCCCCAGCCGGGAGACATAGTCTTCGACGGGACACTTGGCGGTGCGGGTCATACTGCAGCAATAATTAAAGCAATTGCCCCCACAGGCAAAGTAATTGGAGTAGATCTTCATAGTCAGACTCTATGCACCGCCGCCAGTAGATTAGGATCATTGGCCGCAAATTTGATCCCGGTCAATGATAATTTTGCAAATATTGGGCAAATATTAAGAAGGCTCGGCATACCGGCAATAAATGGGATCTTGCTGGATCTGGGTCTATCCTCTTTTCTGATAGATGGTTCAGGAAGGGGGTTTAGTTATCTAAGGGATGAAGTCCTGGATATGAGGTTTTCCAGCAGCCAGGACTTAAAGGCATCAGATATAGTGAATAGCTACAGCGTCCAGAAGCTGGAAGAGATATTTAAAAAATACGGCGAGGAAAAATTTTCCCGGCGTATTGCCAGGAACATTGAAAACCGAAGGAAGAAAGAAGAGATAAGGACTACCGGTAAACTTTCTGGGATAGTAAAGGATTCAATCCCTGGAGCATCTCTAGGCAGGAGAAAGGGAAATCCTGCAAAAAGGGTATTCCAGGCAATAAGGATCGAAGTAAACCGGGAACTTGAAAACCTTGATAAGGTGATAAGGGATGGCTTCGAGGCACTTGATAGCGGAGGAAGGATGGTGATCATCTCATATCATTCCCTAGAAGACAGGATGGTCAAGGAAAGGTTCAGGGAATTTGAAGGAATATGTACCTGCCCTCCAGGACTGCCGGTATGCGGATGCGGAGCCGTAAAGAGGGCAGAGGTGCTTACCAGAAGGGCAGTTATGCCCGCACAGGAAGAAAAAGAGGAAAACCCCAGGTCCGGAAGTGCCAGGCTGAGGGCAATAAAAAAAATAAATGAATACAGAAAGAGCCAGAAAACTTAATAATATACAGAGACCTTTGCTTTACCTTGTAAATAATACAGACGGGGCAAGGAAGTCAAAACAGGTGCTCTACTGCAATAGCGGGCCATTTTATATAATGGTGATGATAATCCTTTTTGCCTGCCTGGGACTGCTTTTGAATATAGGGCTGAAAGTCCAAAATGTAAATTACCAGAAAGATATCTACAGGCTGAACGAAATGATAGCTGTAGAGGAGGACAGGTCTGACAGGCTAAAGCTGGAAATATCCTCACTAAGAGCACCTTCAAGGATACTTGCGGCTGCAGAGGAAGATCTGGAAATGCAGCCCGACGGAAGGCTTGAAGTAGTGGGAATTTCAGGCGATAGCATCAATAATAATGAGAAGATCTTCAATTATATATCAAGGGAGGATATGCCTGTAATTCCAGGCAATTATGATAATCTCCTGGGGACTATATATTATTTTCAGGATATAATACTGGTAGTATCAGAAAGCGTATTGACATTTTTTATTCCATAAGCGGGAGCCTGTCCAAAAACTAATATAGATATGTAAGACAGATATGTAAGAAAATGACAGCAGTAAAAAATGAAAGTAAGATAAACAGGAAAAGGATATATTTCCTGTTTATTTTATTTTTAATAGCTTTTTCCCTTATTTCATATAGGCTGGTCTCGGTTCAATACCTGGATGCTTCCAAATACCAGGCCTATGCCCAGTACCAGCATATGGGTGAATTCGTCCTGCATTCAAAAAGGGGAAAGATAATGGACAGGAATGGAAATGAGCTTGCAGTAAGTTTGATCGAAAAGACCATATACGCCAATCCCATGGAAATAGAAGACCCGGATGAAGCAGCTATTGCCATATCAGAAGTCCTGGATATAGGCCGGGAAGAACTCTACGGGAAGCTTTCTGACAATGATCTGGGATTTGTATATATAAAAAGAAAGATTAGTTCCCAGGAAGCTTCAAAAGTGGCCAGGCTGGGAATAGAAGGGATATATATACAGGATGAAAGCAAAAGGTACTATCCCCAGGAAAAGCTGGCAGCGCCCATAATCGGTTTTACAGGTACGGACGGAAACGGCTTATATGGAATAGAGCTTGAATATGAGACCATCCTGAGGGGAGTGGATGGAAGGGCTGAAGCTGAAAAGGATGTTTTTGGGAATATAATCCCGGGAAATATAAAGACCTATCTGGAGCCGGTTGATGGAAAAGATGTGATGCTTACTATTGATACCCAGATCCAGTTCATTGCTGAGCAGAGCCTGGAAAAAGTTGTAAATGACCATGATGCCCTGGCAGCAGCAGCAATAGTCATGGACCCCTGGAGCGGAGAAGTGCTGGCAATGGCATCCTATCCCGGATTTGATCCCAACAATCACCAGGATTATGATGAATATCTATATAAAGCGGCCGGCATATCTTTTACTTATGAGCCCGGCTCTACTTTCAAGATAGTAAATATCGCTTCCGCACTGGAACAGGGGACAGTGGAAAGCCAGCAGGTCTTTGACCTTCCCTCATCCATAAGGGTTGCAGACAGGACCATTAAAGAAATATTCAGGGTCAGCAATATACAATATTCTACAGTTGAGATAATACAGCATTCAAGCAATGTGGGTGCAGTGGTAGTAGCATTGAGTATGGGAGGTAAAATCTTCTGGGAAGGAATAAGGAATTTTGGCTTTGGCGCCAAGACAGGCATAGAGCTTCCCGGTGAGGAAAAAGGCATACTTCATGATTACAAGAGCTGGCCTTCTTCTACTATAGGAGCGCTGGCTATCGGCCAGAGCATATCAGTGACTCCGCTGCAGCTGCTCAGGGCAGTTTGCGCTGTGGCTAATGGAGGTTACCTCATCCAGCCGACTATTATAAGTGAAGTAATGCTGGGGGACAGCCAGGAAGAAGCAATTGCTGACATGGAGGAATCCAGGATCATAAGCCAGGAAACAGCTGATTCTGTTAAGGATATGATGCTGGCTGTAGTGCAGAACGGAACCGGCACCAATGCCCAGATAGAAGATGTCCAGGTATGCGGAAAGACGGGTACTGCAGAAAAAGCAAATAAAAGCGGGATCGGGTATAGTGAAGGAAGGAGCATTACTTCATTTGTTGGATTTGCACCATATGATTATCCAGAGCTGGCAGTGATAGTGGTAGTGGATGAACCCCAGGGCGAAGAAAGGACTGTTTGGGGCGGAACGGTAGCTGCACCAGTTTTTAAGGAAATAATGGAATATGCGCTGGAGCGGATAAAGATCATTAAATGAAAATATTATCTTTTGTGATGTATAATCTTAGAATATAAAAGATAAAAAAATATCCAGGAAAGGCCTGCAAGTGAAGCTAGAAAAAATACTTCAAGACATAGGATATAGCAGGATCTATGGAAATGATGATATTGATATCAGCGATATAAGCATAGATTCCAGGAAAGTAGCCAGGGGAGGACTTTTTGCTGCCGTGAAGGGCTTTAGCCAGGACGGCCATGACTATGTCCCTGACGCAGTCCGAAATGGTGCAGCTGCCATTATTGCCAATAAGAAAATGGTGCTTGATCCGTCAGTCACCCAGGTGATCGTTGAAGATACCAGGCCGTTGCTTCCTGTAATAAGCAGGAATTTTTTCAGATTTCCCTCGAAATCACTGAAAATCATAGGTATAACCGGCACCAATGGAAAGACCACTACATGTTATCTAATAGACTCAATACTGAGGACCGCCGGGATAAAGACCTCCATGATAACTACATACAGGTCATTTATTGACGGTAAAGAAGTAAAGTTTGACAGGACTACTCCTGAGTCGCTGGATCTCCAGAGATATTTCAGAAAGAGCCTTGACCAGGGAGTACAGTTTTCCTTGATGGAAGTCTCTTCTCACTCAGTGGACCTTCACAGGGTAGACTATACTGATTTTGACTATCTGGTATTTACCAATCTTTCCCAGGACCATCTTGATTATCATGGAAGCATTGAGGATTATTTTGAAGTAAAGTCAAGGCTTTTTGACACAGATAATAAAAGGTTCTTTGGCAATGGGAAGGCAATAATAAATATAGATGACAGTTTCGGTCACCGTCTTTTTGAAGAGACCGGAAAGCTCAAAACCTCCTATGCCATAAAAGATAAAGGGGCCTTAATAAGGGCTGATAATATCTCAAACTCAATTGCCGGGATAGATATGGATGTTTTAAAAAGAGGCATACCCGGATCAAGGGTAAAGACGCCGCTTTGCGGCATATTTAATGTCTATAATATACTGGCAGCATTTTCGGTTTGCCTGGAAGCGGGGATCAGTACCAGCCATATAATATCGGGAATTAAAAAGATGAAGGGATTTGGCGGCAGGTTTGAGAAGATAGGCAATGATCCGGAAAGGACGGTTATAGTGGATTATGCCCACACTCCGGATGGACTCCAGAATGTGCTGGAGACTGCCAGGGATATTCTGGCGGGGAAAGGCAGGCTTATATCAGTTTTTGGATGCGGGGGAGACAGGGATAAGGACAAAAGGAAAAAAATGGGGGCAATATCTGCAAGGCTGGCAGATTTTTCCATCATAACCTCAGATAATCCCAGGTCAGAAGAACCAGACAGCATAATAGATATGATAGAGGAAGGTTTTAAACAGGAAGATGCAAAAAAGTATAAAAGGATAGCTGACCGGGAAAAGGCCATATTTGAGGCAATGGATATGGCTGGCCCGGGAGACCTGGTACTCATTGCCGGTAAAGGACATGAAGATTATCAAGAATTTGAAAACGGCAGGAGAATACCATTCAGTGATCCCCGGGTAGTGGGAAAGTATTATGAGGATAAGGGAAAAAATTAGATTAAAAGATATAGCTGGCTGGACCGGTGCCAGGATAATCTCAGGGGATGGCCATAGCTGGGTAGAAAGCATTTCCACAGACAGCAGGACGCTGGATAAGGGTGACTTTTTCATACCGGTAACAGGGGAGAATTTTGACGGCCATGATTTTATTGCTGCTGCTGTCAGCAGTGGTGCTGGGGGCCTGGTATATGAAAAAGGGAAAAAAAATTTGATCCCGGGTCCATCAATAAGGGGCACAGGTAAAGGAGAAAAGCTTATAGTCCTTGAAGCCGGGGACAGCATGGATTTTTTGATGAAGCTTGCCCGGGGTTATCTAAGGCAGTTTGATGCGGTATCTATTGGAATAACCGGAAGCCTGGGAAAGACAACTACCAGGAGCTTTATTACATCAATACTTTCAAGGGGATTCAATATAGTTCACACCCCCGGGAACTATAATACAGAAATAGGGGTATCGAAAACCATACTGAGCCTGGGCAAGGATACTGACTTCTTTGTGGCAGAGCTGGGTATGAGGGGAGCCGGCCAGATCGGACCGCTGGCCGATATCTGTGATATAGGAATTGGAGCAATTACTTCAATAAGCAGGTCGCATATGGAGTTCTTTGACAGCATTGAAGAGCTGGCGGCTGCCAAGGCAGAGATTGCAGGGCCAATAGGTAAAAAAGGCGGCAAGCTATTTCTAAATGCAGATGATGAGATGACCCCCTGTATAAAGGGGCTGGTAGATGCAGATATCCTTGAATTCGGGGAAAATAGAAACAGGGATTATAACTTTAAGGAAGCAGGGAGTGATGATCTGGGAAGATATAGCTTCAGCCTGAATAAAAAGGACAAAAAGATAGCTGATATAAAGTGCAGCCAGCCCGGTTATCATAATATGTATAATAGCTGCCTGGCTGCAGCCATAAGCCATTATCTGGGTGCAGATCCAGGGATGATAAAAGAAGGGCTGGAAAATGCCCAAATGGAAGAGCACAGGATGCAAATATTGGAGTATAAGTACTATACAATACTTGATGACTGCTATAATGCAAGCCCGGTTTCTGTAAGAGGGGCCCTTGATACGCTTAGCCTCATTTCCGGGAAGAATAATAGGCGGTCTGTAGCTATCCTGGGGGATATGCTGGAGCTGGGAAAGTCAGCAGAAGAGCTTCATCTGCGTACCGGAGAGTATGCTGCAAAAAAAGATATTGACGTTTTGGTGACATCAGGTAAACTGGCAAAAAACATGTGCAGGGGCTTTATTAATGATCAGGGGAGCCGGAAAAGCTGCTATTCTTTTAATGACAGCAAGAAAGTGCTGAAACACCTGGAAGATATCATAAAGCCCGGAGATGCCATCCTGGTCAAGGGTTCAAGGGCAAATAGGCTGGAAGAAATTGTGGAGCATCTGCAGAAAAAGCATGGAGGATGAACTGGCTGAAGCTGGAATCCTGTCCGGAAAGCAGGGTTTAAAGCCTGCAGACTGATATTTTTGCAAAGGAGTAATACTTAATGAACTGGATATTTTTATCAATAACCATAGGCGGGTTACTTTCACTGCTTCTTACTCCTTTATTCATAAGGTTCCAGATGACAAGGGCGATAGGGGAAAAGATAAGGATAGATGGGCCCCAATCCCATTCTACCAAGGCTGGAACTCCTACCATGGGCGGAATTGTAATAGTACTGGCTTCAATTGCAGCCTTTGCAATTGTCAGCTTTATAAAGTATTACAGATACCAGGATTACAGCATGGAAGGCATCTTTGTAACTTCCATACTGCTGCTTTGCAGCCTGGTAGGCTTTATAGATGATTATATGTCTATGAGGAAGCAGCGTTCCCTGGGCTTAAGGGGATGGGTAAAGATATTCCTGCTGGTGCTTATCTGCATTTATTTCATATTGTTCTCCCACTATGTGCTTGACCTGGGAACATACATAAACATACCTTTTACCGATATAAGCATTGAACTGGGATACTGGTATTATGTGATAGTAGTGCTTATTCTTCTTTCCACCACAAATGCAGTAAACCTTACAGACGGCCTGGACGGCCTGGCTGCAGGATCTGCTTCAATAGTTATTGCAGTATTCTGCTTTATTGCTTTCCTGGAGTGGACCATACTCGACCTTTCGTACAGCATTGATGTGGCTGTCATCGGGGGAAGCGCAATAGCGGCCTGTATCGGATTTTTATGGTGGAATACATCGCCTGCAGAAATATTTATGGGAGATACCGGCTCTTTCGGATTGGGAGGGCTTATTGCTGCCATAGCTATTGTCTTAAAGCAGGAAATACTGCTTATAGTGATAGGCGGATTATTCGTAGCAGAGACCCTTTCAGTAATAATCCAGGTATTCTGGTTTAAGCTATTTAAAAAGCGGGTATTCAAGATGGCTCCCATACACCATCATTTTGAACTCCTGGGCTGGCCCGAGATAAGGGTGATCATAAGATTCTGGCTGGTATGCGCAATTTTTGCCGCAACCGGCTTTTTCATTTACTATTTAAAATTCCTTGATTAGTAATATCTGTCATGAAAGATAATGATATTATTTTCCAGAAAAAAAAGATTATAGTCCTTGGTCTTGGTGTGACCGGGATACCGGTTATGAAGAAGCTTGCAGGGCTGGGTAATGATATAACCGGACTTGATAATAATACATCTATGGACCGGGAAAAGATATTGTCAGATATAGGGATGCCGGAACGGGGGAAGGTCAGGATACTGCTGGAGAAAGCTGATGATATAAAGAATGGCATCCTGGAAGGCATAGACCTTTTAATAACCAGTCCCGGAATACCCTCGACTAATAAGATCATTGCATCCGCCATCGAGACAGGCATCCCCGTATGGGATGAGCTGGAGCTGGCATCCAGGCTTGTCAATGGCAGGCAGAAAAAAAGGATAATTGCAGTTACCGGCACCAATGGAAAGACCACGGTAGTAAACCTTATAGGCTGCATCCTGGATAATTGCGGCATGGACAATATGGTTTGCGGCAATGTGGGCTCACCGCTTTTGGATACAATTGATATTGATTTAAATAACCGGTGTGCAGCTGATGATGAGATCATAAGGGTGGTAGAAGTAAGCAGCTTCCAGCTGGAAAGGACCCGGACTTTTAAGCCCGGAGTGGGAGTGCTACTCAATATAACCAGTGACCACATGGACAGGCATGGCGATATTAAAGAGTATTCCCGTTTGAAGATGAAACTTTTTTCCTGCCAGGATAGCGGTGATTTTGCCATTATTAATGCTGACGACAGGATAGCTTTTTCCATGACTCCCGAAATTGAAAAGAGAAAGAAGGGTCCCCGTTTAGTAAAATACGGACTGGACCAGGAAAATGATCCCGGGGTCTGGTATGAAAGCGGAAACATCAATTACAAGATAGGCGGCCTGGAAGGAAAGATAGACATAAGCGGAAATCTTTTCAAAGGCATGCACAATATGTCAAATGCGGCCGCTTCGGCTGCCGCGGCTCTTATAATGGGTGCAGATCCAAAAGGCATAGGGACTGCTATAAAGAATTTCAAGCCTTTAAGCCACAGGATGGAATACCTGGGAGAGGTCTCCGGAATAAGATGCATAAATGACTCAAAATCTACAAATCCGGACTCAGTCATTGCTGCCTTAAGGGGTTTTTCCAAAGAAGTCACCATCATTATGGGCGGCCTGGACAAGGATGTAGATTTTACGCCAGTGATTCCCTCACTGATTTCTTCAGTTAAAAACATAATCCTTATAGGCCGTTCAGCCAGCCGCATGAAGGAACTCTTCTCCTCTGTGGATGAAAATATAAATATACATATATGCAGGACCCTGGAAAAAGCAGTTTGCAGGGGCTTTGAAGTCACCATGAAAGGCGATGTGCTTTTATTGTCTCCGGGGTGTGCAAGCATGGACATGTTTAAGGATTATAAGGACCGGGGCAATAAGTTTAAAAAAGCAGTGATGGACCACAAGCATGGAAGCTGAAAGACAGATAAAAAGGCACAGGATATTCAGCATCGGCCTGGAATACTATTTCCTGTTTATAATAACACTGATACTTTCAATAATCGGGGTGGTGATGATCTCCAGCGCCTCCATATCGGTAGGAGAAAGGTTTTTTAATGATCCCTACTGGTTCATAAGGAGGCAGGCAATATGGTGGTTTATCTCCTTTGCCGCATTTCTAATTGCCTCCAGGATCGATTACAGGAAATACAGAAGGTTCTCCAACTTTATAATACTTGTGGTCATAGGTCTCCTGGCCCTGGTGCTCATACCGGGCTTAAGTGTAGAATCGGGAGGCGCCAGGAGGTGGCTGGACCTGTGGTTTTTCAGCCCCCAGCCATCAGAATTTGCCAAGCTGGCCCTTATTCTTTTTTTTGCTGACCGCATAAACAGGGATTATATTAAGGACCCGCGCATCAAAAGGCTTCTCTGGCCCTCATTCTTTGTGCTCTGCCTCATAACAGTATTGATATTCCTGGAGCCGGACCTGAGTACGGTAATCGTCATCTGGCTTATTGTATTTATGATATTATATGTGGGGCAGGTAAGGCTCCATCATATGCTGAGCCTGGGCTTTATGGGTGCTGTGGTCACTATTGCCTATTCATTCCTGGAAGACTACAGGAGGGAAAGGATACTTGCTTTTTTTGGCGGGACTTCTGAAGGAGGCAGCGCCAATTTCCAGATAACCCAGTCCCTTATTGCCCTGGGTTCGGGTAATGTCCTGGGTTTGGGACTGGGAAATAGCGTCCAGAAATATTCCTATCTGCCTGCAGCCCAGACTGATTTTATATTCGCCATAATAGGTGAAGAGCTGGGACTAATAGGGACTATGATAATAGTCATATTATTTCTCTTATTTGCTTTCTTTGGCATAAGGATAGTATTAAGGACAGGCGAAGCCTATGGGCGGACGATGGCAGCCGGACTTACCGGTATGATAGTTATACCTGCCATCATAAATATCTCTGTAGTCACCGGACTGATACCGGTTACAGGGCTCACACTTCCCTTTATAAGCTTTGGTGGTTCATCCCTTCTTATAAATATGACCTGCGTGGGGATACTCTTAAACATCTCCCGGCAGAACCTCCTTGTCAGGAGGATAAAAAAGGATATAAATAATAAGGTAGATGATGACTGATAAAAATATACTGATAACCGGGGGCGGCACCGGGGGACATCTATATCCTGCGGTGGCCGTTATAGAAGAGATAAGGAAAAAATATCCCGGGACTAATATTGTCTTCATAGGTTCCAAAAAAGGTTCAGGCAAGAGGCTTATAGAGGCTATGGGTATAAAGTTCTATGCTGTCAGGGCCAGGGGGCTTGCCGGAGGAGGAAACCGGCTTAAAAAAATACTGGTCTATTTGATGTTCTTGATGGAGCTTATTCCGGGCTTTTTCAGGTCCTTTTACATACTTAGAAAGAATAGAATAAGGATGGTCCTGGGCATGGGGGGCTATATATGCGCTCCGGTGCTGCTGGCATCTATATTTTCAGGTACTCCTTTTTCCCTGCATGAACAGAATTTTATACCGGGAAGATTAAACCGTCAGTTTTCCGGAATGGCCAGGTATTTCTTTACCAGCTTTGAGGATACGGAAAAATACCTTAAACAGGGAAGCGGGGAGAAAGTATTTTCCGGCAATCCGGTAAGGGAGAGCATAAAAAAGATCACCGAAATCGTGCCTGATTATAAGAAATGGGGACTTTCTGAAGGATTATTCACCATAACTGCATTTGGCGGCAGCCAGGGGGCCATGCGCCTGAATGAATATATATTAGAGCTGGCAAAACTGAAAGCCCGCAGGACAGGCATACAGGTCCTACTCATCACAGGTACCAGGTTTTATGACAGTATTCTGGAAAAGATTGAGAGCATGGATAATAAGGAAGATATGGCCATAAAAGTATTTCCCTATATAGACAAGATTGAAGAGATCTACAGGATAACCGACCTCATAATAGCCAGGGCTGGTGCAAACACTGTATTTGAGGTTACGGCAGCAGGCATACCGTCGATCCTGATACCGTATCCATTTGCAATTGATGACCATCAGACTTATAATGCCCGCTATCTGGAGCAGCAGGGCAGGGCCATTTTGATAAAGGAAAAGGACCTGAAGCCCGGACTCCTGGAAGAAAAGATAAAATACCTGCTTAAAGACAATATGAAGATATATAATAGGATGAAGGATTTAAAACCCCCGGTCACGTCTATGGATAGTGCAGGTATAATAAGTGAAAAGCTGATGGAGGATATGTTTGAAAAATAATAATAGTTTTGACAAATATAAGGATTATTTCCTGGTAGGTATTGGCGGAGCCGGCATGAGTGCCATTGCCCTGGTCCTCAAGGGAATGGGCTTCAACGTCCGGGGTTCCGATATGAAAGATTCCAGGTATACCGCACATTTGAGAAGAGAAGGAATAGAGGTAAGCCTTGGCCATGACAGAAGCAATATAAAGGGTGCTGATGCAGTAATCCATTCCACTGCTATTCCGGCAGATAATCCTGAACTCACCCAGGCAAGGAAAGAAAATATCCCTGTTTACAGCCGCTCAGACATCCTTTCATGGATAATAAATATGAGGAAAGGCATAGCTATTGCCGGGACCCACGGAAAGACCACTACAACGTCCATGATCTCAATGGTATTCAGGGAACTTGGCCTTGACCCCACAATCGTAGTCGGGGGCGAACTTAACGAGCTGGGGTCGAATGCCATAAACGGCAGCAGCCAGTATGTAGTTGCTGAGGCCTGCGAAAGTGATGGGTCTTTCCTGAAATATGAGCCATTTATGGCAATAGTGACCAATATCGAGGAAGATCATTTTGATCATTATGGAAGTATGGAGGAACTAAGGGAAAGTTTTACCAAATTCATATCCAATATAAAGAATGGCGGATGGCTGGTAATAAATGGTGATGAGACTGATACGGCTGATATACCTGAAAGAGATGACCTTAATATCCTGACATTCGGTCTTTTAGAAAATAATGATATTTATGCCTCAGGTATAAAATACAGCGGTCTGGGCTCAACATTTATGCTGAATTACGGCAGAAAAAAAATAAAAATTATCCTGAGCGTACCGGGAATCCATAATATAAAAAACAGCCTGGCTGCATTTGCTGCCTGTGCAGCCCTGGGAGCCGACCTTGAAAAAGCTGCTCCCATACTTAAGGGCTTTACAGGAGTGAAAAGAAGATTTGACAGGAGAGGGCAGATAAAAGGCGCATTAGTATTTGATGATTATGCCCACCATCCTTCAGAAGTAAGCGTGACCCTGGAAGCTGCATCCAGGAGTAAAAAAGATGGCAGGGTCATTGCTGTTTTCCAGCCGCACCGTTATTCGAGACTGGCGCACCTGAACCGGGAATTTGGAAAAGCCTTTAATGATAGTGATATCCTTGTCATAACTGATGTATACGGAGCAGGGGAACAGCCGGTTCCAGGAATTAATGGCAAGATGCTGGTAGATTCCATAATAGATAATGATTTTAAGAATAAAATAGCATATATACCCAGGCTGACAGATATTCCCGGTTATATAGACAGCCAGCTTAAACAGGGAGATATGCTCCTCCTTATGGGTGCAGGGGATATAACAAGAGTTACCGATGAATTACTCAAAAATAAATAAGATAACTGAAAGTTGCGGTATAAAAAAGCCTGTTTTTGACATAGATACGTCAAAGCTATGCTCTATGGGAGCCGGAAGAAAATCGGCAGCCCTTATTACTGCAGATTCCGCAGAAAGCCTTTTAAGGCTTATGACTGCCCTGGAAGAAGAAAAAATAAAAAATATGGTTATTGGCGGCGGGACCAATATGATCTTTACTGAAGACCGGCCTGATCTCGTCCTTATAAGGCTTGGCCAATCCCTGGGCAAGATAAGCATAGATAATAATGGAGTAATTGAAACAGGAGCCTCGGCAGATATGCCGGTACTGGTAAAAAAAGCTGCAGGATCCGGCCTTGACCTGGCATTTATGGCTGGCATTCCCGGAACGGCAGGGGGCGCAGTTTGCGGTAATAGCGGTTCATCAGGCAAATGGATCAATGATTCTATCCGTGAAGTTGAATATATCCGCAGGACGGACCGTGGTTTCGAGATAGCCAGGTGCGGTAAAGATGATATCAGGGCTGGATATAGGTTCCTTAAGATACCGGGCATGGAAGCGCTTGTATCTGTGGTACTTGCACCGGAAACGGCAGACAGCAGTGAGCTGGCACTGAAGATAAGAAGGGCTATTGCCGAAAGGAAAAAAACGCAGCCGGTGGGTGTAAGGACCAGCGGCTGCTTCTTTAAAAATCCGGAAAATAGCAAAAGAACAGCAGGTGCCCTCATAGATGGATGCGGACTTAAAGGTTTTTCTTATGGAGGTGCCAGGGTATCACCCATACATGCCAATTTTATTGAGAATTTTAAAAGTGCCTCAACAGAAGATATTGTGGTATTATCTAGGATAATGATAGACAAAGTCAGGGAAAGATCCGGGATATCACTGGAATATGAAGTAAAGCTGGTGGAGTAATTATATGGTCAAGGCTGCTGCGGGTTTTGAAGACCTGAAAGTAAGGAAAAAGAAAAATGATATATTGATCGGGGTCCTGGCAGGAGGAATATCCTCAGAGAGAAAAGTATCGCTGAAGACGGGTAATAATATACTGGGATCCCTGCAGAGGTCCGGATATAAGGCAGTACTGGTAGATCCACGGGATAGTGATTTTATAGACAGCTTAAAAAAGATAGATATTGCTTTTCTTGCACTTCATGGTAGATATGGTGAGGATGGGACAGTGCAGGGACTCCTGGAACTTTTAAAAGTACCATATACCGGTTCGGGAGTGCTTTCCAGTGCACTGGTCATCGATAAGATACTGACAAAAAAAATAATGATGTGGGAGGATATCCCCACACCGCCATATCTGGAGATAGATTCGGGAAATCCCTTAAAGAAGCTAATGTATATTGACGGTAAGATTGAAAGGGATATAGGGTATCCAGTGGTAGTAAAGCCCAATAATGAAGGCT
>Ga0180431_10002493_pt1 | contig 24631 bp, 26 predicted proteins | sample SS_ome_11_FD_132459 | JGI IMG/M metagenome (GOLD analysis project Ga0180431, IMG submission 132459) | Hypersaline lake sediment archaeal communities from the Salton Sea, California, USA - SS_1_MS_1 metaG | ecosystem: Environmental > Aquatic > Non-marine Saline and Alkaline > Hypersaline >... | reverse complement strand
TCGGCGGGAGAGCTGATGAGCCATCCCACTTCCCTGCCCTTGAAGACAAATCGATGGGCCGGTATGTCAGTCACCACTGGCACAGCACCGGTGGCCATGGCTTCCACAAGGGGTATGCCGAATCCCTCGAACCTCGAAGCACTGAGATACAGGCTGGCACGTCGCAACAGGGCAATCTTCTCGTCCTCAGACACAAACCCGTGAAAGGCGATCCTGTTGCCGAGCCCCCGTGTCTGCGACAGTGCCTCAAGGGACCGGCGCTGAGGACCGTCCCCCACGATGTGGAGAACGGCACGGGGGCGAGAAGACGATACGATTGCGAAAGCCTCAATCAGGTCCTGAACGCGTTTTCCTTCGCGCAGTCGGCCAATGTACACCAGGCACTCCGTATCCTTGTCCGACTGAAAGGCATACCGGGCTGTATCCACCCCGTTTCCGACGAACGAGATGATGGAGGACTGCCCTTTCGCCTCTCGCAGCCTGGATTGCACTGCGGGGTTGACCACAGCGATGCCGTCTACATCAAGGCGCCGGATGAGTGCCTTCTCGAACGGAGGCACGGGGCCTTTCGGACCATGCGACGCACCATACGTCCACGCATCATTGTAGAGATGGTGTAGCACTGCGATGCACGGCCATCGGTCGCGGTGGCGGCCAAGCAAGAATGACCCGAAAACCCCGTTGGCGAGGACGATGTCGGGCTCAAGCCGTGCGGTGAGGTCATAGGCTGTCACATAGGCGGACGCAATAGCGGGCCAGTGAAACGCAGCGTGCAAGCTGCGCTCCGAAAGCGACAACTCCCCGATGTTGGCCCAACGCAGAGGCGCCGGACGCGGCGGGCACAGTATACGGACTCCTGAGTACGTGAGTTCCTCCAGGTCAGATGCATCCCCCACGTTGGGGCATACGACGTCGACATCGTAGTCATCCGCGAGAGGGGAAAAAGCATTGACAGCGTGGGCGAGTCCGCCCTCGGTGAATCCAAATCCCTTCGCCGAGCGACTCGGACCGCCGCCGAGATTGAGGAAGACGACTTTGCGTCGTGCGCGGACGTTGTCCACAGCGGCGCAAGCATAGACCACGCGCAGCACCAGTACAAGGGATATAATGCGACGTGATGGCTGAGACCATCTGGAGTCTCCTTGATTCGATTGCGGACGGCGGCGCAACGTGGCTTTTGGTGATACTGGCGCTTGCGTTTCTCGGGGAGATAGGACTACCGCTGACGTGTCCCTTACTCGAAAGCGTGCTCATCTTCACCGGCTTCCAGCTTGTGCATGGCGCGCTCTCCGCGGCTTCACTTCCGTTTCTCATAGTCGCTTACGCAGGCCGATTGCTGGGCTCAACATCGGCCTACCAGCTGTCTCTGAATGCAGGAACAAGACTAATAGAGCGTTGGGGGGCACCGCTCAGAGTCACTCCTGAGCGCATGCAGATTCTGAGGGAGCGCCTCGCGACGGTTCTCGTACCGACGATAATTCTCGCGCGTTTCACGCCGGGTTTCTCTATCGCAACATCTTTCCTTTGCGGCACGTTGCGGATAAGCAGAAGGCAGTTCCGGCACGCGGTGGCGGGGCAACTGCTCATATGGGAGGCGGCGTTCATCGCCGCAGGTGCGCTGGGAGGTCTCGCCTCGAGGTCAATCGACCCTTCGGCCTATCCGAGAGTGCTTCCGTTGATTATTGCCGTCGCTATTTCCGCTGGAGCGCTAGGCGCCTACGTAGTGTTTCACAAGACCAGGATACGCCCGGCCCCTGACAGCATTCATCCGTAGATGCTCTAGTACAGACTCCGCTCCAGAAGGCTCTGGTCAAAGAGCAGTCTTCTCAGAAGAACTGTCCCCATTTTCGCCCCAACGGAAAGGTCCTGGGTAAGGCCAGCCGTGAGTCTCCGAATCACAATAGCAGTCAGCAGCAGGAACGAGCCTACCACAAGCGCCTGGGGATGACCGCTAAGCCAGCACAAGACCGGACAGGAAGCGAAGCCGAGCAACATGCCGAGCGGGAGAGCAAGAGATACGGGGTGCCCGGAATCCCGCCACTCCGGCGACTCCCGGGACAACGCATACAGTCGCATTACGGAGCCGGCGGCGAACGGAAGGACGGACAGGAGCGGCAGATACGCTTGGTAGCAGAGAAGCAGCGTGACCAACGCGCCTGCCCCCGTGCTGTTGCCTTTCTCACCATGCCCCAGCATCGGGGGCCACATCTGTCCGCAGACGGCCGCAACGCCGGACAATGCCACGACCTCAATGGGCAGTCCAAAGCCGAACCCGACCAGTACCGGAAACACTCCCTTAAGGACGTCGACGAGAGCAGCTAGTGTCGCGTGCACCTTGCCGCCGTGATGCCAGAGTTCGATGTGGATGTCGCGGGCGGACGGGTCAGCGTCGCTTGCCGCGGCAAGCGCGACGGCAAACGGGAGTGCGCCCAAGAGGTAACCGCCGACTATCAGCACTACGGCGCCAAGCATCCCAGAATCACCAGATGCCTGCTGCCGGGCTCACTATGAGGACCTCTCGTTCCGGCGCTCGTACACGTCCAGGTTGTAGTGTGGGGCCATGATATTGAACACGGTTCCAACCCGCGGGTCAGCGAGACGGGCGATGACACGGGGCTCGATGTCATCAAGCGCCAGGGCCGTGGTCAGGACCATCGGCAGCCTCGCATTGTAGCGATAGTTCATCAACTGGAAGAGCTTGGACCGCGCCCACGGAGTGCTTCCCTGCTCCCCGTAGTCATCGAGAATCAGCAGCGGGTGCTTCTTTATCTCTTCAAACGACTTGGAGTAAGAAACCCGGCTCTCCGGGCCAAAGGCCGAGCGCAGGTAGTCCAGGAGGTCGGACACGACGAGGAACAGCACCGGCTCCTGCGAAGCTATGCGGTAGTTGGCAATGGCGGCAGCCAGATGCGTCTTGCCGCAGCCATTCAACCCCTGGAACACGATCCACCCCTCCGGCTGCTCCGCGAACTCCTTCGCCAATACGTACGCCATCTCGAGGTTTTGTCGCTCCTCCGCAGGAAGCTCGACACGCAGATAGTCGAAATTCTCGAACGTGTGCTCTCTGAGTCCTTCAGGCAATTCAGGCACGTCGAGCCCGTTGCCTCTCGGTTTGCCGAGTACACACACCCTTGACATCTCGCTCTGCGCCAGGCGAGCGCCGAGCCGTTCGTCCATGTCATCGGGAGAGACGTCCGTCGCCAGTACGGTCGGCAGCTTGAGATTGAAGCGGTGATTGAGTATCTGTTCGAGCTTCTCACGCGCCCACGGTGTGGAGCCCTCAAGCTCAACGTCATCGAGAATGAGGAGCGGCGCATTACGGACCTGTTCGAACAGCTCATCGTACCGTATCTCGCTGCCCGGGCTATAGGTGCCACGCAGGTGGTCCAGCAGGTCGGGCGTGCTGACGTAAAAGACCGAACGACCATGCGCGATGCGTTCGTTTGCGATTGCGCAGGCCAGCCTCGTCTTGCCACATCCGAGAGGACCCACAAGCACGAGCCAGCCTTCCGGACTCTCCGCGAAACCTCGTGCGGCGTCGTACGCCGCGGTGTAGCCGTCGCTGTTGGCCCCACGACCACCCTTCCGGGCCGATTCGAAGGTGTGGTGGGCCAGATAGCCAAGGTTGCTGTAGCGCTGGAGCCACCCCTTGCGCTCGCGCTCCAGTACCGGCGCCTGGCAGTGGCAGGGCACGACCCTGGAGTAGTCCACTACACCGGAGGGCGACACCGGATGAACGAACCCTGCACCGTGACACGCGGGGCAGACGTGCTCGTTCGCCGCGCCGGCACCCTCGGCGTTGCGGGGACTAGCGTCTGACAAGGTGTCCGAATCTGCCTTTGATGTACTTGTCCCGGTCATCCGAGCGAGCACCCGCTCTATGTGCTCCACTATCCTTGCCCTCTGTAGTCCAGCGTTCCAGAATGCGGCTGATGTATTTCCAGTTCAGCTTGCGGTTGCGTGCAGCTTCGCGGAAGGCTTCGTCGACCCATTCGGCAGGGTAGGTTCGCTGCGCGTCCTTGAGTTCCTCTGCGACGATTGGCGTTATCATTCCTATGTTCTGCTCATACAACTCGAAGATGTTGAGCACCGGTCTGGCAACACTGCGACCGGCTTCCTGTGTACGCGATTTCAGGCTGTCGATAGCCTCGAGGTCCGACTCGATGTTGGCGAACACGACCAACGTCTTCGCGCCTTCGATAGAAAGGTCGGTCTTCAAGAACACTCCTCGCTGAATCGCGCCGTCGAGGCCAGCCTGGCACGCTTCCTCGTCCAGACCCAGCAGAGCCGATGCCTTCAGAACGACCTCGTTCTCAGTCACGAAGGAGGGATAGTCCCTCGACCGCGCCAGCAGGTAGAACACCAGGAGCGTGACCTTCAGTTCCGTCAGGTCCTCGACCTGGCGGACCAGCTGCGTCACATAGGTGCCGGGCACAGGGACAAAGGCCCCCGCCTGCGCTGCCGAATACGGTACACGACCGGCCATGCTCCTCGGCTCCTGCTAGATGAACGAACCCGCTTTCGTGGACTCCTGGTCCAGACTGTCGAATCGGACCGAGCGGTCGACGAAGCGCAGCTTGACGCGCCCCAGTGGTCCGTTGCGATGCTTCGCCACAATCACGTCCGCAAGGTTCTTGGGATACGGTTCGCCCATTATGTCGTGCAGTCGGTTCCACTCCTCCTCTTCGACGTACTTATCCTCGCGGTAGATGAACATCACGATGTCGGCATCCTGCTCGATGGTACCCGACTCACGTAGGTCGGCAAGAATCGGCTCATGTGACGTCCGCCATTCAACCGCACGACTCAGCTGCGAGACGGCGATAACGGGAACGTCAAGTTCGCGTGCCAGCAGCTTGAGCGACCGGGTAATTTGGCTCAACTCCTGGACACGGGTCTCTCTGCGACCGTCCCCCTGGATGAGCTGGAGGTAGTCGATGATAACGAGATCGAGCCTGCGCTCGAAATCGAGGCGCTTCGCCTTGCTGCGAATGGAGACGGTGCCCACCTGGGGTGTGTCGTCGATGTATATTCTCGCTTCAGAGAGGACCCCGGTCGCCTGCATTACCTTGCGCTCATCTCGTTCGAAGAACTTCCCCAGTCTCACATTCCAGAAATCGACATCGGCCTGTGCCGCGAGCATGCGCTCGACGACGGACTCCGCCGACATCTCAAGGCTGAACATGGCTACACACGCATTCTGCGTGACAGCGGCGCGACGGGCGATGTCCAGTGCCAGCGTGGTCTTGCCGATGGACGGCCGCGCTGCAAGTATGATGAGGTCGGAGCGTTGTAGCCCTCCGAGGAGGTCGTCCAGCCCCGGGTACCCGGTTTTCAGGTGGGCGAGACCCTCACCGCCCTCTTCCGGAGGTTTGCCGTACGCTTCGAGATAGCCATCGATGACATCGCTCACCGACACGAAGTCGCGATTGCTCTCGCGCATCCGCACCTGGAAGAGCGCATCCTCGGCCTTGCTGAGGCTCGTGTCCACATCCGGGCCGGCCTCATAGCCAATCGCCGCGATTCTTGTGCCCGCCTGGATAAGGCGACGCATCACGGACATGCGCTCCACGATGCGCCCGTAGTACTCGGCGTGGATGGATGTGGGCACGGTGCCTATGAGGTGGCTTAGATACGAAGCGCCACCTACATGTTCCAGGCGTTCCGTCCGATTGAGTTCATGGGCAACGGTGATCTGATTGATGGGCACGCCCGTCTGGTACAGATTGAAGCACGCCTCGTAGATAGAGGCGTGCGTCTCATCGTAGAAATCACCGGGCTTGAGGAAGGTGACGACCTTGAGTACGGCATCAGGGTCAATCAGCAGAGACCCGAGAAGAGCCTCCTCCGCCTCGATGTCGTGGGGCAGGAGCTTCTCATGTTCCGCCATACGCAAGCGCCTATGAGTCTTCCGTTGTTTCGGGTTCTATGACGACGGTTACCATCGCCTCGGCCTTGCTGGAAATCCTGACCTTGACCTCATGGCTTCCGGCTTCGCGGAGCGGCCGGTCAATGGCGATGAACTTCTTGTCGATAGGTTCTCCGACAATCTTCGTCAACTCCTCGGCTATGTGGGTACCGGTTACGGAGCCGAACAGCTTGTCGTCATTGCCGACCTTCGCCGTGATATGAATCTCCTGGCCCTGGAGGCGACCCGCGAGTATCTCCGCGGCCTTCTGAGACTTCTCCTTGCGCTCAAGTTCCTGCTTGATGCGAGCTTCCGCCTGCCTCATCGCGCCGGGAGTGGCTTCGACCGCGAGACCCTGGGTCAGAAGGTAGTTCTTGGCGTAGCCGCGCGCGACCTCCTTGATCTCGCCGACCTCGCCGGAACCGTATACGTCCTTGAGGAAGATTACCTTCATAGTGAGCTGATATACCTCCTTGCCGAGAGTGCAGCGGTCGCTCCGTCGCCCGCGGCGGTTATCACCTGTCGCGCCGAGTTATGGCGGACATCGCCGGCGGCAAATACGCCCGCTATGGTTGTCTCCATCAGTTCATTGGTCACGATGCAGCCGGACTCATCGAGCGGCAGAACGCCAGCGAGAAAATCCGTTGAGGGCACAGACCCCACCGCCACAAACACACCATCAACTGGGAGTACCGTGATTATATCACTACTGACATTGTGGACTTTCAATGTGCTCACCACAGGGTCGCCTTCGATACCATCCAGAACCGAGTCCCACATGAAGCGGATCTTCGGGTCATTGAACACCTTGTCCTGCAATGCCTGACTGGCGCGAAGCTGATCGCGGCGGTGAATGAGCGTGACTTCCTCCGCATGGTGCGTCAGTTCAAGCGCATCGGTGACAGCAGTATCGCCGCCGCCTACGACAGCCACTTTCTTGCCCCGGTAGAACGGTCCGTCGCAGGTCGCGCAGTATGACACGCCGCGTCCGGTCAGTTCGGTTTCGCCCGGAACGCCGAGCGCGCGATACTGAGAACCAGTGGCGATGATGACAGCTACAGCGCTGTACTCGCCCTCTGAGGTCACCACAGTGTGCCTGGCTGAGTCGCTGCCCGAGGCAAAACGTATGCCAGACACCTCGGCCATGATCGTCTCAGCCCCCGCCTTCGTGGTCTGGGCGTGCATAAACATGCCGAGATCCATGCCCGAGACGCCATCCTTGAAGCCAGGGTAGTTCTCAACCAGCGATGACGACGTAATCTGGCCGCCAGGAAAACCCTTCTCGACAACGACGGTCGAGAAGCCCGACCGCGCTGCGTAGAGACCGGCTGTGAGACCCGCGGGGCCTCCTCCAAGAACCACAACATCATATTCTCTTGACATCGAGGCCAATAGTAGCAGATTGGCTGTGCGGGCCGCACTCGCGAGTTGGTGGCACCGGGACATTTCCGGTTTGCGTGTAGCGGCCTCAGTGCGTTACCTTTTTCCCACGCATGCTCTCATATGAGTGTCTGTCGGGAAACCCGCTCCACATCAGGTACAACGTGGGTGCGCTATTGCAGGAGCACGTTGGGACAGTACAAGAGGAGCGCATAGGGGAGTTGCTGAAAGGCGAGGAATCATCCCTTGTCTCGGGGACGATACGGCTGACCCACACCAATAGAGGAGTGGCCGTTGGCGGCGAAGGGACCGCAGATGTGCTGATGACATGCATGCGATGCCTCGAAGAGTACGTCGAGCACGTGCACTTCCTCATAGAGGACCAGGTGCACCCTGAGCCGGGATTTGCGCACCGCAGGGGGGCGGAAGGGTTCGAAGAGGACGGTGACGTACGCATCAGGGCGGACGGCTCGCTTGACTTAGGAGAGATAATACGCCAACATATCGTCTTGCATCTGCCCCTGAAACCATTGTGCCGGACGGATTGTCCCGGCATCGAGGAGTTTTCACCCGATGGCTGAACCCAAGAAGAAGAAGTCGCAATCGCGCAAGAACATGCGCCGCAGTCACCACGCGCTGACAGGTCCCTCGCTGGACATCTGTCCGAACTGCAAGAGCCCAAAGCTTTCGCACCGCGTATGTACTACGTGCGGAATGTACGGAGGCCGACAGGTCATCGTCGTGACCGACGCGAAGGCCAAGAAGTAGCGCACCGCTATGTCTGCATGGGCTGCGTACGTATTCCCTGGCCAGGCTTCCCAGAAGGTCGGCATGGGCCAGAGCGTGTACGAGAAATACCAATCGTCCCGCGACGTCTTCGACGAGGCCGACGCGACGCTGGGGTTTCCTGTGTCCACTCTTTGCTTTGAGGGTCCCTCGGAGGAACTCACGAAGACCGTGAACGTCCAGCCCGCGCTCGTTGCGACGAGCATGGCATGTTTGCGCGCCGCGCAGGAGGCGCTGGGCAGCAAACTGCCGTCGCCGGCCTATATGGCAGGGCATAGTCTCGGTGAGTACACGGCTCTTGCCGCCGCGGAGGCGCTCACCTTTGCCGACACGCTGAAACTGGTACGCGAACGCGGCCGTCTCATGTACGAGGCAGGACTCAAGATGCCAGGAAGCATGATGGCGGTCATCGCATTGGACAAGGCGCCACTCCAGGAAGTGTGCAAAGAGGCAGGCGTGGAGATTTCGAACGCGAACGCTCCCGGCCAACTGGTCATCAGCGGTGCGGTCGATGCACTCGAGAAGGCCGCCGAGCTGGCCCGAGAGAGAGGCGCTAGGCGGCTGATTCCGCTGAACGTCAGTGGTGCATTCCACTCCACACTGATGGAACCCGTGCTCAGCGAGTTCAACGACTACATCCAGGGATTCGAATTCCGAAAGCCCCGTGTGCCGGTAGTGTCGAATGTGACAGCGCTGCCGTTGAATGATGCCGCCTCCATAAGGGAGGAGTTGCTGTCTCAGCTTCGCCGCTGCATCCAATGGCAGGCATCGGTGGAGTACATGACGCGCACCGGCGTGACGACGTACTTTGAGATTGGGCCTGGCACGGTTCTCAGCGGCCTGATTCGGAGAATCAGCCCTGACTCCCACAGCATCAACATCTCCGGGGTCGAAGACATAGAGGCCCTCGATAATCCGGCACCGTCCACAGACTGATGGCCTCACGTCGCAGGGCGCGTCAGAACGCCCTCAAGATACTGTACGAGTTGGATTCCACAAGGCACCTGCCGGATGAGGTTCTGGCCCGGCTGCTGTATGAAGACGAAATCGATGATGGCACCTACGAGTTCGTGTCCAGTCTGGTCAAGGGCGTCCTCGAGCACGTGAATGACATTGATGCCATTATCGGCCGTCACGCTCCGGCGTTTCCCGTGGACCAGATGGCCACGATCGACCGGAACATTCTCCGCATTGCCCTGTTCGAGCTGCTCTACACGGACGACACGCCCGTGAAGGTGTGCATCAATGAGGCAGTGGAGCTATCAAAGGAGTTCGGGGCGGATTCAACCCGAAAGCTCGTGAACGGAGTGCTTGGCTCAGTAGCCTCCAAGGAAATCGACGAGAGCGACGAGAGCCCGGCACCCTAGGGTCACCGCGGCGGCGCAGAAGCGTATGCACGAATACGGAGTAACCGAGAGCCTTCTCAAGATTGTCGAGGATTCCGCCAAAGGCGCGAAGGTAGAGAAAGTCTCGAGAATCGTCGTAGTCGTCGGGCAGCTCACCGGTTTCGTCCCCGACTGTATCCGCTTCTATTTCGAAACCATGAGCCAGAATACGATAGCCGAGGGGGCTGAGCTCGACTTCGAAGAGATGCCCGTCAGGCTGAAGTGCCGCCAGTGCGGCACCGAATTCGTTCCCGAGACCCGCGTGTGGTCATGTCCACAGTGCGACTCCAGCGAGGCGGACATCACGGGCGGCAGGGAACTGTATGTCAAGGAACTGGAGGTCACGTGAAGAAGATCGAAATCGTCCAGGGAATACTGGATGCGAACCAGGCTACGGCCGAGGGCAATCGCGCGGTTTTCGACCGCAACAACTGCCTGGCGCTCAACATCATGGCCGCGCCGGGGGCCGGCAAGACCAGTGTTGTACTGCGAACTATCGAGGGACTCGGCCCTGATGTGGCGACCGGGGTGGTAGAAGGTGACGTGGTATCCACTGTCGATGCTGAGAGAGTCCGAGATGTCGCACAGGCTGTCGTACAGATCAACACCAAGGGCATGCCGGAGAGCTGTGCGCTCGTGGCCGACATGGTCGACGCCGCACTGGCAAAGTTACCGCTCGCGGACCTCGACCTCATCCTTATCGAGAACGTGGGCAACCTCATCTGCCCCACTGAGTTCAACCTTGGCGAGCACTTGAAGATAGTCGTCGCCAGCACACCAGAGGGAGACGACAAGCCACTGAAGTACCCGCTGATTTTCGCGGACGCCGACGCAGTCATCATCAACAAGTCGGACCTGCTGCTGTACGTTGACTTCAGTATGGACACGTTCATGCGCTCGGTGAGGGACCTGAACCCGAACGTCCCCTTCTTTCCCATGTCCTGTAAGACAGGGGAAGGCGTATCTACGTGGATCGACTGGTTGCGCGGCAAGCTCAACAGCAAGTAGTCTTCGGTGGCCGACGGGCCCGGCGGCCCCTGTAGCATGCGAGCTAGAGAGCAGAGCAGCGCAGTTGCCATCCGCGTTCTTGGAGTGGTCCAGGGCGTTGGGTTCAGACCGTTCGTATACCGGCTCGCCACTGAACTGAACATAGTCGGCCATGTTCGAAACACGTCTGAGGATGTGTCCATCTTGGCGCAAGGGCCGCCACCACACGTGGATGAGTTCGTCCGCCGGTTGCGCACAGACGCACCACCACTCGCACACATACGGGAAATCGCGGTAGCCGCGGTTCCTGTTCAGGAGCTTTCAGGCTTCGAGATTCTCGCAAGCACGTTTGACCCAACGAAAGGGCAGATGGTCTCACCGGACGTGGCGACCTGCGAGGAATGCCTTGCGGAGCTGCTGGATGAGGACGACCGACGGTACCGCTACCCGTTCACCAACTGCACCAACTGTGGTCCGCGGTTCACCATAATTCGCGACATGCCCTACGACCGGCCCAACACAACGATGGATGTCTTCGACATGTGCGACGATTGTCGCGTCGAGTACGAGGACCCGCTCAACCGCCGTTTCCATGCTCAGCCGAACGGTTGTCCGGTGTGCGGCCCGCACGTGACCCTGCTCGACGCGGGAGGACGCGTGGTCGACAAGGCCGACCCAATCGCAGCAACAGCGCGACTCCTGGAGCGTGGGCACATCGTAGCCATCAAGGGACTTGGCGGCTATCTGCTCGCCTGCGACGCAACGTCCGGTGCGGCGGTGCAGCGACTCCGCGACCGGAAATGTCGCCCTTCCAAGCCGCTTGCAGTCATGGTGCGCGATGTGCAGAGAGCCGAAGCGCACTGCGAAATAGACGAGGCGGAGCGTTCGCTGCTGACATCGGCGGCCGCACCGATCGTGCTACTTCGCTGGAGAGACGGTTCATCCATCTGCAGGGAAGTGGCGCCATCGTTGCGGTTCCTGGGCGTCATGCTGCCGTACACACCTCTGCACCACACACTACTCAGAGAGTGTCCGCGCCCCCTGGTGATGACGTCCGGCAACCTCAGCGAAGAGCCGATAGTCGCGGACAATCAGGAAGCGCTCGAACGTTTGGCCGGAATTGCAGACTATTTCCTCGCTCACAACCGGGGCATTCACTCGCGATACGACGATAGCGTGGTCATGGTCGTCGATGGCGCGCCACAGTTCTTGAGGCGAGCCCGCGGCTATGCTCCAAGGCCGATTGAGCTTCCCTTCGATGCGGGGCATGTCCTCGCCGTTGGGCCTCAATTGAAGAACACGTTCTGCATGACAAAGGGTCGCTCTGCTTTCGTGTCACAGCACATCGGAGACCTTGATAGCCTGGAAACACTGGAGCATTTCGAAGAGACTATCGAGCTCTACCGGCATCTGTTCCGGATAGAGCCGGAACTCGTGGCCCACGACCTTCATCCGGACTATCCCTCAACCTCATTCGCACTGCAGTACGCAGGGAACGCCATGCCCGCTGTAGCCGTGCAGCACCATCACGCTCACATAGCCGGTTGTATGGTCGAGAACGGAACCACAAGCCCGGTCATCGGAGTTGCGTTCGATGGTGCAGGATTGGGTACGGACGGCGCAATCTGGGGCGGCGAATTCCTCGTGTGCACCCTAGAGAACATGCGCCGAGTCGGCCAGCTGGAGTACATGCCGCTGCCGGGAGGAGATTCCGCGACGCTGAACCCCTACAGGACGGCCATCTCTTATGTCACATCACTGCTTGGTTCCGGGGCACTGGCACGCTGTCGCGGCCTCCTCGCCGACTTGCAGGAACGTGAGACCGAAATCATCGTCCGACAGGTGGAACGAAGGCTGAACACGCCCGACACCTCGAGCATGGGCCGGCTCTTCGATGTCGTATCAGCCATGCTGGGGGTCAGGAAGACTGTGAGCTATGAGGGCCAGGCCGCCATCGAACTGGAAATGGCGGCGCACAGCCATGGCGCCGTATTCCCGGAAGGCGGATATCGCTTCGACATCGACGACTCCGGCGGTTTCCAGACCGTGAGGCTGGCGTCAGTAGTGGCCGCTGTGCTCGAGGACACAGAGAGCGGTCAGAGTCGCCCACTTGTCGCTGCACGCTTCCACGAAGCGGTCGCGAGGATGACGGTCGACGTATGCAATCGAATACGACAGGACACAGGACTTGCTGTGGTTGCTCTCAGCGGCGGAGTCTTCCAAAACCGGCTTCTGCTACACAGGACCAGCATGCTCCTGAAGCAAGAGAGCTTCGAGGTGCTCACTCACACCTCCCTGCCGGCAAACGACGGCTGCATATCGCTCGGCCAAGCGGTAGTCGCGGCGTCAGCCCGCAAGACGCGAGAGTGAGGCTACCATGTTTGTGCCCGTACGGTCGCGCGGGATACAATGGGAACCACTATGTGCCTTGCAATACCCGCACTTATCCTCTCGATAGATGGAGAGCAGGCTGAAGCTGATGTCGGCGGCGTCCGTAAGACGGTGGGCGTGATGCTGACTCCTCAAGTGAAAGAAGGCGACTACGTGCTGTTGCACGCAGGCTACGCCATCGGCATCGTGGACTCTCACGAGGCCGAGGAGACACTCGCCCTGTTCAAGGAACTGGCCGAAGTCAGTGAGATTCGTTGACGAGTTCCACGACCCCGCTCTCGCCCGGTCCATAGCCAACGGCATCGCGAGCGTCTCAACCCGCCCGGTGCAGTTCATGGAGTTCTGCGGCGGGCACACGCATGCCATCCTTCGACACGGCATCCGCGACCTGCTTCCACCAACCGTGACGTTGCGTTCCGGGCCTGGCTGCCCGGTATGCGTTACGTCGCAGCCCGATGTCGACGTGGCAGTGGCCATGGCGTCGCTACCGGATACCATCGTTGCCACCTACGGCGATCTGGTCAGGGTGCCGGGAACGACGGAGAGTCTTGAGCATGCGAGGGCGCGCGGCGGAGACGTTCGCGTGGTGTACTCGGCCACAGACGCTGTAGCCATCGCCCGGCAGAATCCCGACAAGACCGTCGTGCTGGTCGGTATTGGCTTCGAAACCACCGCCCCAACGGTGGCCGCCGCGGTCCTCGAGGCCGCTCAAGCAGGCCTGGCCAATTTCCTGGTTCTCCCTCTGCTCAAAGTCACGCCAGTCATCATGACGGCTCTTCTCCAGTCCGGAGAGCTCAAGCTGGATGGCATCATCTGCCCGGGACACGTAAGCGTGATCACCGGGACAGACGTGTTCGAGCCGATTCCGCGGCAGTTCGGTGTTGGCTGCGTCGTTGCCGGTTTCGAGCCACTCGATATCCTCAGAAGCGTGAGACTGCTGGTCGACCAGATCGAACAAGGGCACCCATCAGTCCAGAATGCTTACGAAAGGGCCGTTACGCGCGATGGCAACGCTGTAGCCCGTAAGCTTATCTCCCAAGTCTTCACGGCATGTGACGCCGAGTGGCGCGGCATCGGCACTGTCCCTTCCAGCGGCCTCACGCTGGGCAATGAGTACTCTCGCTTCGATGCGGCCGCCCGCCTGGGGATATCCGTCCCTCCTGCACACGAGGCGGAAGGGTGCCGATGCGGAGACATACTCCGTGGCGCCGCCATGCCGGCGGACTGCAAGCTATTCGGCAGCGCGTGTACTCCTGCGCACCCCGTCGGTCCCTGCATGGTCTCCGGCGAGGGCGCCTGCGCGGCGCACTTCGCGTATGGCGCTGACGCATGACATACTGTGGCCCAGACAACTGCGCGCAGAAAGGAGAGGTGCATCTTGGGAGCAATGAAAGACTATAGCGGCGACTTCAAGTCCGACCTCAAGTTCGAGGATTTCTCTCCCGAGTTTCTCCGGGAACTCATCAAGATATACGGCAAGTTCTACATCGCCATAGACGGCTTCTGGTACCTGGGAGTGAAAGAGCACATCGACAATGAGACAGCGCTGAAAGTCGACCTGTGGGCATGGGACAAGGCCACAAGGTACGAACTCAAGCGCCTCGCCGCCATGGCCGGTATCGAGGGGGATGGAATCGATACGGTCTTCAAGTTCCTCCAGCTTGTCCCATGGATGCAGGTAACTGAGTACCGTGCAGAGATGGAGTCCCCGAAGCGAGGGGTCCTTACAGTCACGAAGTGCTCGATACTCGAGGCGCTCGAGCGAGAGGGACAAGGGCGCGAAGCTGAAATATGCAGCCAGGTAGACTCGGCCGTCCTGAGGCGATACGCGGAGTTCTTCAACCCGAACATCAAAGTGGAGCCTGTCTTCCTCCCTCCTCGAGAAGACCGCGCGGGGATCTGTTGCCAGTGGGAGTTCACACTGGAGTGAGCAAGGACTTGACCGGCGACCTTGTCCTACTGGCCCACGGAAGCGGCGGGACACTCAGTCGCGACCTGGTGGCACAGCGGGTCCTGTCACACATAGAAAACAACACGCTCTCGCGTCTGGATGATTCAGCCGTGCTCAGAGCGTCAGGTCGCATCGCATTCACCACTGACAGCTATACAGTCGATCCTCTTGTGTTTCCCGGCGGTGACATCGGCCGGCTTGCGATCTGCGGAACAGTGAATGATCTCGCGGTCGTTGGCGCCACTCCCTCATTCATAAGCCTCGCACTCATCATCGAGGAAGGGCTCTCTTTCGGTCTGCTCGAGACCATCATGGATTCGGTCCGCGGGGCGTGCGAAGAGGCGAAGGTCGAGGTGGTGACCGGCGACACCAAGGTAGTGAACCGCGGCAAAGCAGACAGGCTGTTCATCAACACCGCGGGGATCGGGCTGGTCCCTGACGACATAGAAGTGTCGGGGCACAATGCAAGGCCGGGCGACCGCGTCTTGCTCAGCGGTACGATAGGAGACCACGGTGTGGCGATTATGGGAGCGAGGGAGGGTCTGTCCTTTTCGTCATTGATAAAGAGCGATTGTGCCCCGCTGAACGGGCTCACAGCTGCGATTCTCGATGCGGGAGGGGCGGCAGTGCACGCCATGCGCGACCCGACCCGCGGTGGTCTCGCCAGTACGCTGAACGAGATAGCTTTCCAATCGAGAGTGACCATTCGCGTGGAGGAGTCTTGCATCCCGGTTGACGCATCGGTCCGCGCGGCGTGCGAGATGCTCGGCCTGGATCCCTTATACGTAGCAAATGAGGGCAAGCTCGTGGTGATTGTCGACCCGGAGGCCGCTCCGTCTGTGCTGGACGCCATGAGGACCCACCGCTACGGAGCATCCGCCGAAGACATAGGGGAAGTCATCGAAGGCAAACCCGGCCGTGTGACGATGAAGACCAAGGTGGGACCGACACGGCTGGTGCCTATGCTGGCGGGTGAGCTCCTGCCGCGTATCTGCTGAGCAGCCGCATCATGAAACAAGGCGGCTACCGTTAGAGTCGGACAACAACTCCTGTGGACTCCCACTCATGACAACGGTGCCCTTCTCCATGAAGTACCCGCGGTCGGCGATGTGACTGACTGCCTTGACGTTCTGCTCAACCAGCACCGTGGTAATGCCGTGACCGCGAAGTTCGGATATCGCCCCCATCACCTTCTTGACCAGTATCGGGGCAAGACGCAGAGACGGACAATCGAGGAGCAACAGCCTGGGGCCGGCCATGAAGGCTCTGCCGATCGCCAGCATCTGTTTCTCGCCGCCCGAGAGCGTTCCTGCGGTCTGGCGCAGCCTCTCCTCAAGCACAGGGAACAACTGAAACACGGTGGCCATGTCAGCCGAGAAATCGTTCGTTTTGCGATGACGGCGATACGCCCCGAGCGCGAGGTTGTCTGCAACGCTCATCGAAGGAAAGATGAGGCGCTTCTCATCAACATATGAGATGCCAAGCTCGACCAGCTTCTCCATCGCGAGGCCGTTCACGACCTTTCCCTCGAAACGGATCTCGCCACTCACCGTAGGAAGGAGTCCGCAAATCGCCTTGAGTGCGGCGCTCTTCCCAGCCCCGTGGGGCCCGATGAGAGCGGCAATCTCGGCATGGCCCACCGACAGGGTCAAGCCGTCAAGAGCTGTCACCATGCCGTACTTGGCCTTGACGTCAATGAGTTCCAGTACGGGGCTGTCAGTCACCATGAGTCACCATCGATGGCCTAGTCTCCGAGATACGTCGCAATAACTCGCTCATCCTCACGGATGGCATCCGGCGTACCCTCTGCCAGCTTCTCTCCGTAGTGCAAGACAACGACACGGTCGGCCACGTCCATCACGATGTCAGTAAGATGTTCGACCATGAGTATGGTCATGCCTTCGTTCTTCAGCGCCCTCAGTGTGCGGCTCAGGCGATCGATCTCCTCTGTATCGAGTCCGCCATAGGGTTCGTCGAGAAGCAACAGTATTGGTCTGCACAGTAGCGCCCGCGCGAGGCCGACGAGCTTCTGCTCCCCCCAGGAAAGCTCTTCAGGGTACTCGTGCAACACACCTGCCAGGCCCAGGGCCGAGAGCTGCTGTATTGCCGCCCTGCGCATCCAGCGTTCCTCATCGATGGCAGAGGCGACCCTGAGGCTCGCACCAACGAAGCCTGTGTCAGTCCAGCCGTGTGCGCCCGCCATAACGTTGTCCAGGACAGACATGTTCTCGAACAGTTGTATGTCCTGAAAGACCTGGGTTGTGCCAAGGGCTGCAATGCGATGCGCCTGCATTCTGTCCACGCGGAGTCCATCGAACCATATCTCTCCGGACGTCGGGCGCAGGAGACCGCTTGTCATGCGGAGCAGTGTGGTCTTGCCCGCCCCGTTTGGGCCAATGACGCAGAGGATCTCGCCCCGCTCGACGGAGAAGCTGACGTTGTTGACGGCCAGTAGCTCGCCGTAGGAGACGGATACAGCGCGATACTCAATGAGCGGTCCGTGTCCGGCACGGGCCACAGCGAGCACGGAACGCATATCCCGCCTGACGTTCAAAGCCGTCGCCCCCTTCTCCACTGCTCGATCCGTGCCGGAAGAGAGCAGAGCCCCGAAGGCAAGAAGAGCAGAGTGAGCACCAGGACCACGCCATAGGCAACAAGCTCATAGGAGCCGGTTGGTCCGCCCAGAACGATAGGCGCAACTTCACGCAGCAACTCGGTCAGACCAACGATGAGGGCCGAGCCTACTATCGCCCCCCAGGGATTTGTCACGCCACCCAGGACCACCATTATTGCCACGAGAACGGAAGTCTGGACGCTGAACGTATGCGGCTCAATCACACTGATGTGGTGCGCATAGACACTGCCGGCGACTCCAGCAAACACGGCGGCTCCCACATAGGCAGCCACCTTGAAATGCATCACATCAATACCCAGCACCTGTGGGGTGTCCTCAGTACCGTGGCCGAGCACATTAACTGACTTGAGTGCCCGTCCCACGCGCGAAGAAGCAAGGTTGGTTGTGAGAATGAGACACAAGACCGCAAGCAGCCAGACGGCATAGAATATGAACGTCGTATAGGAAACGACCTTCGGGTACTCGAAGCGGGGAATCTGCGAGAGACCCGTAGCCCCACCGGTCAGGTCGGACACGCTCACAACGAGGTAGAAGAAGATGAGGTTAACCGTGAGAGTGACACCCGCCACGATAATGCCCCTGAGTCTCAAAATGGCACGGCCAATCGGTGCGGCGAGCAGGCCGCTTGCAGCCGCCGCAAGTGGCATCGCAAGCCAGGGCGAAATCCCGAACCTGAGACAGAGAAGCGCAGACACATATGCGCCGGTACCGTAGAAGACGCCCTGTCCCAGAGACACCTGCCCTGCCAGTCCGGTGAGCAATATGAGGCCCATGCCGATCACGGCGTGCAGGCCGACCTTGATGAGTATGCTCATCAGGTAGGCGCTGCCGATGAGCGGAAGCACAGCGACTACCGCCAGTAGTATCAGTGCGGCACGTGGCACCCGAGGCATCGGCACCAGCCGCGCAGCACGCTCTTTCGCCCGGTTCACGATGGGGCTCATCCAGCCTCACCTCGTGCCGGGAGCAATCCCTGAGGGCGGGCCAGGAACACAACCAGGAGCAGCCCCAAGGCGATTGCATCGTGATAGCCGGTTGGCATCAAACCCGCGGACAGTGCCTCCGCGAAACCCACCAACAGACCTCCGACGATGACGCCCTCAGCACGGTGTATGCCTCCAAGAAACGCCGCGAGGAGACCCTTGATAGTCAAAGGGACGCCGACGTTGTATGCGGTCATGGTGAGTGGCGTGATCGTGGCCCCTGCGACAGCGCCCAGTCCTGCGGCAAGAACGAAGGACAGCAGCGCCATCTTCTCAACGCTGATTCCCACGGAACGGGCACCCAAGGGCTCGTCAGCACAAGCACGTAGCGCCTTGCCAACCATGGTACGGCCGAAGAACAGATAGAGGCCGACAACCATCAGCACGGTCATGCCCACCACCCAGGGCGCCTGACCGAAAATCGTCGCGCCCCAAAGGTGGATGCTCGAACTGCCCAAGAAGTTGGTGAGCGAGTGATACTCCCAACCCCAGACGAGGAGAGTGATTCCCTCAATTGCGTAGGCGAAACCGACGGTCAGAAAGGCAAGAGTCGAGCCCGACGCATTGCGCGCGGGTTTGATGACCAGCACGTAGAGTGCGGCGCCACTGATGATTGTCACGATGACGGCAAGTATTATCGCCCCAAGCAACGGTACACCCATACTGCAGAAGCTCACGGTGAGCATTCCACCGAGCATCACGAACTCGCCCTGGGCGAGATTGAGCACGCGTGTCACTCCATAGACCACAAACAGGCCCAGCCCGAGTGCAGCGTAGATGCACCCGAGCGTGAGCCCGCTTATCAACGATTGTAGTACTGTCGAGGCTTCCACAGAGTCACGGTCTAACTAATCGTAGTGAGTCCTCACAAGAACCTTCTCGCCGTCCTTGAAGCTGACAAGCACCTCCTTAGGCACGACTCGGCCATAGTGATCGTCGGGGGACATCGTGTAGGTTCCGATGATGAGGCTGAGGTTCTCGGTCTGCTCGTAGGCATCCCTGAGCTGGCTTCGAGCGTTCTCGAGGTCACCAAGGTCGGGGTCTGCGCGTTCGAGCGCGTCCGCGATGAACCAGATGAATGACGTGCCGATAGCCTCATAGATACCCGGGACGCGACCGTACTCCGCCTGAAAGTCTTCCTCGAACTTCTGGCACATCGCCTTGTCCGGGTCGCTGTCGTCGAGTTGTGGCCAGATTGTGGGCTTGTTGTCCAGGCATGCAGGTGCCGGATCCATCTCGTAGAAATCGGCAAACGACTCATAGTACCTGAGAGAAGACTGTGCAGGTGTTGTAGCGATGGGGATCATGATTCCCATCTCGCGTGCCTGCTTGATGGCTAACGCGCCGGCAGGCCCACTGCCCCAGATGATCATCGAGTCGGCCCCGGACGACTTCACGTTGGCAAGTTGAGGCGTCATGTCTGTTGCCGCCGGGTCGAAGTGCTGGGTCTCGATGACTTCCATGCCCATGTCCTCGGCAATGGGACTCAGGTAGTGCTCCCCTCCCTCGCCGTAGCCACTGTTTTCAATCATGGCGGCAATCGTTGTAGCGCCCATGTCATCCCTGAGGTATTTGAGGGGCAACGGGATGTAATCGAACTCGCACGACGAAGGCTTGAAGGTCCAAGCGCCAAGCTGGTCCATGATGAGGCCTGTTCCTGAGATAATCAGTCCGGGTGTCTTGTTCTCGTTCAGAACGGGAATGACCGAGTGAGAGAGTGCGGTTGCAGTCGCCGATGCCAGGGTAAGCACCCCCTCCACTTCAACCAGCTTCTGTGCGCCCAGCGCACTGTCCGTCGCAGTTCCCTTGTCATCGATGAGAATCAACTCGACCAGCTTGCCGTTGATGCCTCCGGCGTCATTGATCTGTTTCACAGCAAGCTGCGCTCCTTCGGTCGAAGCCAGGCCGAGTGCCGCGTAAGGCCCTGTTTGTGAGGCAAGGTATCCCACCCTGTAGGTGTCTCCCCCGCCACTTGCACAGCCGGCGGCACCGACCGCCAGTAGTGCCAGACAGCTCAGTATCAGTCCAAGTTTCCGCATTTTGAGCCTCCGTTCTCTACCTATCAAATAGTTCCGCTGATTCCCGCCGATGGGTGCGGCTCCCCATCATCTGCGTCCATGACTTTGGGCCGCAGCTTCCGGGGGAAGGCGCACCACTATGAACCGTGAAAGCCAAAGGTCACGAAGCCAAGGCCGTTCTGAATCGCAGTAACAGCACGACCGTGCGAAATGACCAGGCTATCCACATCAACCTTCTCTTCGAGAAGTCCCTTGAGATAGAGGGCATCGTCTTCAGCGCGGATGTGCACTATCGCGCCTGAGAGTTTCCCTGTCCCGATACGGTCGGCGGCGATGGCAGCCATCTTGTTGATGAGTTGCCTCTTGGAACGTGCACGACCAACAAGCTGGACCGTGCCATCCGTCGAGTGGTCCACCTCGATCATTGCCTTGAATCCAGCAGAACTCTGCTCCTCCGATTCCGCCCAGGGTTTTGCCTTGAAGATGCGCCCGCCCTTGTCGCGATAGAACAAGGTCTCAAAGCAATACAGTGAGCAGATTGCGTCACGAACCTCGTACGCTCTCTGCACGACGTCCTCGAAGTCTGCCCCTTCCTTCGCCATTCGTGCGACCTCAATGGCGATGGGCATCTCGCCAGCCTCAACAGTCTCACTGTCAACTGCCTCGATGCGGCATCCGGGGTTCTTCTCAATGAACATCCTGCGGGCTTCAAGAGCCGCCTCATATGTCTTGGTGAACTTGCCGGTCATGTGAATCGAGACTATGGACTCGCCAAGCTCCGCGGCCTGCTCGTAGATTCTCAGGAACTCGCCTATTGACGTAGCCGATGTCGTCGGGACATTGCCCTTCTGCTCCAGTCTTTGCAGGAGCCACTCCATGTCTACTTCAGTCTCCGGGTAGTCGACACCGTCCACGATTGCATGGAGCGGTGCGATACCGATGGCGTACTCGTCTACCATCTCCTGGGGAACCGCGGCAGGTGCGTCGACAACGACGGCCACTTTTCGCTTCATAGAGAACTCCTTGCTCGTTCGTCCGTTCCTGTAGGCATACCTCGGTTCGCGATATACTGCGTTGCGATATGTTCTCTGACCGTTTGCTCTTTGTCAAGCATCACACAAGACAAGACTTGTTCGCAGAATTCGGATAGAATTCTCCGATTCGTCCTGCATGACGAGGAGGGACTCCATGCGTAGACCGCACCTGAATACGTTGCTTGCCTCTGCCGTGGCACTGATGACAGTACTTGTAGGCGCCGGCTGTAGTGGCGAGGTCAGTTTCACAACAGCTTCGCTGAGCGAGGCAACCATGGCTCTCGGCGCGGACGCCGACGCCAGGCCCCTAAATCCCACAGACACGTTCTCAGTGGACACGCCAGAGATATTCTGCTCGGCGAAGCTGTCGAACGCCCCGGATGAAACGGAAATCCTGTCCGAATGGGTGTATGTCAAGGGAGAACTTCAGGGCTACAACGATCACGTTATCGATACGTACACATTGACGACTGAAGGTTCCAGATACGTCGTGTTCTCGATGGAGCGACCAGACGCGGGCTGGCCCGTTGGCGAATACAAGCTCGTCCTATACATCGACGGCAAGGAAGAGCTGTCCGTCGACTTCACGGTAACGGATGCGTCTAACCCCTTCTCAGCAACCCCCAGCCCGACGGCTCCAACGCAGTCCGCTCCGGCTCTCACGGAAGTGACAATGGCCCTCGGCGTTGACGCAAACAGCCAGCCCGTGAGCCCGACCTCAGTCTTCGCCCAGGATACCCCGGAGATATTCTGTACCGCGCTGGTTGTCAACGTGGACGAGCCGGTTGAGATTGTGTCCGAGTGGTATTACCTGACAGGTGCTCTCGAAGGAGTCTCTGACCTGCTCATCGATTCGGTACCGCTCACGGTACTTGCCGATCAGTATGTCCAGTTCTCGCTGACCACACCTGACAACGGCTGGCCGGAAGGTGAATACGGCCTCATCCTCTACATGAATGGAGAGGTGGTCCAAGAGGTGCCGTTCGTCGTCGTAGCCGACGCAGGCTCTTCGACACAGTCCACGAGCTACCTCAGCAAGGTAACGATGGCGCTGGGTGCCGACGACAACTCACTCCCTGTGAACCCCGCGTCGACATTCCCTGTCGGCAGGCAGCGGATATACACCACCATGTACGTTTCGGAGGACGTCCCTGTCGGCACGATGTTCCGCGCTGAGTGGTACGAGATACGCGGCACCACCGCTGAGATGATTGATGACTACGAGTTTGAAATCGAGGGCGGCTATGACTGGTCGTTCTGGTACGAGTGGGGTGGAAGTGGATGGCCTGAGGGCGAATACGCACTCGTGTTGTACCTGGACGACGTGGAACAGGCCAGGGTTCCGTTCAGCGTATCGTAGCGACTGTGGTCTTTCGCGCGGGAGGTGCGGACACGAGTCCCCGCCTCCCGCGTTCTTGAGCTTGCGAATCCCAATACGGCATACTCTGATGGTGCGGCTGCTCACGCAGCCGTTCACGCGTGCACAGCATGAGGATCAAGAACCCGTCGAGTCTTACCGCGCACGGCAACATCGCCGGACGACGCGCTATCGTGGAAATCCTTGAAGCCGGCCTTCAGGCTGCCGACCCGTACTGGAACGCGGTCAGGCTCGTTCGCATAGAAGGCGACACCCTTGTCGTGGGCAGGCCGGAGTTCGAACCTGTCGGCACGCCCACACCGGGCGACGAGCGTATACCGTTCGCAGACATCGACCGGATATTCGTCTTCGGAGCAGGCAAAGGCATACAACGAGTCGCTAAGGCGCTGGAAGAAGTCCTCGGCGACCACCTCACGGGCGGTCATGTCATAGACAAGAAGGGACATCCTGTTGTGCTGGAGCGCATGGGAGTGTCTCTTGGCGGCCATCCCGTTCCGGACGAAGACTGCGTCCAAGGATGCGAGCACATCCTTGAGATGACACGCAATCTCACGGAGCGCGACCTCGTGTTCACGTGTGTCTCAAACGGCGTGTCAGCGTTGCTGACTCTGCCGGCACCGGGCGTTACGCTCGATGATGTCAAGAAGACGACTCACATCATGCAGATAGAGAAGGGCGCGCCCACGTCCGATCTCAACCCCGTGCGTAATCACCTCGACCTGATGAAGGGCGGCCGAATCACTCGCCACATCCAGCCGGCAAGGGCGATCCATATCATCTCCATCGACCCGGGCAGCTACGACCAGTTGATGCACCGCAACTACTGGCTCCACAACCTGCCTGATGGAACGACCTACGAAATGGCAATCGACAGACTGAAGCGCTGGGAGGCATGGGACGAGGTACCGGAGAGCGTCAGGGAGTTCCTGCTCAGGAGCGACCCGGAGTACGACTCGGTCGGTGCCGGGGAATACTCCGCTGCCCGCTTCAGGGTATTTGGAATCATGCCGGGTCATGGTCAGTCAGGAAAGGTCCCGCCAGCGATGAGGAAGGCGGAGGAGCTTGGCTTCAGCGCACACCTTCTCGGCGACGAGATGATGTTCATCGAGGCGAAGCAGGCCGGCTACTACCTTGCCGAGATCGCCAAGACCATCGAGCGGCGAGGCGAACCATTCAAGGCACCCTGCGCACTTTTCACGAGTGGAGAGATGGTCGTCGCAGTAGGCAAGTCGGACGGCATCGGCGGTCGCAACCAGGAGTTCGTCCTCGCGGCCGCAACGCGCATCGCTGGCAGCAAGCGTATCGTCATGGCGTCAGTGGACACCGATGGGACCGATGGGCCGGGCACGCAGTTCGTCGACGGGGCAGAGCCCATTCCGTGCCTTGCCGGGGGAATGGTCGACGGATTCACGATGCAGGAGGCCACAGACAACGGAATCGACCTTGAAGACGTGCTTGCCAGGCATGACACCACACCAGCACTCTGGCAACTGGAAAGCGGCGTCCTCGCCGAGCCCAACATCAGCCTTATAGACCTGACGGTCGCACTCGTACTGCCCCCTCAATCATAGGAAAGCGAAGGAGAATCCCCATGCGCGAAGGCTCGAGAATCAAGTCGGTGAAGGCTCTCCAATCGTGGAGCTGGAGGGGACACCCCGCCATCGAGGCGCAGGTCGAGACCGAGAACGGTGCGATCGGAGTCGCCCACGTTCAAGCTGGAACATCCGTTGGCCAGTACGAAGTCCAGTTCATTCATGACGGCGGCCCACGATGGGGCGGCAAGGGTGTCCAGAAG
>Ga0180431_10002492_pt1 | contig 24635 bp, 34 predicted proteins | sample SS_ome_11_FD_132459 | JGI IMG/M metagenome (GOLD analysis project Ga0180431, IMG submission 132459) | Hypersaline lake sediment archaeal communities from the Salton Sea, California, USA - SS_1_MS_1 metaG | ecosystem: Environmental > Aquatic > Non-marine Saline and Alkaline > Hypersaline >... | reverse complement strand
TACCTTCGGCTGCTGACCGAATACATGACCATGTAGCACGAGGATGCCCTGCAGGGGGCAGCTTCTCGATGCGGGATTTGGCGCTCCTTGTGGCCCAGGCGCAGGTCTTAGCCTCCCAACGGTAGGTCGGGGGGGATTCCCGGCGTCTCGGCCGGTTTGCTGGTGGGGGCTGGCGGCGCTGAGACTCGTATTCACACGCGAACGTGTCCACGCGACAACGGGACTAAGCTGCTTGCAGACATGTTGAACAGATGAGAAGGTTGGGTGGCCCACCTCTTCAGAGGTGGGGGACACGAATTCGAACGGGGATTCGCGTCCCCCACGGCTAAAGCCATGGGCCACCCCCGGAAGACCTCCCAGGGACGTACTGTTCAATCTTTGTTGCAGGCAGCTTAGCGTCGGTTCGGGGTCGGTGTGACGCGGGTTGTCGGCAGCGAGGGACCCATGCGTTCGGGCGCGCCGGCGGGCGCGGTGGTTGCTGCGGTGGTTGGGTGCGTCAGGCCGTTCCTGAGGCGGGCGACGTAGTCGGCGACGGCTGAGGTGCGGCGCTCGAACGCGGCCTGTCGGGTGGTCAATTGGTCGAGCAGGTGTTTGTGTTCCCGCCGGGCGGATTTGAGCAGCGATTCTTGCAGCGGTAGCCGATCTTGCAAGAGGGCCTTGCCCGCCTTTGGATCGTCGGCGGGGAAGGACGAGGCCGGTTGCCGGTAGACCTGAACGGCCTTGTCCGAGGCGCCGGCGTCGCGGAGGCGCTTCCGGAGGGCCTGCACGTCCGCGGGCAGCGCGGTCGGCGCGACCAGCACGTGGACAAGCCCCTTGGGTGCGGTCTTCAGATAGCGCCGGACCTCCTTGGCCAGATCGTCCGGTCCGAGCCGTCGACCGTTCGTCGTGACCCGCCCGAAGCGGTCCATCGCCAGCCACAGCCCCGCGGCGCGGACGATGAGCGTGCAGGGCATGTCGAGCTGCGGGACCTTGTCCGGCCTGGCGGCGATCCACAACTGGTCATAGTCGCTCGGATGGAGGGCCGACAGACAGATGATGGACCCGTCGAAGTCGACGACCGTCGCGACGGTGCCGTCCTCGTCGGCCAGGATGCCGCCGTCGGCGGTGGGGCCCGAGCCCGCGAACACCCACGGCAACGGCCCCAGCCGCGTCTCGGGTCTGTCGGCGAGCTGCATCCATTCGCTGACGTCGACCTCCCGCGGCCGCCCGTCGTGCAGCCATTCGACGCGGAGCTCGAGCGGCTGACCCGTGGCCGGCAGCATCGTGTTGGTCTCGGGGACCCACTGGGCGGGCCGGCCCGGCTTCAACCCGATCAGACCCAGGGCCTGGTAGGCGTGCAACGGCCGGGCGTCCAACAACATGATGCTCTCGTGCGTCTTGTCCCCGCCGTAGACGTCCGTCGCGCAGGCGAACAGCTCGAGCATCCCTTCGCGCAGCGCCACCTTGCCCGTCAGCTCGACCTGCCGTCGCGTCCAGTTGATGCCCACGCCGGGTTTGTAGATGACGATGTGATCACCGCCGCCGTCCCTGGTCGTCGAGCGGAGCGCCGGCCGCGACGACGACGTCGGCCCACCGCGGTCGCTCTCACCCGCCAGCACGACCAGGGCCAACATGGACATGACGTGGAAGACGCACACGGTCCGCTCCTCGATAGACAGCTATGTTGGATAGATGATTGTACCCGATCGTTCGACCGAGAGGGCAGGTCGGGACGGCATTGGATTGCCAGGGCCGCCCTTGGGGGATAACCTGTCGAGCATGATCATGTGGTGGCACTGTCGTGCGGACCGTTTCGCTGGTCGGGGACCGAGGTCAGTACAGCCGGTGCCATCGTGGTGGCTTGCGATTCGTTAGCAGGGGTGATCCATGACAGCGCGGGATGTTGGTTGGGGCGTGATCGGGGCGTCGAGCTGGGCCAAGAGGACGTTCGGCCCCGCGATCGTGGCCGCGGAAAACGGCAGGCTCTGCGCTGTGCTCAGCAGAGACCAGGCCAAGGCCGAGAGGTTATGCGAGCAGTATGACGTGCCGAATGGTTATACCGACCTGTCGGCGTTTCTGGCCGACCCCGACGTCGAGGCGGTCTGGGTAGCCGGGCCGAACCATCTCCACGCCGATCACACCATCGCCGCGCTTCAAGGCGGCAAACACGTGCTATGCGAGAAGCCGATGGCCACCACGGCCGCCGACTGCGAGAAGATGATCGCCGCGGCCGAGAAGGCGGGCAAGCTGCTGAGCATCGGCTATCACATGCGGTACCATCCGCTGCACCAGCAATTGCAGGCCGACTGGATGGCGGGCAAGTTCGGTAAGCCGATCTGCGTTCGGGGCCAGCTCTATTTTGCGTATCCCCGTCCGCCGGGCGAGTGGCGCCAGAAACGGGCGACTAGCGGCGGATGGGCGATCTGCGACGTGGGCACGCATCTGATCGACCTGCTCCGGTGGTTCCTCGGCGACGCGGCTGACGTACACGGCGAGCTGTCGAGCCAGAAGTTCGGCTACGAGACCGACGATCACGCCGTGGTGACGGTTCGTTTCGAGAACGGCGCGTTGGGCATCGCCGACGGTTCGACCGGGGCCGGCGCGCCCGCGCCCAGACTCGAGCTGTACGGCAGCGACCAATACTGCATCCTGGAGGGCACGCTGTTCGGGACCGGCGGCAAGGTCGCCATCGGCAAGCTGAGCCAGCCGCCCGAGGTCACCAACGGCGAGTTCGCCGCGCTCTATCAACTGGAGGCAGAGGCGTTCGGTCGGGCAATCCTCGACGGCGCGGACCTGCCGCTCACGGCCCGGGACGGCCTGGCGAACCTCGAGATCATCGAACGGGCCCGCGGTTGGTAGACGACCCGCGTGGTCAATCACGCGGCTAATCGGATGCGCGGGATGATTCGGACCATCGGCCGGACCAACAGGAGAACGGTTCATGTCCCGTCTTGGCGGATGCGTATGCCTGGGATTGGCGTGCGCTTGGCAGACGCCTGCCGTTGGCGAAACGATCGAGGACAAGGCCACGAAGCTCGTGGGGCTGAAGCTCCCGGGCCTCAAGACGCACAGGGTGCCGATGCGCGACGGGGTGAAGCTGGCCACCGACGTGGTGCTGCCGAAGGGCCAGCCGGACGCCAAGTGGCCGGCCGTGTTGGTCCGAACGCCCTACAACCGGCGGGGCAGCATCGGGAAGATGGCCGCGTCCATCTTGCCCGTGACCGGCTTCGCCGCGGTCGTGCAGGACCTGCGGGGCCGATTCGACTCGGAGGGCGAGGATTATCCCGTCCACGCCGGGTGCGGATGGGGCAAGGTCCAGGACGGGTACGACACGATCGAATGGATCGCCAAACAACCGTGGTGCAACGGCAAGGTCGGCACGGTCGGCCCGTCGGCGATGGGGGCGACGCAGAACCTGACGCTGCCGACGCAGCCGCCGCATTTGGTGTCCGCGTTCGTCATCGTCGCCTGGGCGGACATCTACAAGCACGCCGCCTACTGGGGCGGCGCGCCCAGGTTGGCCTTGCCCGAGGGGTGGATCGCGGGCAACCGCTTCGACCCGCGGAACCTCGACCTGTTCCTAGCGCACCCGAGCTACGACGAGTTCTGGGACGCATGGAATACCGAGAAGATGGCGCACCGGATCGACGTGCCCGTGTTGTACTTCGGCGGGTGGTATGACCACTTCTGTCAGGGCACGATCGACAGCTTTCTGGCCGTCCAGGCCCGCGGCGGCCCGGTGGCCAAAAGGACGTCGCGACTGGTCATGGGCCCCTGGACCCACACCGGCATTCCCAAGGGACTAGACTACCCCGACAACGCACGACCCCGATACGACCGGTACATCGTCAAGTGGTTCAACCGGCACCTGAAACAGGCCGACCCGACCGCCGGTGGCAAGCAGCACCCGGTGAGCTACTACGTGATGGGGGCGTCGGGCGAGAAGGACGCGCCGGGCCACGAATGGCGGTCGGCCGAGACCTGGCCCGTGCCCGGCAAACCCGTGCCGTACTACCTCCGCAAGGGCGGCCTGCTATCGACCGACAAGCCGACCGAATCGGCCGCGTCGGCCAGCTATCAATACGACCCGAGGAACCCCGTGCCCAGCCTCGGCGGCGGCGTGCTCACGCCCAAGACGGGTGTCCTCGATCAGCGGCCCGCCGAGAAGCGACCCGACGTCATCGTCTTTACTACGTCCGTGCTGGCCGAGCCGGTCGAAGCCACCGGCCGGATCACCGTCAAGCTGTGGGCCAGCTCGTCGTGCACCGACACCGATTTCACCGCCAAGCTTACCGACGTGTACCCCGACGGCCGCAGCCTGCTCGTGCTCGACGGCATCGTCCGCGCGCGGTACCGCGAATCGCTCCGCCGGCCGAAGCTGATTGAGCCGGGCAAGATCTACCCCTTCGAGATCGACCTGTGGTCGACGAGCATCATCTTTAACAAGGGCCACCGGATCCGCGTGGCCATCTCGAGCAGCAACGTGCAACGGTTCCGGCCCAACCCCAACACGGGCGACGCCGTCGACGGCGTCACTGTCCGACCCGAGTACCGCAGATCGCTCCGCAAGGCGAAGTGGATGGCCCTGGGCAAGGAGAATCCACTCGAGATCAAACAGGCCGTGGTCGCCACGAACACGATCTGGTTCGACACGGGCCACCCATCACACATCATCCTGCCGAGGCCGACCGGCGGACCAAGATGACGCTGCCTGCACCCAACAGCGTCGTCTTGGAGTACACTCATACAAGCAGCGGCCAGCGTGCGGTCGGCGACCTATCCGAAGACGGGTTCGGAGCGGATGACCCGCCCAGGGCCGCAGGAGCTGCCATCAGGTGCACGTTATCATCACAGGGGGAACGGATGTAGCCCATGAAGGACCAGGACGTGAACGGACGAAATCGTGCTTGGTCGTGCAGGGGCACCTTGCCTGCGGGGGCACCGAATCCTTCGACTTCCCCACCCCCGGCTCGCCCTTCAGCGGTCGCTATAACGGGCTCAAGGATGCGTTCGTGGCCACGCTCACCCGCGAGGGGGGGCTCACCTACGCCACGTACCTGGGCGGCAGGCAGCCCGATTGCGGCGAGGGCGTTACCGTCGACGACGCGGGCAACGCCTACGTCACAGGATGGACCGAATCGGATGACTTCCCGCTCTGGCTCAACCCGATCCGTGAGGTGTTTGAGGGATCGACCGAGGCCTTCGTCACCAAGCTCGATCCGGACATTCCGTTGCTGCTGGTCTACTCGACTTTTCTCGGCGGCCGGCGGCCTGACAAGGGCCACGGGATTGCCATGGGTCCTTCGGGCAACGCCTATGTGACCGGCATGACGGACTCCACGGACTTCCATCGGGTCGCCATAGCGGGCCAACAGACGGACGACCCGAACTGTGACCCCAACACGTGTGCCCCGTCCGTCCCGCCGGGGTTTTTCGACGCGAACTACCACGACTGGGAGGACGCCTTCATCGTCATCATCAACGACGACGACATCGAATCGACGCTTACCGAGTGCGGTTCGGGCCTGGGATGCGGCGCGCTCGGCCCGGCGGGGTTCGCCGGTATGATGGTCGGCTACGGTTGCCTGATGTTTACGCGCAGACGGCGGTGATGAATGGCATCTCGCCGCGTTCGTGAGCCCACAATCTTGTGAGCGCGGTCGGTGCCGGCTACCATCGGGGTCATGGAGACGAAACTGGCCGAAACCGCGCTCCGCAACGGGCAGCGGGTGGACCTGTTATGCATCCAGCCACCCGCTGGCAAATGGCGGGACCGTATCGCCCCGTTCCTGGCCCACAAGGGCCAGCCGTTTAACTGGCACATCGAGACGAACCTCGGCGGCCACAACGACGAGCTCGAGCAGCGCTTCTTCATCGCCAGCATCGGCGAGACGGTCATCAGCGAGATGATGGTCGCCGAGAAGCATGGTCTCGCCATCCTCGGACACGTCTTCACCGACCCGGATTGGCGCGAACAGGGCGCGACCACGGCCCTGATGCGGGTGATGAGCGAGGACTTCGTCGCACGCGACGGGATCGCGATGCACCTGTTCACCGGTTACGACAGCCCGGCGTTTCGCATCTACAGCCGGTTCGGCTTTGAGCCGATGGGGCCCGAATCGGGCTTTATGAAGTGGGTCCGCCGCCCCGAGCGCTTCGACGCGATGTTCGAGCCGAGCGACCCCGGCGACGTCCACGTCGAGCGGACCTGCTGGACGCACTGGCCTCTGGTCCACAAGCTGATCCTCCGCGACGAGGGCGATTGGCTCCGCAACGCCGCCCTGTCACTGGCCGGCCCTTGCAGCGCCGAAGACGCCTTCGTCCTGCTGATGTCCCGTCTCAAGGACGGCCCGCCGCTCGCCAGCGCGGTCCTGGTCAACCAAGCCGGTATGACCGTCGGTCTGGCCACGCTCCAGAGCTACAAGCGGCTGTTCAGCCGGATGCTACAGTTGGACGTCTACGTGCACCCGAGCGCGACCGATCACCTCGGTATGCTGATCGACGCCATCGGTCTGCCAAACGACAGGCCCGTGATGACGGAGATCGACGCCAATTCCCCCCAGCGCCACCAAGCGCTGCTGGACGCCGGATTCCACGAAACCGGTCGACTCAAGCACGCCCTGACCGCCGTGCCTGACGATCTGGACCTCCTCCTGTTGCAGGCCTAGCGGGTGTGGGGAGAAACCGGCGACTTGGGCAATAAGGTGGGTTCCGCTGACACGCAAAGCGGGCTCCGTGGCCCTTAACTAAGATATACACTAACCGGAATTAATATGATAGTAGTTACCACGGTTCGGTTGTCGGCTGCGGGCAGGACGGGCGGCCCGGCGCCTCCGCACTGGGGTCCGGAGGCGTGAGGTCGGGGGGCGGGACGGAAAGGGCTAAAACTGAGGATTGCCGGAACATTCCCTTGACAGGCAAATCCCGTTTGCTATGATGATTGGTTTGTGCGTTGGTAGCCAAGAGAGGGAGTGCACCCGTCGATGGACGGTGAGATGATTCGAATTCGGATGGAGGCGTACGACCATCGGTCGTTGGACGCTTCCGCGCGCGAGATCGTAGACCACACCAAGCGGACGAACGCTCGGGTGCGTGGGCCGATCCCGTTGCCGACCCGAATCGAGCGTTACACGGTACTGCGCTCGCCCCATATTGACAAGAAGTCTCGTGAACAGTTTGAGATGCGGACCCACAAACGGGTCATCGACATCTATGAACCGACGGCTCGTACGGTGGAGGCCCTGAATCGACTGGTGGTACCTGCCGGCGTGTTCGTGAAGATGCAACTGAAATGAGCGGCGGGTGAGGACCGTTGCGAGTGTGGCGCAGGTGCTTAGCGGCATTCTTCGTTTGCCCCAAACTGATTAACAAGGCGGACGCGTGAGCTGGATCGCGCGTTAGACCATCGCTTGTCATAGGCGACAGGGGAGCTTTCTTCGCATGGCGGCGGCGCTGTTGGGCAAGAAGGTAGGAATGACCCAGGTGTTCGATGAGGCCGGTCAGGCCGTGCCGGTCACCGTGATCCAGGCCGGTCCGTGCGCGGTCCTGCAGATCAAGACCGCCGAGTCGGACGGGTACCAGGCCGTCCAGCTGGGGTTCGGGGACGTCAAGCCGCATCGCTCGTCTCTGCCCCAAATCGGGCACGCCGCCAGGGCCGGTACGGGCCCGAAACGGTTCATCCGCGAGGTCCGGTTCCGCCAGGGCCCGCCGGAGGCCCACATCGGCGACACCTGGACCGTCGACGTGTTCGACCAGGTGCAGTACGTGGACGTGGTGGGCACGACGAAGGGCCGGGGCTTCGCCGGGGGAATGAAGCGCCACGGCTTCGGAGGCCAACCCGCCAGTCACGGCACCGAGCGGAAGCATCGCGCGCCCGGCTCGATCTCGAGCCACGGGTCGGACTTGGGCCACGGCGGCAACGTCAAGAAGGGCAAGCGAATGGCCGGACACATGGGGCATGTCCGGCGGACGAGCCGAAATCATGAGCTGGTCGGGGTGGACAAGGTTCGGAATCTGCTGTTGGTGCGGGGAGGAGTCCCGGGCCCCAACAGGGGGCACGTGATGGTCAAGGCCAGCGTGGCCAAGACGCAGCCCAAGGAGATCCGGCGGCTGCTGTTCGTGAGCGACTCGGCAGACGCGCCCCAGCCTGCGAAGGTCCATCGGTTGGTGGTGTTCAGTCCGGGTGAGCAGGCCGGCGCGACGGCCAGCGCTTCGGGGAGCAGCGAATAGGCAGGACGGGACGCCGAGGTCGGGCGTCCGTGAGACGACGCTATGGTCGATGTGCCCGTGTACAACGAAGACGGCGACCAGATAGAGACGGTGGCGCTCGATGAGGGCCCCTTCGGTGGGCGGGTCCGCGCCGCGCTGCTGAAGCAGGCGGTGGTGATGTATCAGGCCAATCGCCGGCAGGGGTCGGCGACCACGCGAAGTCGGGGGATGGTGACCGGGAGCACCGCGAAGCTGTACCGCCAGAAGGGCACGGGCCACGCGCGAATGGGCAGCGCGCGAACGGTGATCCGACGTGGGGGCGGGGTGGCGTTTGCGAAGCGCCCGCGGGATTTCCGGCAGACCATGCCCAAGAAGATGCGACGCCTGGCCCGGAACAACGCCGTGCTGGCCAAGGCCCTGTCCGGCGACCTCCTCCTGCTCGACCAACTCCAATACGAACAACCGAAAACGAAACGATTCGCCACGATGCTCCGCGCGCTCAAGGCGGAGCGGGGCTGCGTCCTCGCCGTGGCTGAGCGGGATGAAAACATCTACAGGTCGGCCCGGAACATCCCCAAGACGGACGTTTGTCTGGTCGAGCAGTTGAATGCGTATGAGGTGCTGCGTCGCGGTCGACTGTTGATGACCAAGGACGCGTTGGCATCGCTGTTGGCGAGTCCCAGATCGGACGAGGGCGACGGATCGGCCGAGGGACGGGAGTAGCGGCATATGGACATCTACCATACGATCGTCAGGCCGCTGGTGACCGAGAAGGTCACGTTCCAAAGCCAGCAGAGCCATGACGCGACGAGCGATCAGCCGGCCCGGGGCGGATCGTACAGCTTCGAGGTCCATCCCAACGCGAACAAGGCGCAGATCAAGCAGGCGGTCGAGAAGATCTACAACGTCAAGGTGCTGAACGTTAGGACGGCGAACCGTCGGGGCAAGCCGCGGCGGGTGCGGTACAAGCGGGGCATGACCAAGCAGTGGAAAAAGGCGGTGGTGATCCTGGATCGGGACAGCCACATTGACTTGTTCTAGTGGGACAGCGGCCGGTCGCGACCGGATAGACGGGTGATGGGCGATGGCGATCAAGATCTATAAACCGACGTCGGCGGGCCGGCGCAAGTCGTCCGTGAACACGCACGAGGAGGTGACCGACAAGCGTCGCAAGCCCACCAAGTCGCTGCTGGCGCCGCTGAAGAAGACGGGTGGTCGAAACCACCACGGAAAGATCACGGCCTGGCATCGCGGTGGGGGGCACAAGCGTCGGTACCGGCGGATCGACTTCAAGCGGAACAAGGATGACATTGAGGCGAAGGTGGTGGCCGTCGAGTACGACCCGAACCGGACGTGCCATATCGCGCTGCTGGAATACGCCGACGGGGAGAAGCGGTACATCCTGGCCCCGCAGGGGGTGTCGGCAGGGGAGACGGTGGAGTCGGGCCAGCGGGTCGAGCCGAAGGCGGGCAACTGCATGCCCCTCAAGTCGATTCCGGTGGGTCTGGACGTGCACAACGTCGAGCTGATCTCGGGTCAGGGGGGCAAGATGGTGCGTTCAGCGGGGGGATCGGCCCGGCTGATCGCTCGGGAAGGCGAATGGGCGACGCTGCTCCTGCCGTCGAATGAGATGCGTCAAGTGCATGCGGCGTGCCGGGCGACGATCGGTGTGTTGGGCAATGCGGATCACCAGAACGTCCGATTGGGCAAGGCGGGCCGGAAACGTCATCTGGGCCGACGACCCCATGTCCGGGGAACGGCGATGAACCCGGTCGCGCACCCCTTGGGGGGCGGCGAGGGTCGGAGCGGTGGCGGTCGACACCCGTGTTCGCCGTGGGGGCAGTCGGCCAAGGGCGGTCGGACGCGTAAGAAGGGCAAGGCCTCGAGCAAGCGGATCCTGCGCCGGCGCCGGTCGGTCAGGTACGGGCAGCTTCCCGTGCCGAAGTGACCAGGCGTGTCGGCGACGGTGAAGGGGCAGGAGTGGTGGCACTATGTCGCGCAGCCTGAAGAAAGGTCCGTACGTCGACGAGAAGCTGTTTCGCAAGGTGATACGCGCGAAGGAAACGGGCGACCGGACGCCGATCAAGACGTGGGCGCGCGGGTGCACGATCGTGCCTGAATTCGTGGGGCACACCTTCGCGGTGCACAACGGCAAGACGCACATGAACGTGTTCTGCAGCGAGGACATGGTCGGGCACAAGCTGGGCGAGTTCGCGCCGACACGGATGTTCCGTGGGCATGTGGGCGGCCGGCGGTAGTCGGGCCGTTTGGAGACGAGCGGATGCCCTGGCAAGCAACACACAGGTTCGCACGGATTAGCCCTCGAAAGGCCCGACTGGTGGCTGACCTGATCCGAGGGCGGCGCGCGGACGAGGCCCTGGACGTCTTGAGGTTCACGAAGAAGCGAGCGAGCGTGATGGTGAGCAAGGTGTTGCGGTCGGCGATCGCCAACGCCAGCGAGCAGGAGGCGGATGCGACCGCGCTGTACGTGCAGGAAGCTCGTGTGGACGAGGGCCCGCGGATCGAGCGGTATCGACTGAAAGATCGCGGGCGGGTCCATCCGTATCAGCGTCGGACCAGCCACATCGTGGTGACCGTGGAACAGGGGGCGGCGTAGCAGGGGTTGCTGGGAGTACGCGTAGTGGGTCAGAAGGTCAATCCAATCGGGTTCCGCACGGGGATCACCGAGGGGTGGTCGGCGCGGTGGTACGCGCCGAAGGCGGCCTACGGTGAGTTCCTGGTCGAGGATCAGAAGCTCCGCGGCTACATCGACGACAAGCTGAACCGCCGTCCCCCCTCGGCGCAGATCGCGAAGGTGGAGATCGAGCGGACCCGGAACGAGGTGGTGGTGTACGTCCACACCGCCCGTCCGGGGATGGTGATCGGGTCGCGTGGCGCGGACATCGAGAAACTGCAAGAGGAGCTTGAGGAGCTGATCGACCGGAAGGTCGAGATCCGGGTGATCGAGATCAAGCAGCCGGACCTCTCGGCGCAACTGGTAGCCGAGTCGATCGCCGAGCAGCTCAAGAAACGCTCGAGCTTCCGCAGGACGATGAAGCAGCGGTGCGAGTCGACGATGTCGGCGGGTGCGAAGGGGGTCAAGATCATCTGCAAGGGCCGGCTGGGCGGGGCGGAGATGGCCCGCATGGAACGGCAGACGCTGGGGTCGATCCCGCTGCAGACGCTCCAGGCGCATGTGGACTACGGCTACGCGGTGAGCCGGACGACGTACGGGACGATCGGCGTCCGGGTGTGGGTCTACACGGGGATGTACGGCGAGGAGGTGGTGGAGGAGCAGGCGCCCAGCGGGCGCCGGCCACCTCGACGGGGAAAGCGGTAGTCGTAACGAACGATCCGAGCGGGTCGGGCCAGACCCGCGGGCGGATCAGGAGTCAAGGCCATGCCACTGATGCCGAAGCGCGTCAAGTTCCGCAAGCAGCAGCGAGGGCGGATCCGTGGGAACGCCCAGAAGGGCAACACGGTGGCGTTCGGCGATTTCGGCCTGCAGCTCCTGGGGTCCGGCTGGGTGACGTCGCAGCAGATCGAGGCGGCGCGTGTGGCGGCCACGCATTTTCTGCATCGCGAGGGCCGGGTCTACATCCGGATCTTTCCGGACAAGCCCGTCTCGTCCAAGCCGTTGGAGACGCGGATGGGTAAGGGCAAGGGCGAGCCGGATTTCTGGGTCGCCCGGGTCAAGCCGGGACGGGTGGCGTTCGAGCTGAGCGGTGTGGAAGAGGACATCGCCCGGCAGGCGCTGGCCCGCGTGGCGGCCAAGCTGCCGATCAAGAGCAGGATGGTTTACCGCAAGCACGCGGTCTAGTGGGAGTGCGGCATCGTGAAAGTGAGCGAGGTCCGCGAGCTGTCCACCGAGGAGCTTCACAGCGAGATGGACCGGCTGCGCCGGCACCTGTTCGACCTCCGCAGCCAGGCGGTGACCGAGAAGCTGGAGGACCCTGCCCAACTGCGCAAGACGAAGCGCGACATCGCCCGGATCTTCACCGTGCTGCGCGAACGGGGCGAGCAGGACATCGAGCAGAAGCAGTATCACCTGGAGGCGATCGCGTCGCACAAGGCAGGGTGAGTCAAATGCAAACTGAGAAGGACGGGCCGCGAACCGGTTGGGGCGATGGGTTCGCTGGTGATTGAAGGGTAGACGATGGCAGACGAGCCGAAGACGGCGGTGACGGAAACGGGCAATGCGGGCGGCTCGCCGGCCGGGCGTGCGCACCGGCGGTGTCGCACCGGCAGGGTCGTCAGCGATCGTGGCGACAAGACGATCACGGTGGCGGTGGACTACCTGACCAAGCACCCGAAGTACGGCAAGTACCTCCGTCGGCGGACGAAGCTGCTGGCCCACGACCAGGACAATCAGGCCAAGGTGGGCGACATGGTCGAGATTGCGGAGTGTCGTCCGATCAGCAAGCGGAAGAACTGGCGGTTGGTGGGTGTCGTTACGCCTGCTTGAGCGATGCGGGTCGCGTGGAGCCGGAGTCATGATTCAGCTGCAGACCATGCTCGACATCGCGGACAACACGGGCGCCCGTCGGGCGCAGGTCATTCGGGTGTTGGGCGCATCTACGGCGCGGGCGGGCAAGAAGAAGCTTCGAACGGCTTCGGTGGGCGATATCGTGGTCTGTACGGTCAAGGACGCGCTGCCCAACAGCGAATTCGCCGCGGGCAAGGACCGTCGAGAGAAATCCAGCCGGCGGAAGGTGCGTTGCGTGGTCGTTCGGACCCGCAAGGCGGTGCGACGCGACGACGGATCGTACGTCCGGTTCGACAGCAACGCGGGCGTGATCCTCAATGAGGACGGGAGCCCGCGCGGGACGCGGATCTTCGGTGCGGTGGCGCGGGAGCTTCGCGAGAAGGGGTTCATGAAGATCATCTCGCTGGCGAGCGAGGTGGTGTAGCGGCCGGGAGCCCAGGGTAGGATCGGGAGTGAGACCATGGCTCGGCACATCCGCAAGGGCGACACGGTGGAGGTGATCAGCGGCGACCACAAGGACCAACAGGGCAAGGTCCTCCGGTTGGTCCCCAAGAAGGACATGGTGGTCGTGGAAGGGGTCAACATGGTGTACCGCCACGTCCGCCCGAGCCGTCGGAATCCCCAGGGGGGCCGGTTGCAGAAGGAGGCGCCGATCCACGTGTCGAACGTGCTGCCGGTGGACCCGAAGACGGGTCGGGGATCTCGGGTGCGGTTCGAGACGGAGCGGGACGCCAAGGGGAAGGTGATCGCCAAACGCCGGGTGACGCGGGGCGGGACGGTCCTGAGCGAGTTGAGTCGGCCGGAGGCCGAGGGAGCGGTGGCACCGGGCGGCGGGGATCAGGAGCAGCAGGCGTAGAGAGATACGAAGCGCCGGTCCCGACCGGGCGGTGGGGCCGCGATGAGAGTGTAGGCGGCAATGGCACGGTTACTTGATAGGTACGAGAAGGAGATTTCCCCGGCCCTGGTCGAGGAGCTGGGTCGGAAGAACCGGCTGAGCCTCCCTCGGGTCGAGAAGGTCGTCGTGGCGATGGGGCTGGGTCGTGCGGCGCAGGACAAGAAGTACCTGGAACCGGCGGCCCGGGAGCTGGGCATGATCACGGGCCAGAAGCCGGCGGTTTGCAGGGCCCGCAAGAGCGTGTCGAACTTTAAGTTGCGTGCGGGCCAAGACATCGGGCTGAAGGTGACGCTGCGTGGCGAGCGGATGTACGAGTTCCTGGACCGCCTGATCAGCCTGGCCATCCCGCGCGTTCGCGATTTTCGCGGTTTGGACCCACAGAGCTTCGATGGGCGGGGCAACTACTCGCTGGGGCTGAGCGAGCAGACGGTGTTCGCCGAGGTGGACCCCAACAAGGTGGAGAGCCAGCAGGGGATGCACATTACGATCGTGACGACGGCCCGAAACGATACCGAAGGCCTTCGGTTGCTGACGCTGATGGGGATGCCGTTTCGGGTGTAGCGCAGATCGTGCGAAGGTGACCGGACGGGCGAGGCAGTCGCAGGCAAACAGGGACAGGTTGGATGGCACGAAAATCGTTGATCGTCAAGTGCAATCGAAAGCCGAAGTACCGGGCCCGGGCCTATCGGCGGTGTGAGCTGTGCGGTCGTCCCCGGGCGGTGTACCGCAAGTTCCGGTTGTGCCGAATTTGCTTCAGGACGCTGGCGAACCAGGGCAAGATCCCGGGGATCAAGAAGGCCAGTTGGTAGAGGAGCCTGTGAAGGTGACGGGCGAGGCGCCGAGCGGAGTAACCGATGTGGAGTGACCCGATAGCCGACATGCTGACCCGCATCCGCAATGGGATTCGGATCGACCGCGACGAGGTGAAGATCCCGAGTTCTAAGTTGAAGGTCGGCATCGCGCACGTGCTGAAGGAAGAGGGGTACATCGCCGACTACGACGAGATCGACGATGGGCGTCAGGGGATCCTTCGGATTTCGCTGAAGTACGGTCCGATGGGCGAGAAGGCGATTACGAGCATTGATCGGTCGTCCAAGCCGGGCCGGCGGGTGTATACCGGCACCAAAGACCTGCCGAGGGTGTTGAACGGATTGGGGATCGCCATCGTCTCGACGAGCCATGGGGTGATGAGCGACCGACAGTGCCGGGAGAAGAAGGTGGGCGGCGAGGTGCTTTGCACGGTGTACTAGTTGTTGAGGTATGTGGTGATGTCGCGCATAGGCAAGCAACCCATCCCGATCCCCGAGGGCGTGAAGGCGGCCGTCAACGACGGTACGGTGACGGTGAGTAAGTCGGACAAGACGCTGAGTCTTCGGTTCTCGCCGGCGATAACGGTGGAGGTGGACGAGGCGGCCAAGCAGATCCGAGTGATCCGTCCGAGCGATTCCCGCGAGCATCGGTCGCTGCAGGGGCTGACGCGGTCGCTGATCAACAACATGGTGATCGGCGTGACGCAGGGGTACGAGAAGCGGCTGGAGATCTACGGCGCGGGCTACGGGTGCAACCTGCAGGGGAACAAGTTGCTGCTCAACTGCGGGTTCATGGGCCGGGGGCTGAGCCGCCCCGCGCAGTTCGTGATCGACGTGCCGCCCGAGGTCGAGGTGGAGGTGGCGGCCCCGGCGGCCCGCGGGAACGACGTGCCGGCGCGGCTGGTGATTCGTGGGGCGGACAAGCAAAAGGTCCACCAGTTTGCGGCCGACATCCGGCGGATCCGCCCCCCTGAACCCTACAAGGGCAAGGGGGTCCGCTACGCGGACGAGTACGTCAAGCGGTTGCCGGGCAAGGCGTTTGTGGGCGGTGCGACGTAACGGGACGAGGAGGCGGTAGCGAGCAGCGCTCGCTGCGGAGCCGGGGTCAAGGTCATGGACGCCAACAGAAAAAAAAACCTGCTGCATGCTCGGCGGAAGAAGCGTGTCCGCAAGCGGGCGTTCGGTACGGCCGAGCGACCGAGGATGACGATTTTTCGAAGTCTCAAGAATATTTACGCGCAGATCATCGATGACCACGAGGGCCGGACGCTCGTGGCGGCGAGCACGCGCGACAAGGGCGTGCGCGAGACCGTGACCTATGGGGGCAACAAAGCGGCGGCCGCGACAGTGGGAGCGCGTCTGGCCGAGCTGGCCAAGCAGAAGGGCATCGAGAAGGTGACGTTCGACCGCAACGGGTACAAGTACCACGGCCGGGTCAAGGAATTGGCGGATGCGGCCAGGAAGGGCGGATTGATGTTCTAGCTCGGGTGGCATCGAGCTGGCGTGTTGTGGGCGAGCGTGAGGGATCGTTGGCAGATGTGAACAGGAATAGAGGTCGTAATGGCTCGCGACTATACCCCGCAGGTTGAAGAAGAGAAGGTCCTGGAAGAAGAGGTCGTGAAAGTGTACCGGTGTGCGACCGTGGTCCGGGGCGGCCGTCGGTTCAGCTTCGCGGCGTTGGTGGTGGTGGGGGATCGTGCGGGGAACGTCGGGGTCGGGTACGGCAAGGCGAACGAGGTGCCGCCTGCGGTGGAGAAGGGCATCAAGAACGCCCGCAAGTCGCTGGTCACCATCCCGCTGAAGGGCACGACGATCCCGCATCGGGTGGTCGGGCGATACGGTGCGAGCAAGGTGGTGATGGTCCCTGCGAGCGAGGGCACGGGCGTGATTGCGGGTACGAGCGTTCGTCCGGTCCTGGAGCTGGCGGGGGTCCACGACGTGTTGACCAAGAGCTACGGGAGCAACAGCCCGAAGAACCTGGTCAAGGCGACACTGCAAGGGCTGCTGAGTCTCCGGAGCAAGGAGACGATTGAGAAGCTGCGGGGCGTTCAGATCGACGCGTCGTAAGCCGACGTTGGGTCGCCGCGTGCGGATCGGCACCGGTGGTCGGCAAGACCGTGAAGGGGTTGCCAGGCGTGAACCTGAACGAAGTGACGAAACAGGCCGGTTCCCACAAACGTCGCAAGCGGGTGGGACGAGGCCGGGCCAGCGGCAAGGGCAAGACGTGCGGTCGCGGCCACGGGGGATGTCGTTCCCGCAGCGGCGGCGGGGTTCGCGCGTTGACCGAGGGTGGGCAGATGCCGTTGTTCCGGCGGCTGCCCAAGCGTGGGTTTAACAACGCGCAGTTCCGCACGGTCTACGAGGTGGTGAACGTGGGCGAGCTGGAGGCGCGTTTCGAGTCGAACGCGACGGTCAACCGCGAGGGTCTGATCGAGGCGGGCCTGGTGCGCAGGGGCCGCAAGCCGCTGCCGATCAAGATCCTGGGCGAGGGGACGTTGAGCAAGGCGCTGACCGTAGAGGCGGACAGATTCAGCGGATCAGCGAAAGAGAAGATCGCCGCGGCGGGCGGCGAGGCGAAGACGATCGGCTGACGATGCCATGTTGCGAGCGTTTCTGAACATCTTCAAGGTGCCGGAGCTTCGGAACAAGCTCCTGTTCACGATGGGGCTGCTGGCCATCTACCGGGTCGGTTTCTTCGTGCCGTTGCCCGGCGTGAACCAGGAGCAGCTGCGCAAGCACTTCGGCGGCGGCGGGGGCGCCGGCCAGGTGGCGGAGTACTTCGCGATCTTCACGGGAGGCGACTTGCAGCAGAGCACGATCTTCGGGCTGGGGATCATGCCGTACATCTCGGCGGCCATCATCTTCCAGTTGCTGGTGACGGTCGTGCCGGCGCTGGAGCGGCTGCGCAAGGAAGGCCAGACGGGCCAGAAGAAGATCCAGGAGTACACGCGGTACGCGACGGTGGGGTTGTGTCTGGTGCAAGCGTTCTTCTGGCTGAACTACATGAGCAGCAAGGGCCTGCTGATGGCCGACTACGCGTCGTGGTGGTCGGTGCGGCTGATGGTGATCGTGGGCCTGACGAGCGGGACGGTCTTCTTGATGTGGCTGGGGGAACAGGTCGACGAGTACGGGATCGGGAACGGGATCAGCCTGATCATTATGGCGGGCATCATCGCGCGGATGCCGCAGGCGGTGATCATGGTGGCCCAGAGCGCCGAGCGTATGGGGGGCATGGGCGGTCGGACCGCCATGGACCCGAGCAAGATCCTGTTCCTGCTCGTCGCGTTCGTTGCGGTGGTGGCCGGCTCGATCCTGATCACGCAGGGCCAGCGCCGGATCCCGATCCAGCAGGCCAAGCAGACGCGGGGGCGGCGGGTCTACGGCGGGCAGCGGCAGTACCTGCCGCTCCGGGTCAACCACGGCGGGGTGATGCCCATCATCTTCGCCAGCTCGTTGCTGATCTTCCCGGGCATTTTCTTCAACTGGCTGGGGACCGCGTTTCGTTGGAGCGGGTGGATGTTCCTGGCCGACGCGATGCGTCCCGGGGCGTACATCTACGAAGTGCTGTACATTGGTCTGATCTACTTCTTCGCGTACTTCTGGACGACGGTTCAGTTCCAGCCCAAGGAGATGGCGGACCAGCTCCGCGACTACGGCAGTTTCATCCCGGGCCTGAGGCCGGGCAAGCGAACGGCCGACTACCTCGAGAGGGTGATGGAGCGGATCACGTACGTCGGGGCGGCCTTCCTGGCGGTGATCGCGGTGATCCCGTCGGTGGTGGCGGTGTGGTTGCACATCCCGTTCCGCGTGTCGGCGTTCTTGGGCGGGACGGGGCTGCTGATCGTGGTGAGCGTGGCGCTGGACCTGGTGCAGCGGATCGAGGCGAACCTGATCATGCGGAACTACAGTGGGTTCCTCGGCGGTGAGGGCGGCGGTCGGATCAAGGGGGCGTATGCATGAATCTGATCCTGTTGGGGCCGCCCGGCGCGGGCAAGGGGACGCAGGCCAAGCGTGTGGCGGGGGCATTCGGGCTCGAGCACCTCAGCAGTGGGGACATCCTGCGTGCCGAGCGGAAAGCGGGAACCGAGCTGGGCAAGCAGGCGCAGTCGTACATGGACCAGGGCGCGTTGGTGCCCGACGAGCTGGTGGTGGCGATGATGGTGGGGCAGATCGGCCGACCGGAGGTGGCCGACGGCGTGCTGCTGGACGGATTCCCCCGGACCCGGCCCCAGGCCGAGGCGCTGGACGAGAAGCTGTCCGAGATCGGCAAGCAGATCGACCTGGTGATCGAGCTGGCGGTCGACGACGACGAGGTGGCCAGCCGGCTGACCGGTCGACGGAGCTGCCCGAAGTGCGGGTCCGTTTACCACGTTCGGTTTCATCCGCCCGAAACGGAAGGTCAGTGCGACGAAGGGTGCGGCGAGCTGACGATTCGCGAGGATGACACCGAGGCGGTGGTCCGGCAACGGCTGGCGACGTACCACGAGCAGACCAAGCCGCTGTCGACCTACTATCGCCAGAAGGGGTTGCTGCGCGAGGTGGACGGATCGGGGTTGGTGGACGAGGTGAGCGAGGCGGTCAAACGGCAGTGTGAAGGGATCGCCTAAATGGGGCGATAGCGGGACGGACCGGTTTGGTCCAATGGCGGATGGCCATCATCAGGAAAAGCCGGCAGGAAATCGAGCTGATGCGTGCGTCGGGCCGGCTGGTGCATGAGATCCTGACGGCAATCCGGGCCGCGGTGAAGCCGGGCGTGTCGACAGGTGAGCTGGACAGGATCGCGGACGAAATGATCGGTTCGGCGGGCGCTGAGGCGTTGTTCAAGGGGCAGAAGACGGCCCAGGCCAAGATGCCCTACCCCAGCGCGATTTGCGCGAGTGTCAATGAGGAGGTGGTTCACGGGATTCCCGGTCCCAGGGCGTTGGACGCGGGCGACATCGTTAGCGTGGACGTCGGTGTGAGGCTGAACGGGTACTGTGGGGACTCAGCCGTCACGATCCCGGTGGGAGAGGTCAGCCCCCAGGCGCAGCGCCTTATGGAGGTGACACGGCACCTGCTCGAGATTGCGATGGAGCAGATGGGTCCCGGTCGGCGGTGGAGTGAGGTGGCCGGCAAGATGCAGGCGTCCGCCGAGCAGGCCGGGTTCAGTGTCGTTCGCGATTTCGTCGGGCACGGGATCGGTCGCGAGATGTGGGAAGATCCCAAGGTGCCGAATTTCGTCGATCGGCGGCATCGGCAGAACGACATCCACCTCGAGCCGGGACTGGTGTTGGCGGTGGAGCCGATGGTGAACGCGGGAACGTCGAAGGTGCAATACGCCCCGGACGGACTGGGGTGGACGGTGGTCACGCGTGACGGGAAACTGGCGGCTCATTTTGAGCACACGCTGGCGGTGACGGAAGACGGTGTGGAGGTGTTGACCGACGGGCGGTAGGGACGTCGGCTCGGTAGTGCAGGAAGGACGGTCGCGATGAAGGTTCGCAGCAGCGTCAAACGGATCTGCGAGAACTGCAAGGTGATCAAGCGGCGCGGGGTCGTGCGTGTGATCTGCACGAACCCTCGTCACAAGCAGCGACAGGGTTGACGGGCCCGAGGCGGGGATGGATCGCGGCGGATTCGCCCGGCCGCCAAGGAGAGAACGATGCCGCGTATCGCGGGTGTGGACATCCCGAACGAGAAGCAGGTGGTGATCTCGCTGACGTACATTCACGGGATCGGCCCGACGCTGAGCCGGCGGATCCTGAAGGAGGCCGGCATCGACGAGTCGATGCGTGCCGGCAAGCTGTCCGAGGATGAGATCTCGCGGCTCGCGTCGGTGATCGATCGCGGGTGCGTGATCGAGGGCCAGCTCCGCCGGCAGGTTCAGCAGAGCATCGCGCGTCTGCGCGACATCGGCTGCTATCGGGGGTTGCGTCATCGTCGTGGTCTGCCGGTTCGGGGCCAACGGACGCGGACCAACGCCCGAACGCGGCGGGGCCCACGCAAGACGGTGGCCGGCAAGAAGGGCGTCAAGGAGATGCATCGTGGCTAAGGGGTCCAGGCGTAGGACGCGTCGCAGCGTGCCCAAGGCGATCGCGCACATTAGGGCGACGTTCAACAACACGATCATCACGATCACCGAGCCCGGCGGGGATGCCCTCTGTTGGGCGTCGGCCGGCTCGGTGCCGGTCGGAGGGGGGGAGCGGAAGTTCACGGGCACGCGCAAGAGCACGCCGTTCGCGGCGCAGCGTGCGGCGTTGTACGTCGCGAACGAGGCGAAACGGATCGGCGTGCGCGAGCTGGAAGTGCGTGTGAAGGGACCCGGCTCAGGTCGGGAATCGGCGATCACGGCCCTGCAATCGGCGGGGCTGAAGATCCTGAGCATAGAGGACGTCACGCCGCTGCCGCACAACGGGTGCCGGCCTGCGAAGCGACGTCGGGTGTAAGGGTATGTCGAAATACAAAGGACCAGTTTGTCGGTTGTGTCGGCGCGAAGGCGTCAAGCTGATGCTCAAGGGGATCCGGTGCGAGACGGCCAAGTGCGCGATGGAGCGCAAGGGCCGGAGCAATCCGCCGGGAACGCACTCGTGGCGTCGAGGCAAGGCCTCGCCCTACGCCGTCCGGCTGCGCGAGAAACAGAAGGTCAAGCGGTACTACGGTGTGCTGGAACGCCAGTTCATACGGTACTTCCGCCAGGCCGAACGATTCCGTCAGAACACGGGGGTCGCGCTGCTGTGCCTGTTGGAACGGCGTCTGGACAACGCGGTCTACAAGGCCGGTTTGGCGGCGTCCCGGCGATCGGCACGGCAGCTGATCGGGCACGGACACATCTACGTGAACGGACGGCGTGTGGATCGGCCTGCCTACCGGGTGCAGCTTGGCGACAAACTGTCGGTCAAGAGCGGCGACCGCAGCCAGAAGCTGATCCGCCAGTTTCTGGAGGGCGACGGCGTTCGGACGGTCCAGCCGTGGCTGCAGTTGACCCCCGAGCGCCTGGAGGCCGTCGTGGCGGCGCTGCCTGCTCGGGACGACGTGCAGATCCCGGTCGAAGAGCAACTGATCGTCGAGCTGTGCAGTCGGTGATAGACGATCCTGCGCAAGGGAAGCGGCGTGTCGAGACAGCATGTGCAAGAGGGAGGCCTACCTGATGCGTATTAGGTGGCGCGATTTGGAACTGCCGACGAAGGTGGAGCTGGACCATGGGGCCAGCAGCGACCTCTACGGTCGCTTCATCATCGAGCCGTTCGAGAGAGGCTTCGGCACGACGGTCGGCAACAGCCTTCGACGAATCCTGCTGAGCAGCCTCGAGGGGGCGGCGGTGACCCGGGTCAAGATCAAGGGCGCCCAGCACGAGTTCAGTAGCCTCAACGGCGTGCTCGAGGACGTGACGGACATCATCTTGAACATCAAGAGCCTGGTCATTCGTCTCGAGGGCGAAGGGTCCAGGACGATGTTCGTCTCCAAGCAGGGCCCTGGTGAGGTCCGAGCGTCCGACATCCAGGCCGACGCGGCGATCGAGATCGCCAACAAGGACCACCTGCTGGCGACGCTGACGGACAAGGTGGAGTTTCACGCCGAGATGACCGTCAGAAACGGGCGCGGCTACGTCACCGCCGAAGAGAACGCCGAAGCGGAGCAGGAGATCGGCGTCATTCCGGTCGATTCGGTCTTCTCCCCGGTGACGCGCGTTCGCTACAAGACCGAAGATACGCGCGTGGTGCAACGGGTGAACTACGACCGGTTGATCATGGAGATCTGGTCGAAGGGAACGGTTGCGCCGGAGATGGCGTTGGTGGAAGCGGCCAAGATCCTGCGGAAGCACTTGAACCCGTTCGTGCAGTACTTCGACGTGGGCGACCAGTTGGTGGCCGAGGGGGTCGGCGAGTCCGAGCCGGAGGGCATCGATGCCGAACTGCAAGCCAAGCTCGCCATGCCCATTGCGGAGTTGGATCTGTCGGTCCGCGCCAGCAACTGTCTCGACTCGGCCAAGATCACCACGGTCGGGCAGTTGGTGCAGTTGACCGATGCCAATCTGCTTCGGGTGCGGAGCTTCGGCAAGACGAGCCTTCGAGAGGTGAAGCGCAAACTCGCGGACCTGGGTCTGTCGCTCGGTATGAAGGTCGGAGCGACGTCCGTGCAGAACGACGTGGGCGAAGGGAACGAAGACGAAGGAGACGCCGACGACGGGTCGGCGTAGTCCCGGAATCAACAAGGCAGGACGTTCACCATGCGGCATCGCGTGGCAGGTCGAAAACTCAACAGGACGTCGTCGCATCGCATCGCGACGCTCCGTAACCTGGCCCAGAGCCTGATCGAGCACGGTCAGATCCGTACGACGCTGGTCAAGGCCAAGGAGGCCCGTCCGTTTGTCGAGCGGTTGATCAGCCTGGCCAAGAAGGCGCGGGACGGCGACCTGCCGGCGCGCCGGCGGATCGTTCAACTCCTGACCGATCGGGCCATCATCCCCGCCGAGCAGCAGGGAGACTATGACCTCATGTCAGATGCCGGTCGGGCCAAGGTGCTTCGTGCCAAGAGCGGCCGGCACCATCGAACGGGTGGGGCACGACCGGGAACGCCCTTCACGGCCGAGTCCGTCGTTCGCAGACTCATCGAGACCGTGGCGCCCGAGTTCGAGGACCGATCCGGCGGCTACACCCGAATCATCAAGCTGGCGGACACCCGGATCGGGGACGGCACGCCGTTGGCGGTGTTGCAGTTGGTCGGCCGGGAGGAGGACCCCGGCTCGGTGACCCGACCGCCGCCGACCGCGCGAAGGCGGCGAACCGAGGCCCGCTACGAGATGGTTGAACGGGGCGCCCCTCGAAAGCGACGAGCCGAAGCCGCCGCGCGTGCCGAAAAGAAGGCCAAACCCACCGCCAAGGACGATCAGGCCGACGCAGGCGAAGCCGCCGGCCGCACCGAATCCGAACCACCCGAAGACGAACCCGAGGTCGAGGCGTCCGCCGACCAAGCGGACACAGACGCGACCCCAGAGGACCAAGACGCCGGTTCCGAGCCCGAGCAGAAACCCGCCGAGTAGCACACCGACCAGATCCCCCGGACGGACGCGCGATCGCGGCTGGGCACGACCGGCATCGGGGTGAACCCATGGCTGATCCAACCGAATCGTGCATCTTCTGCAAAATCGTGGCTGGCGAGGTCCCTTCGTCGAGGGTCCTTGAGGATGAGACCTGCCTGGCGTTCCTGGACATCGGGCCGCTCGCGCCGGGACACCTGCTGGTCATCCCCAAAACGCACGCGATGCACCTGTGGGATCTGGACGACCAGACCGTGGCCGCCATCGGCGCGCAGTTGCCCAGGCTGGCCCGGGCCGTCACCGAGGCCACCGGGGCCGAGGGCTGCAACATCCTGCAAAACAACGGCCGCGCCAGCGGACAGGTGGTCGAGCACGTCCACTTCCACATCATCCCCCGTCGGGCGGAGGACGGGCTGGGGTACCGCTGGGTGCCGGGTACCTACGGCCCGGGCCAGATGGCGGCCTGCCAGAAGGAGATTCGGGGCAAGCTGCAATAGCCCGGACCCGGGAGGGTCGAATCTCGGGTTTGGGTTGCATTCGGTCCGCCACGTGCTAGAATGATGATTCAAGCGTGGTAGGCCCCAACGGGAGCGGCATCTTCCACTAGCCAGGTGACCCCATGGTATCCCACGCCGGGATGGACCTGATCGCCGTGGGCGGACTGCACAAGGGCTTCCTGGTCCTGTACATGACGATCCTCGCGCTGGTGTGCCTCTACGCCCTGCACCGGTACCAGTTGGTTCACCTGTACTACAAGCACCGCAGGAACACGCCCAAGCTCAACGCGTGTTTTGTCGATCCCCCGCGGGTGACCGTTCAGTTGCCCATGTACAACGAGCAGTACGTGGCCGAACGAATCATCGAGGTCACTTGCCGGATCGACTACCCCCTCGACAAGCTCCAGATCCAGGTCCTGGACGACTCGACGGACGAGACGACCGAGATCGCCCGGCGCACGGTCGACAGGATGCGGGCGGCCGGGCACGACGTCGTCTATATCCATCGGGATGACCGAGAGGGCTACAAGGCGGGTGCGTTGGAGAACGGCCTGAAGACGGCCAGCGGCGAGTTCGTCTGCATCTTCGACGCCGATTTCATCCCGCCCCGCGAGATTCTTACCCAGACCATCCACTACTTCGCCGATCTCGAGGTGGGGATGGTCCAGGCGCGGTGGGACCACATCAACCGCGAGTATTCATTGTTGACCAAGACCCAGGCGATCCTGCTCGACGGGCACTTCGT
>Ga0180431_10002491_pt1 | contig 24661 bp, 37 predicted proteins | sample SS_ome_11_FD_132459 | JGI IMG/M metagenome (GOLD analysis project Ga0180431, IMG submission 132459) | Hypersaline lake sediment archaeal communities from the Salton Sea, California, USA - SS_1_MS_1 metaG | ecosystem: Environmental > Aquatic > Non-marine Saline and Alkaline > Hypersaline >... | reverse complement strand
TTTGCTTACAAAGTGCAGGTCTGGTTGAGGCGTTCCTAGACAAGGGCAAGGAGGTCGACGAAGGACGAGATGATATGATCTGCGGCTGCAAGCTCCCCCGGTTGTGCGTAGCCGTAAGCTATACCAATCACCGTGCAACCTGCCTTCCTTCCAGCCAGAAGATCGTGATAACGATCGCCGATTACGTAGGCTCGGGAATGATGGGTCCGCTTTTTTAACCCGGCGACCATTTTCACTTTGGTGTCTTCGCTTGTCCGGCGGAAGCAAATCTCACGAAACAGGTCTTCGATTCCACATGCACTCAATACTGTCTTTGCGTAGAGCTCTCCTGCGTTTGTGCACAGGGTGAGCCAGCATCCTTGGTCGCGAAGTCTGGCTAGAGTATCCTTCACTCCAGGATAGAGCTTCCCGCATTCTTTCACGAAATGCAACTCAGCCTCTGCGAGCATTTCACGGAGCTTTTGACGATGGATGGGAAGCCTCAGATGTTCCAACCATTCAAGGAAGATGTCGAATGGCTCACCGATGAATGCGTGTAACTCCTCATCGGGCGGTACACGCAAGGAAAAGGCTTGAAGAACCTGTGCTACCGCCGGAGAAAACGAGGTCTCGGCGCGATAGAGGGTCCCATCCAAATCAAAGATGAGTAACGTCGGAGCTTTCTCGTCATTCGCCAGCATTTCGTTGTGATTCATGTGGTTGCAGACTTGCATTTCCAGACCCTTGACCTACAAGAAGAGAGTGGACAAGGCTCCCCTCTGCAAGGGTCGTCCGCCCCTTTTGGGACCGAAGCAGCCCAGTAGCATAGCCTAAAGGATGTCACAACCCAAGAAGGGGCCGATTATGCGGAAATGTCCGATTGTGCTCATTGCCTGTCTGGGCCTGTCCGTTCTAGTGGGTTCCGCACTTTCGGCCTACGGAGCAAACGCCATCGGGTTCGGGGTGGGAGTTCCTGCCGCTCTGCCCGTCGACTGGGACGCCTCGTTCACGTTTGCAATGTCGGAGATTCTTGCCGAATCCAACCTCTCCTTTCTCTTTACTTTTGGAACGTACCCTGCTGATTTTCCCGAGCTCTATGAAGGAAACGCCAGCCTCCTTGCGAAGGCGTGGAGTGGACCGATTGTTCTATATGCAGGCGGGGGGTTCTCCCTGCAGTGGCGACTAGTCGGCACCGCGTGGCTGTGGACGCCATTCATGAATGTGAAGACAGGAGTACAGCTGTGGATCCTGGATTCGCTAGCCTTTTTTGCCCAAGTTCGCTCGCTTGACCCCCTTCCGGCAGTGTGGTCCTTTAATCCGGAATTTTCTCTTGGAACAACGATCAGCTTTGGCGCGGCTCGCCCAGCCAATCCTTGCCTTGATGGTGGCTACCTGTGGCTTATTATCGGCTTGTGGGTTCTTGCTTTCATCGCGTATTATCCAAGGAATTAGGAGATGTTCTGATGCTTCCAGCTTGCGCAGCTACGCAAGTTTTTTGTGTAACACAACACGTTTCCTTGAATGCGTTGGAAATCTCTTTCTGATCGAGAAGGCGGATCAGTGATTCACAGGTTCATTCTCCAAAGGGGTATATTCAGGCTGTTTTCGAGTAACTGAGGCTTTCCCGCTTCTCGTTTGCCAGTGTCTCACCTATATGGAAGCTTGAGAACTGCAGTGTTTCAGCAGCTCGAATATCCCTGTTTGCCATCGAAGTGACTGGATTGGGAGCCTCATGATGGCATCGATGACGGCACGAATTCGTCCTTGGGGGCTTCACATGTTGCTATTTTTGTGGTATACTGAGTTTGGAAACTGTGGGAAAGACAGTAGCGACAGAGGGAAAACAGTTAGTAGAGATAGAATTTTGTAAATCGAAGTCATCGGGGGACCCTCGGGTCGTCCGATTCTATCTGGATAAGCTCCCCAACCGCTGTCTCCTAGAGCAGTGGATGCGAATTTAGGAGGAGGAATGAAGGGTTCCAAAGCGACGATCAATCTAAAGGAAAATTTGAGTGCTGCTCCAGAGAAGAAACGTGCGAGCAAGGAGGAAGTGCGAGCCCGCTCGGACAACCCGATTCGGACCTACTTCGGAGAGATCAGCCGAGTCCCACTCCTCACACGAGAGGATGAGGTAAGACTTGCAAAACGGATCGAGACTGGTAGCAAGCAGGCAAAGGAAGAGTTGGCCGAGGCGAACTTGCGTCTGGTCGTCTCGATCGCCAAGAGGTATCGTGGCTGTGGTCTGCCTTTTCTTGACTTGATTCAGGAGGGGAACCTGGGTTTGATGAAGGCGATCGAGAAGTTCGACTACAAGAAGGGGTACAAATTTTCAACGTATGCTACGTGGTGGATTCGCCAGGCGATCTTGCGAGCGATCACCAATCGATCGCGGACGATCCGTGTTCCGACACACATCAACGAGTTAATCCGCAAGATCTATCAAGTAGAGCGGAACTTTCTCAAGAAGTACGGCGAATCCCCGACGCCGGAGAACCTCGCTGAAGAGCTCGATACAACGGTGGAGAACGTTATCAAGGCAAAGAAAACCGCACAAAGCATGGCTTCCCTGGATATGCCGATTGGTTATGACGACGACGGGTCCGTCCTAGGCGATTTTATTGAAGATGACACCGTCGAGTCCCCTGAACGCGAGACGTTCGAACATCTCCTTGTGCAAGAGCTGGTAAGGGCTCTTGATGAACGGCTGACAGAACGCGAAAAGCGAATCCTCGAGCTTCGCTACGGTCTCAATGATTACCAGCCTAGGACCCTAGATGAGGTTGGACTCGTATTTGGGATCAGCCGAGAGCGTGTGCGTCAGATTCAAAAGGAGGCCCTGGCCAAGCTACAGGACTCCGACCTTAAGCAGCGGCTGGAATGGTTCAGACTTCTCTCGGAGGAGGCTTGACCTCTATTCGACCTTAAGATTTTTCGCTGTATGAGCAGTCTTTGCTGCTACAGCGCAATGTTCCGTCTTTGTCAGTGAGAACCCCGCCTTCACACGCGGGACAGATCTTGATCGGCCGCTCGTTCACCGCATACCGACAGTTGGGGTAGTTGTTGCAGCTGTAGAAGGTACGGCGTCTTTTTTGAGAGTACTTCTCAATGAGTTCTCCTTCTTTGCAGAGCGGACAGGGGACACCGGTTGAGACGGAAGCTGTTTTCCCGCACTCGGAATTGGTGCAGCGATAGTAGCGGCCGTAACGGCCGGTCTTCAGCACCATCGGTGCATCGCACGAGGGGCAGGGAATATCACTGCTTGCTTGCTTCTCCATCTCTTCCAGTGCCTCCTTAACATGTAGCATCCCCTCCTCGTAGCAGCAGGGGAGATCAGGGGGAAGACTACGCGTGTTGCGGCAGGCAGGGTAGGCGGAGCAGCCGAGGAAGTGCGATCCCTTCCAGTAGCGAAGTTCCATCGGCTGACCACACTTGTCGCAAGGAACATCGGTGAGAACGCGAAACGGGCGCTCGTTCCCATCTTCCAACAACTCGTCCAGGGTGAGTAGCCGCTTGGAGAATGGATCATAAAACTCATTCAGCACTTCAAGACGTGTAATCTCCCCATCTTCGATCCGGTCGAGATCGTCTTCCATATGCGCGGTGAAGTGCTCCTCGACGGTCTCGGGGAAATACTGCTTGAGAAACTCGACCACTACTTGGCCAAGCAGCGTTGGGCGAAGGCTTCCCTTCTCTTTTACGGCGTAGTTTCGCTCTTGAATCACGGAGACGATAGAGGCATAAGTACTCGGGCGGCCAATCCCCTTCTTTTCCAGAAGGTTGATCAAACCGGCCTCGCTGTAGCGGCGCGGCGGGTCGGTGAACTTCTGCCGCGTCTCGACATCCTCCAAAAGAAGTTGTTCTCCTTCCTTGAGCCACGAGGGGAACTTTTTCTCCTCCGGGCGTTGCTGGGGGAAGACCGTGAGAAACCCGTCAAATGTGAGTGTACTACCGCCTGTCTCCAGAGTAAACGGGCCAGCGGAGAGGACCGCCTTTTGCTGGCGGTAGACTGCGGGGGTCATCTGGGTAGCCAAGAACCGGTGGTAGATGAGCGAATACAGCTTGCGTTGATCCGGAGTGAGATGGGCTGCCACTTTCTCCGGGGTGTTGTCAAGGTTTGTTGGGCGGATTGCCTCGTGCGCATCCTGGGAGCGCTTCTTGTTCTTGTAGTGGCGTGCCTTCGAGACCAAGTAGTCCTTTCCGTACCTCTGTTGGATCACACTCCTCGCTGACGCGATGGCTTCCTCGGAGATCCGCACCGAATCTGTTCGCATGTACGTGATCAATCCCACCGTTCCCTCAGGCAGACTGACCCCTTCGTACAGCTCCTGAGCGGTTCGCATTGTACGTTTCGGGGAAAACCCGACGGTAGAGGAGGCCGTCTGCTGCAGCGAGCTTGTGATAAACGGTGGTGCTGGCTGCCGCCGCCGCTCCTGTTCGGTGAGTGAGCTGACAATCACTTTCTCCCTGCGCAATGCCTCGACGATGGCGTCTGCCTCCGAGCAATGCTGAATCAGCAACTTTGCGTCGTCCTTCTTGGTGAGGGAGGCCACGAAAGGCTCGCCGTCCCTCACATGGGCGTCGATCTCCCAGTACTCCTTGGGAACAAAGTGTGCAATCTCTGCTTCCCGGTCGCTCAGGAAGCGCAGCGCGACTGACTGGACCCGTCCCGCGGAGAGCCCTTCGAACCGACTCCCGGCAAGAACACGGGAAAGAAGGGGGCTCACCTGGTACCCGACGAGACGATCGAGGATTCGGCGAGTCCGTTGCGCCTCGACTTTCTGTAAATCAATCTGGGAAGGATTTGCCAGGGCCTCCAAGATCACCGGCTTGGTAATCTCATTGAACACAGGTCGGGAAAACGCGTCATCTTCCTTGACAACGCGTTTTAGGATGGTGTAGAGATCATATGCGATGGCTTCTCCCTCGCGATCGTGATCGGTGGCCAGGTACACTCTCTCTGCCTGTTTGACCGCCTCTCTCAACGCTTTGACAGGCTTCCCGTTTTTCGTTTCAAACTTTGGAGTAAATCCGTTTTCTAGGTTGACGCCGAGGTCGTTTCGCGGCAGGTCTCGGACGTGCCCCTGCGAGGAGAGGACCTGATATTGTCCTCCCAGATACTGGCCAATGGTTCTAGCCTTGGTCGGTGACTCGACAATAATGAGTTTTTTCAATTCCGCAGGCTCCTTTCCTAAAGCAGCCATTATATCGTCATGCGGGCAAAAGTCGAAGTGCCGAGGTGAACCTTCTCGCACGCATACGATCAACCAGTCAGACCAGTGAGAACAATACTGAAGTCCGATAGGAAAAGACTTCCATCTCAGGTAGAATTTGTTTTCGTGGGAGGAGGCGCGATGCGTTATGTGGTCCTAGAGGGATTGCCCGCGGCGGGGAAGAGCGAGACCCTGGAACTCCTTTCCCGGTTTTTCCCGGAGCGCGTTACGGTCTTTTCTGAGCTCGTCAAGGAGATTTCGATACGAGAGAAGATCGACCTGTTCTCCGATCGTGAACGGCTTACACAGGCACTCCTTGCTGAGGTTCCCAAACGTCGTGCAGCAGTTAAAGAGGCGATCGCGACCGGAAAGCTTTGCCTGGAGGAATCTCACGTAGGGGTTCATCTTGCTTATGCGCAAGCGCTCGAAGATCGTACGTTCATTAACGCCTATCCCACAATTGGAAATATTCTCCCGAATCCTGATGTCTACCTGCGACTGGAGATTCCGATTGCGGTATCGTTGAGGCGACAGCTAGCGCGGCGGACGCCACAATTCGAGGTTGATGGCTCAACGCTTGAGCGCATGCTCTCATACCTGCACAATTGGCATACGGCCAGCAAGACTACTGTGATCGCGGTAGACGCTGACCGGCGGCCCTCGACATTCCTCGATGAAGTGGAGACAATTCTAGAGCTGCGCTATGCAAGCGATCAAGCAGTCCTTGAGGAAACCTTTGATGTACTCCTTCTGCTCGGCCGGCCGGCCAGCGGGAAGAGTGAATTCATAGACTTCATGCAGAGGTGCTCTTACTTCGAGCGGTCAAAGCGATACCACATTGCGCCGTTTTGCGTCATCGATGATTTTCGCTTTCTGTGGGAGAAATTCGAGGAGGACGATCTGTGGGAGAATCTTGGCCGGTCACGCCTCTATTCACGACCAGAAGCAGGGAATTACGCGATTACCGACGAGGGTCTATGGTTGTTCCTGATCGGGAAGATCAATGCGCACGTCGAACGGTTGCTCGCCGAAGCGAGCAACCGTTCTCACCGAAGTCTTATCATCGAATTCTCCCGTGGTGAACAGTACGGTTATGCCGAAGCCATTCAATACCTATCACCGCGGGTGCTTGCCCGGGCAGCCATCCTCTACGTATCGGTTTCGTTTGAGGAGTCGTGGCGTCGCAATCTCGCGCGTTACGATGTGGCAAAGAAGGATGGGATCCTCACACACTCTGTCCCTCGCGAGGAGATGGAACGTACGTACGGGACTGACGACTGGGAGACTCTCGCCTCGGGACCGGACGGGTTTATCACCGCGAACGGCGTTCGAATTCCCTACGTCACGATGCACAACGAACCCGAATCAACCGACCCCGTTGTCCTCGATGCACGCTACGCGACAGCTCTGGACCGGCTGTATGCTCTCTGGCGGAAACGCCTTGCCCACTAGATTCTCACGAGGAACACAGATACAAGACGGCTCGCTCTTGGGCTATTCGGCGATTTGACCGCACAGAAAGCTGTTTCACACCCCTTTTCGGGTCTCGGCTTGCGTCACTCGCTTGTGCTTCGATGTTTATGAGGTTCGGAAGGATCTTGTCCAAGGTGGATCCGTCCAACCTGCGAGTTTATGTGGTATACGCAATCGCCTCGATCTCAATCGGCACACCTTTGGGCAAGGCCGCCACTTGGACACAGGAGCGGGCTGGGGATGGGGCGGGGAAGAACTTCTCATAGATCGAGTTTACTGTGGCAAAGTCGCCCATGTTGGTGAGGAAGATTGTGACCTTGATGACGTCGGTCATCTTGGCACCGGCCGCCTGAAGTACGGCGCGAACGTTCTCCAGACTCTGCCGCGTCGCTTCGGCGATATCATCCGTGACCAGTTCACCGGAAGGAGTGGCCGGAATCTGCCCCGATGAGAAGGCGAACGGACCTACCCGAATTCCTTGCGAATAAGGACCCACTGCTGCCGGGGCTTCGTTCGTTTTGATGGCTTCTTTCATGTTGTGTCACCTCGTTGATGAGACTAGATGAGCCGGAGTTTCTCTCCACCCTTCTTGAACGCTTCGATGGCTTGATCCAACTGGTCTTTGGTGTGCTTGGAGGACAATTGCACTCGAATGCGCGCCTTGTCTCGCGCCACCATCGGAAAGACAATGGGTAAGACGTAGATTCCCTGTTCCCAAACGAAATGAGCAAGTTCCTTTGCCGTTCTGCTTTCCCCACACATGATCGGTACAATCGGAGTCTCGCTGTTGCCGGTATCAAACCCGAGATCCTGAGCCGCTTTGAGGAAGTACTCTCGGTTGGACCACAGGTTTTCCAACCACTGTGGTTCGGTTTCAAGCACATCGATTGCCGCGATGCACGCTGCGGCGACTCCCGGTGGCACGGCCCCACTCAGAAGCCAGGTCCTTGATTTGTTTAACGCGAAGCTCCGCAGCTCCTTGCCTCCGGAGACGTGTCCTCCGACGACCCCGAAGGCCTTGGAGAAGGTCCCCATCTCTGCGTGGACCTGCTTGTGGGTCAATCCAAAGTGACTCACGATTCCCCGTCCGCCTTCCCCGAGCACGCCTTCGCCGTGTGCATCATCTACGTACACCCCTGCCCCGTGCTCCTGCGCGATCTTCACGATTTCGGGTAGCGGAGCAAGATCCCCGTCCATGCTGAATACCCCATCTGTGAGGATCCATATGTGGGTGTAAGGGGGATCGTGCGCTTCGGCCTCTTTCATGACCCGCGCCAAGTCATCCATGTCCTTGTGTTTGTAGATGCCCCGGTCGGCATGGGTGAGACGCACGCCGTCGATGATCGAGCCGTGATTGAGCTCGTCGGAGATGAGCAGATCTCCCCGGCCGGCCAGTTGAGAAATGAGCCCTTCATTCACCATGAACCCGGTCTGGTAGGTCAGGGAGGCGGGAGCCCGTTTAAACTGAGCAAGGCGGCGGTCCAATTCCTCATGCAGCGTCATGTCGCCAGCGATCGATCGGTCACTCCCGGCACCCGCCCCGTACGTTTTGGTCGCCTCGATCATGGCGTCGACAAGCTTGGGATGGGTGGACAGGTTGAGATAGTTGTTGGCAGCGAGCATGATCACGTCTTTGCCGTCGATAGTGCAACTTGGTCCACTGCTACTTTGAAGCTCCTTGGGCTCCCAGGTCAGATCCTCCCGGACCAAGCGTTGGTACTCTTCCCCCAAGTATGCCGTTGGATGCCTGTCAGGGCTCATACACATCACCTCGGTTGCCTACGATACCAGACTTGCCCTCACTCGTCAAACTCCGTCTCCAAGGGGAATTTGCGATAGACACTCTGCTTTGGCTACAATGATTAAACTAGGCGAGTGTTCTCGCCTAGTTCATTTCGACTTCAGTGGCATAGGGGGTTCTGGTGGCACAAGTAGTGAAGAGGATTCTCGTCACAGGAGCAGTCGGGCAGATTGGGTCGGAGTTGACGATGGCACTGCGCTCGCGCTACGGAAATGATAGTGTCATTGCCGCCGATCATCAAACCAAGCCCGCACCGGCGCTTCGCGATTCCGGACCACTCGTCAACATTGATGTGCGAGACAAAGAGCGGATTGCAGAGGCAGTAGACCACTACAAGATCGATACGATCTACCATATGGCAGCGATCCTGTCCGCCGTGGGAGAGGAGAACCCGCAACTTGCTTGGGAGACGAACCTCGCTGGTTCATACAATGTTCTTGAACTGGCAAGGCAACGGGAACTGAAGAGAGTTTTCATCCCTAGCTCGATTGCCGTTTTCGGTCCGGATACACCTCGCGAAAACGCACCACAAGAGGCAATCCTTCGCCCTACCACGATGTATGGTGTCACCAAGGTGGCCGGTGAACTCCTTGGTGATTACTACGTTCGGCGCTACGGCTTGGATGTGCGAGGCCTCCGCTACCCCGGCATTATCTCCAGTGAGACCCTTCCCGGGGGCGGGACCACCGATTATGCGGTGGAGATCTTTTATGCGGCGATCAAACAGAAGCGTTACACCTGTTTTGTGCGTGAAGATACAGTGCTACCGATGATGTACATGCCCGATTGCATCAAGGCAACGATCGACTTGATGGAAGCCGATATCTCTCGATTGCGGCGTCACTGCGACTTCAACGTGGCAGGGATGAGCTTCTCTGCGGGAGAGCTTGCTGCTGAGATCAAGAGGCATGTTCGCGGGTTTGTGTGTGAGTACGAGCCGGATTCTCGACAGAAGATCGCCGATTCCTGGCCGCGAACGCTTGACGATAGCGCTGCGCGTGAACAGTGGGACTGGCGACCGAGCTTTAATCTGGCCTCCATGACTGCCGACATGCTTGCGTGTTTGGAGAAACGCTACAGTAACCGACTCCGTGCATAGAAGCCTCTTTGAATACGCTCGCTTTTACTGGAGAATAATGCAGGAGGCAGAGGGAATCTCTTCAGAAAAGGTCACACAAGCATCAACCGGCCCTGCTCGGCACCATCCCCTTTGCGCGGACCGAGTTTCACTACGCGTGTGTAGCCACCGGCGCGATCCTTGTACCGTGGCCCGATCTCGGTAAACAGCTTATCGACAACTGCTTTGTCCTGAAGTCGGCTAAAGACAAGCCGTCGCGCGTGGAGATCCCCACGTCGCGCCAGCGAGATGATCTTCTCGGCATAACTCTGGCCGGCCTTGGCGCGTTCAAACGTTGTGTCGACTTTGCTGCATAAGATCAATCCCTTCGTTATGTTCGCCAAAAAACTATTACGCTGGCCCTTCTTCATGCCAAGCTTGTCGACCTTGCATCTATGCCTCAACTTAGATTTCACCTTCTTTCTTGAGGGCGTAGTCCAGTTCGCGAAGTCGGTCCTCCACCTTTGTCAGAGTCTTCATTCCAAAGCCGTGGATGTCCAGCAGCTCCTCCCGCGGTCGGGAGAGGAGTTCTCCTAACGTCATAATCTCCGCTTCCTGTAGCAGATTGCAGGCGCGCTGGTCAATCTTCAACTCGCTTAATGGGGTTGCGAGGAGGCTTTCCTCTTCCTCTTCACCCTCCTCCGCCGCGAGTCCAAAGGGATGCTCAACAAAGTTGCGGAATAGGTCAAGGTGGCGTTGCAGGATCCGTGAGACTTCAGAGAGCGCTTCCTCTGGCCTGATCGCCCCGTCGGTGGTCAATTCGAGGATCAACCGTTCGTATCCGGTCTTACCTCCCACTCGGGTCTCTTCTACTACGAAATTTACCTGACGGACGGGAGAGAAGTCGGAGTCAATCGGGATGACCGATAGGGGTGAGTTCTCCGGCTTGTTCATCTCTGCCGGGCGATATCCGTACCCTGTCTCCACTTCCAACTCCACCTCCAGCGAACCTTTCTTGTTGAGTGTAGCAATGTGCAGGTCGGGGTTAATCACCTCCACGCCTGGGGGCAGTGTGATATCAGCAGCACGTACCTCACACGGTCCGGTTTTCTCGATAGTGAGCCTTTTCAGCTCGTCTCCCTGGAGGCGCAAAGCAATGTCTTTGAAATTGAGGATGATCTCCAGCACATCCTCCTTAACCCCCTCGATTGTGTCATACTCGTGATATTTCCCGGCGAAATTTACACGAACAACCGCAGTCCCTGGGATTGCTGCGAGGAGCACTCGACGAAGGCTGTTGCCCAAAGTTGTGGCGAACCCACGTTCGAGTGGCTCGATAACGATCTTGCCGTGCGTTTCGGTGAGTTCTTTGACCTTAATCTCGGCTGGGAAGACCAGCTCATCCATGACTACCTCCTAGCGGGAATAGAACTCGACGATCAGATTCGTATCGATAGCCTGCCCAGTTTCTTCCGGGTCGGGAGGCGCGATCACCTGGAACTGCATTGCCTCCAAGTTCTTTTCCAGCCAGCTCGGTATCTCGCGGTCCTTGTTTGCTTCCACGATTGTCTTCACCCGATCTCGTCGATTCTCCTTGACTGCTACAATATCTCCCTCACGCAATAGTACAGAAGGCACGTTCGTCCCCTGGTTGTCGATCTGGAAGTGTCCGTGCGAAATAAATTGGCGAGCCTGTGCACGTGAGGAGGCAAAGCCGGCCCTATAGAGGGCGTTATCGAACCGTCGCTCGAGCAGAACTAGCAGAGCCTTGCCAGTAACCCCTTTGCGACGTTTCGCCTGTGCCACGTAGTTGCGAAATTGCGCTTCTCTAACGCCGTATATTCGACGTGCTTTCTGTTTCTCACGGAGGTGGAGAAGGTAGTGACTTCTCCGTGGACGACGTCTCTTTGGTTGTTCCCCTGGAGGAGCGTTGTGGCGCGTGACTGCGCAGCTTTTCGTGTAGCATCGCTCTCCTTTGAGGAAGAGTTTCTCCCCTTCTCTCCGACATTTTCTGCACTTGGCTCCCGTATCTCTTCCCATTATCGTTTGCCCTTATTACTGCTGTGGGAAACTGGAGTCACGTTCTTGACATCCTCAACGCGTATTCCTGATCCCTTTATGGTCTGAACCACCGACTGTCTACCTGACCCGGTTCCTTTCACCGTCACTGCAACGGAGCGAATCCCGAAATCCTTCATCTCGCGGACGATGGACTCGGCTGCTATCTGAGCCGCATAAGGGGTTCCTTTTCGGGAGCCTTTGTATCCAACTACCCCAGGGCTCTTCCATGCAATCGGGTTTCCTCCTAGATCAGTCACCGTGATGATGGTATTGTTGAATGTGGCATGTACATGTACCCGAGCCTTCTCTAACTTAATCTTCTTTGCCATTCCTACCTCTTTTTCCCGGCCTTGGCGGGACGCGGTCCCTTCCACGTCCGCGCATTAGACCGCGTTCGCTGGCCCCGAGATGGGAGTCGTCGCTTGAGGCGGATCCCACGATATGCGTTGATATCCTTCAATCGCTGAATACTTGCGTAGACTCGACGTCGCAGATCTCCTTCAACAAGATGCTGCTCTACTTCCCGCCTTAAGGTAGCGACTTCCTTCTCGGTTAAATCCCTTACGCGCACGTCCGGTGAAACCCCCGTTTGTTCGAGGATTTCCGCGGCACGTGATCGGCCTATACCGTATATGTAGGTCAATCCTATCTCAATTCGTTTCTCATTGGGTAGGTTAACCCCGGCTATTCTCGCCATACATTGTCTCCCTTAGCCCTGCCTCTGCTTGTGCTTAGGATTTCGGCAGATGATCATTAGACGTCCTGCTCGGCGGATTACCTTGCACTTTGGACAAATCTTCTTCACAGAACTACGTACCTTCATTGTTGTGCAGCACGGAAGCTAACTTTCCCGATATACGATTCTTCCCTTGGTCAAGTCATACGGCGAAAATTCCACGATCACGCGGTCTCCCGTCAAGATGCGGATATAGTGCTTTCGGATTCGCCCGGATATGTGACAGAGAACCACATGGCCATTGGCCAGTCTCACCCGGAACATGGAGCTTGGCAGACTCTCGATGACCTCGCCTCTCTGACGAATCACATCCGTTTTCTTTTGACCGAGATTAGTCGATTTTGCCACTCGTGCTTACTCACCTCCTTGCGTCAGGACCTCCACTCCCGTCTGTGTTAGAACAACCGTGTGCTCATAATGCGCGGCAAGTCCACCAGTTGACGTCACCACGGTCCAATCATTGTCGAGGAGCTTTGTCGGCTCAGAATCCGTTTTCACCATGGGCTCGATGGCAAAAACCATTCCCGCTCGCAATCGCGGGCCCTGGCCCGGTGGACCATAGTTCGGAATCTGCGGGTCCTCGTGTAGCTCCCTACCTATGCCGTGTCCCACATACTCTTTGACTACGCTCAGTCCCTCACGCTCCACGTAGGAGCCAATGGCGTGCGAGATGTCGGACAAACGGTTTCCAATTGTAACCTGTTCAATCCCAAGCCACAAGGCCTGCTCGGTGATTCGCAGGAGTTTTTGTACCGTGTCATCCACCTTTCCGATTGGTACTGTCACTGCCGTATCCACATGCAATCCCTTGCGCAGAAGTCCTACATCGATGGATAGGATGTCGCCTTCCTGCAACTGGCGCTTGTCCGAGGGAATCCCGTGTACGACCTCGCTATTGATTGAGGTGCAAAGCGTTGCCGGATACCCTTGGTAGCCCTTGAACGCAGGTTGGGCGCCCGCCTTGCCGATCAACCGCTCGGCCAGCTGATCCAGGGCAATGGTGGTCTTCCCTGGAGCGACCTCTTTACAAACCTTTCGGACAACGGAGGCAAGAATCATTCCGTTTTCACGTAGGATAGCGATCTCGGCCGGGGTTTTCAGTTGAATCATTCGGCGATTAAGTCAAGGATGTCGCTCAGCACTTCGCTGGAGGGCCTTTTCCCATCGACTTCATACAACAACCCTTGCTTGCTGTAATACTCGATCAGGGGAGCAGTCTCTTGGGCGTACACGTCGTATCGGTTCTTGATCACATCAGGTTGATCGTCGTTCCGCAGGAAGAGCAGACTTCCGCAGGCGTCACAGCGCATATCCATCTCCGGCGGATTGAACAGGAGGTTATAAATCTGCCCACAATCCTGGCAAACACGACGGGAGGAGAGTCGGTGGATTACTTCCTCTCGCGAAAGTGCCACATTGATTACGCCGTCGAGTGGGGTGATCTCAGCCAGTGCCTCGGCCTGTACAACCGTTCGTGGAAAGCCGTCAAGGATGAATCCATCTGCATTGGTAATACGTTCGCGGATCATGTCGACGATTAGATTGTCAGGAACCAGATCTCCTTTGTCCATCCATCCCTTTGCGGCTTGACCGAGGGCGGTACTACGCGCCACTTCCTCCCGCAAAATGTCTCCGGTAGAGAGGTGAACAAGGCCGGTTTTCTCCGCAAGGAGCTTTGCTTGTGTCCCCTTGCCTGCACCGGGAGGGCCAAGGAGCGAGATTCTCCGCCAACTCATCACCCTCTCCTTCCCAACAGTCCTCCCGCTTTGGTCAAGCTCTCGTAATGCCGCATTACGAGGTGTGCTTCGATCTGCATCAAGGTATCGATCCCAACGCCAACAACGATTAACAGTGAGGTGCCTCCGACGAGGAACATCCCGCGTATGCCACTGATCGCCGAAAAGATGTAGGGAAGTACAGCGACTGCAGCTAGAAAGAGGGCACCGATGAGGAGGATCCGATTCAGCACTCCCGAGATGTAATCGGCCGTCGGCTTGCCAGGGCGCACGCCGGGAATGAAACCACCCGCTTCGCGCACGTTCTTTGCCAAATCTTGCGGGTCGAAGACAATCGAGCTGTAGAAATAGGTGAAGAACAAGATGAGAAGCACGTAGGCGATCATATAGGGAATGCTCCCATTGGCGACGTACGGTTGCAACCAAGCGAGGGCCGGGAGCCACTGAGTGAAGGTCATCGGCATGGTGAGTATTGCCGTGGCAAAAATGATCGGAATGACGCCGCCTTGATTGACGCGGATCGGCAGGTGAGTGGTGTGTCCCCCGTAGATGCGGCGCCCGGAAGTCCTCTTGGCGTACTGGATCACGATCTTTCGCTGTCCTTGCTGAATCATGACTACTCCGGCTATCACCACTATAAGGATGGCGAAGAACGCAACCCCCCAGAACGGGCTCACTGTTCCGGCTGAGATCTCAATGTACGTTGACTGCAGCTGCGCGGGAAATCGAGACAGGATGCTGATCATGATGATCATACTAATACCGTTTCCGATTCCGTTTTCCGTGATTCGCTCACCCAACCACATGAGGAAGATCGTTCCCGTGGTCAGCGCAATGATGGAGGTGAGATAGAACCAGATCCCGCCACTTGCCAGCTGCCAGTTGATGATCAGCATGCTCATTGTTGCTGCCTGAATGACCGCAAGTCCAAGGGTTGCCCACCGCGTGTACGTGGTGATCTTTCGTCGTCCCTCACGACCCTGCTGCTGCATCTCCTTCAACTTCGGAATAACAGCGGTGAGCAGGCTGAAGATAATCGACGCGTTGATGTAGGGGGTTACCCCCAGTGCGAACAGTGAGAACCGCTGCAGTGCCCCACCGGTGAACATATTGAGGAAATCGAAGATCCCTCCGCCCTGGCTAGCAAAGAAGCCCTTCAGTGCCTCTGCGTCGACGCCGGGAACGGCGATGTGCGTTCCAAAACGGAAGACGATAATAGCACCCAGGGTAAATAGAATTCGCTTTCGAAGTTCCGGAATCCGAAATAAAGAGGCGAATTTCTCCCACATCGCTACACCGCTTCGGCCAGTCCGCCGGCCTGCTCAATCTTGCGCCTGGCTTCACGTGTGAAGCGGTGTGCTCGCACCGTTAGGGGTTTCGTTAGCGCGCCTCTCCCGAGGATTTTCAACTTATCTTTTCGCCCCTTGATGAGGCACATCTCCCGAAGGGTTTCTAGTGTCACCTCAGCCTGAGGCAGGAAGCGACTTTCGAGTGTATCCAGGTTGACACAAGCGTATTCCACTCTTCGGGTCTGAAAACCGCGCTTGGGGAAACGCATCCAGACAGGAGTTTGGCCACCCTCGTAGCCGGGGCGCACCCCTCCACCGCTGCGTGAGTTCTGACCCTTTGTTCCGCGACCGCTCTCGTGGCCGCCATGACCAGAACCATATCCGCGCCCAACACGTTTGCGCTTGCGGTGGCTTCCTCTACTCGGCCGAAGCTCTTCAAGTTGCATTCGTGACCTCTGCCTTTGTTTCGGCCTTGCTTCCCCTCAGCTCTTCGACCTCTCTACGGCTACGCAGTTGGGTCAATCCGTTGACCGCTGCTCGCGATAGGGTTAGTGGGTTGGTCGTTCCCAGTGATTTGGTCAGGATGTCGCTGATCCCTGCGAGTCGGCAAACCGCTCCCACCGTGACACTCGCGATAACTCCCGTTCCAGGGTGAGCCGGTTTCAGCAACACCTTGCCTGCTTTGAACTTCCCGATCACTTCGTGAGGGATGGTCTGTCCATCCAGGTAGACGTCAACCAGGTGTTTCTTGGCGTCGTGAATCGCTTGATGAATGGCGCGCGGGATCTCGGTTGTGTTTCCCAATCCAACTCCAACTCGTCCCTTGCGATCTCCAACAACCATTGTGACCCGAAACTTCAGATTCCGACCACCCTTTGTGACCTTACTGACCCTTCTGATATCGATGATCTCATTTTCGAACTCGTCGGTGGTGATCAAAATCTTAACCCTCCCTTGCGACAAGCTTCGGCGAGGGCAGCAACCACACCATGATAAGGGTAGCCGCCTCGATCGAAAACGACTGTTTCAATGCCGTGTTCCAGTGCCCTCTTGGTAAGAAGTTCCCCTACTTTTCCCGAGGAGTGTATGTTACACCCGGTGATTGCCTCCCGTAACTCACGGTCCAAAGTTGACGCCGAGACAAGGGTTGTACCTGCCTCGTCGTCGACCACCTGTGCGTACACATGATGCAGGCTCTTTGTGATGCACAGTCGGGGGCGTGACCGAGTGCCGGAGATCGTTTTACGAAGCCGGCGATGGCGCCTGAGCCGTTCCGCCTTTCTGTTGGTCGTTGACACCGTTCTCACGCTCCCATGCCGGGACCCTGGCCGCCCAGCTTCCCTGCCTTATGTAATACCTCTTCATCCTGGTACCGGATGCCCTTCCCCTTATATGGCTCAGGCTTGCGGAAAGACCGGATCTTGGCAGCAACCTGCCCGACCTGTTGCTTGTCTGCCCCACGGATGATGATCTCTCCCGGATTAGGGAGCTCAGCTTCCACCCCTTCCGGAAGCACATACTCCACCGGTTGAGAGTAACCGAGGTCAAGGATAAGAGTCTCTCCTTGAAGCCTGGCGCGATATCCGAGTCCCTTCACCAATAGTGCCTTCTCCCAGCGTTGAGAGACCCCGTGAACCATATTGGCCAACAGACTCCGGTAGAGGCCATGAAAGGCGCGGCTCTGTTTATCATCGCGTCGTCGACTCACCGTTACCACGCTGTCCGCAACAACGATCTCCACCCGGTCGGGACGATAATCCTGCACAAGTCGACCGTATTTGCCCTCCACCGCAAGGAGTGCTGGGCCTACCTCGACCTTCACGCCATCAGGGATCTTCACTGGTACTTTTCCCACCTTAGACATCGCTTGTCACCCTACCATATCTCACAGAGAACCTCCCCGCCGATTCCGCGTTCTTGGGCTTCACGCCCAGACAAGATCCCTTGTGAAGTGGAAACGATACAAATACCAAGTCCTCCAACCGGTTTCGGTATCTCCTCCTTGCTGGCATACATCCGGCGGCTCGGTTTACTCACCAGTTTGATTCCAGTTATGGCGCGCTGGGCTTTGCTTCGTTCTCCTCTATATTTTAGTCGGAGGCGAAGCGCAGATTGTGGCTTCTGATGGATGACCTCGTAGCTCGAAATGAAGCCCTCCGCTTCTAGGATGCGGGAGATCGTCTCCTTGACTTTGGAATGTGGCATTGACACATCGGGATGGAACTTTTCATTCGCGTTTCGAATCCGCGTCAGCATGTCAGCTATGGGGTGTTCTATCGTCATCGTTTCTCCCTACCAACTTGCTTTCTTTACGCCGGGGATCTCCCCTCGGTGCGCTAGCTTGCGAAAGCAAAGTCGGCAGATCCCGAAATCACGAAAATACCCGTGTGGACGTCCGCATAAACTGCATCTGCTGTACGCCCGGGTGGAAAACTTTGGAGGCTTTTTGCTCTTTAAAATTAATGCTTTCTTGGCCATGACCTCTCCCTAGTCTTTGAATGGAAGTCCAAGATCCTTGAGAAGCGCGTAACCCTCTTGATCGGTTCTGGCAGTGGTTACGATCGTTATGTCCATCCCTTGGATCGTCACGATGTCGTTGTAGGAAATCTCTGGGAAGACGAGTTGCTCACTGATTCCCAGCGTGTAGTTGCCCCGGCCGTCGAATGATGAGGACGATAGACCCCGGAAATCGCGGATTCCGGGTAGGACTGCGTTAAACAATTTGTTCAAGAACTCGTGTGCCTGATCGCGACGCAGGGTCACCTTGCATCCAATTGGATCTCCAGCCGCAAGATGAAAATCAGAGATCGACCGCATTGCTTTTGTCACAATCGGCTTTTGTCCGGCAATCGTTGCCATGTTCTTCATTGCTCCCTCGAGCACCTTGGGATTATCTTTATCAGAGACTCCCATATTGATCACGACCTTCTCCACACGCGGAACCTGCATGACATTTGCCAGATGGAGTCCCTTCATCAACCGAGGGGCAATCTCTTTCGCAAACCTCTCACGTAACAACATTTCTATCGGAATACCTCGCCACACTGTTTACAACGGCGTATCTTTTCGCCCTCCACCACCGCGAAACCGACGCGTGTTGGGAGGCCGCATTCTGGACAAAGTGGCAACACATTTGAAATGTGTATGGTTCCTTCACGCTTGATGATCCCCGGCTCGCGCAGGGTTTGGGTTGGTCGTTGATGCTTTGTGATCATGTGTACGTTTTCTACAACCAGCCTGCTTCGCTCGGGATAGACGACAAGCACTTTGCCGACCTTTCCGCGATCGTTTCCTGCGATCACCTTTACCCGATCCCCCTTGCGCACAGTCCTCATCATATTCTCCTTTATAAGACTTCGGGAGCGAGGGAGATGATCCGCATCATTCTCTTGTCCCGCAACTCACGTGCTACTGGCCCAAACACCCGCGTCCCGATGGGTTCCCCCTGATTATTGATGAGCACGATTGCGTTATCGTCAAATCGGATATAGGTTCCATCCTTCCGACGATAGGCACTACGGGTGCGGACGATGACTCCTCGTACGATCTGCCCCTTCTCTATGTCGCTGGTAGGTAGGCGTTTGCGCACCGACCCAACCACTACATCCCCTATTTCGCCACGTCGCCGGTTCGACGGCCCTAGGACATTGATGCAGCGGACCTGTTTTGCACCAGAATTGTCCGCCACCTTTAACATCGTTTGCATCTGAATCACAATCAGGCCTCTGCTTTTTCGATGATCTCAGCCAGTCTCCAGCGCTTGGTCAGGCTGTAGGGTCGTGACTCCTCGATCTTCACGAGGTCCCCCAGCCCAGCCGCTTCGGCGGGGTCGTGCGCGTAGAACTTCGCGTGTTTTCGAACATGCTTGCGGTAGCGAGGGTGCAGGTGTCGTTCTTCCACCCTTACCACAATAGTCTGCCGCATACGGTCGCTTACCACGCGTCCCATTTTCACTTTCCTCATCCTTGTTCCTCCTGCATCTTCACTCTGGCAATCGTCATAACCCGCGCGATATCTTTGCGCGTCTTGCATAGCTCAGCCGTATTATCCAGCTCTCCCGTCGCCTTTTGGAAACGCAGGTTGAACAGCTTCCTTTTGAACTCTTGCTCCTTCTGCACGAGCTCCTCTACGGTCAACTCGCGCAACTCCTCGGCCTTCATGTCTCGCCTCCCAGTAGCACCTTGCTCTTCAACCGGGTAGGGATGGGAAGCTTGTGGCCAACGAGTTCGTGGACCCTTTTTGCCTCTGCTTCACTGATCCCCGCAATCTCAAACAGGATTCGACCAGGCTTCACCACCGCTACCCAGTGATCCACCGCGCCTTTTCCCTTGCCCATGCGTGCTTCAGCAGGGTGTTTGGTGATTGACTTGTCGGGAAAGACGCGAATCCAGATCTTGGAATCGCGGTGAGTTTGACGGGCGATAGTGGTCCGGCAGGCTTCGATCTGTTGTCCGGTGATCCACGCCGGTGCAAGGCCTTGGATTCCATACTCGCCAAAGGCAATATCATTCCCCCGCAAGGCCTTTCCTTTCATTCGGCCGCGATGAGACTTTCTGTACTTTGTTCGCTTAGGAAACAATAAAGCCATTTAATCCTACCTTATTCCTTTGTGCTGCCAGCGGTATGCTCGCCGCGGAAAACCCACGCCTTGACTCCGATGTTGCCGTACTTCGTTCTTGCCTCAGTGAAGCCGTAATCGATATCAGCACGAATTGTCTGCAGGGGAACTCGACCCTCTCTCATTGTGATGGATCGGGCGATCTCAGAGCCGCCGAGTCGGCCGCTGACTTTGATCTTCACGCCTTGTGCCCTTGCAGCCATCACGCGACGCATCACTTCCTTCATGGCACGGGCGGGTGCAATGCGACTTTCGATTTGCCTGGCCACATCCTGGCTTATGAGTGTGGCTTCCAAGTCCGGGCGCTCGATTTCTGCGATCGAGATCTTTGCCTTTCGCCCAGTAAGCCGCTCCACAGCCACTTGCAGTTGCCCGATCTCGCTGCCTCCACGGCCGATGATGATCCCGGGTCGTGCCGAGCGGATGACGATAGACACACGGTCCTCCTTAGACCGCTCGATATTCACCTCAGCGACGGCCGCTCCGCGGTAGCGCTTGGCGATTAGGTCGCGAATATGCTTGTCTTCGGCGATATACTCTGGAGCGAGTTTGGGGTTGTACCAGTTGGAGATCCACTTGCGACTGACCCCGACTCGAAAGCCAATTGGATGGATCTTCTGTCCCATTATTCCTCTTTCTTCTCGCCTAATATGATAGTGACATGGCTCGACGGACGGCGAATGATATCTGCCCGCCCCATTGCTCGTGGTTTCAAACGTCGATACGAGCGCCCCATATCCACAACGGCACGCTGGATAAATAGTCGATCTATGTTGACATCGTAGGTGTTCTCTGCATTGGCGATCGCCGATTCCAATGTCTTGCGAATTGGCCGTGCCGCCTTCTTATTGGACAGGGAAACGATACGGAGGGCCTCATTCACGTCCTTGCCGCGGATGCCATCGATCACAAGTCTAGCCTTGCGCGGAGACACGCGGACAAACCTTGTCACTGCCCGTGCTTCCATAGTATCTCTCCCTAGGTCAGGCCGGGGGCCCGTTTCTTCTTCGTTCCGCCGTGTGCACGGAAGGTTCGCGTTGGTGCGAATTCACCCAACTTGTGGCCCACCATGTTTTCTACAATGTACACAGGTACGTGCACTTTGCCGTTATGAACTTTAATTGTTAGTCCGACCATCTCCGGCGTAATCATGGAACTCCGCGACCACGTGATGATCTCTTCGAGTTCCCCTCTTTTTGCCCGCTGAATCTTGTTGCGGAGACTTTCCTTGACGTAGGGTCCTTTCTTCGTTGACCTGGGCATACGCTCTCCTTACCGTCTTCCCTTGCCAGCTCTACGTACAATCAGGGCGTCACTACGCTTTCGCTTCTTCCTTGTCCTCCCACCCTTTGCCAGCTTCCCGGTTGGCGAGACTTGCGGCCGGCCTACACGGGCACGTCCCTCTCCACCGCCGTGCGGATGATCGACCGGGTTCATTGCTACCCCCCGCACCTTGGGCCTGCGTCCTAGGTGGCGAATTCGTCCTGCCTTTCCGTGCTTGACATTCTTGTGATCGGGGTTGGACACGACACCGATTGTGGCTCGGCATGCTGTGTTGAAGATTCGCACTTCGCCAGAAGGCAAACGTACGTGCGCCCGATCGCCCTCCTTGCCAATTAACTTTGCTGATGTCCCTGCAGAGCGGGCTACCTTGCCACCACTCCCGACGCGCAACTCCAAACTGTGAATCTCAGCCCCCAGCGGAATCCGTTGTAATGGCATGGTGTTTCCGACTTGAACCTCAGCCTGTTCCCCCGCCTCGACCGTTCTGCCGATCTCTAGTGAGATCGGGGAGAGGATATACCGCTTCTCGCCATCGGCGTAGTGGAGAAGTGTAATCCACGCTGATCGGTTCGGGTCGTATTCTCGCGAGACGACGCGGGCTGGAATCCCGTCCTTGTCACGGACGAAATCGATGAGCCGATAACGGCGCTTGTGCCCGCCTCCGCGCCACCGAACGGTAGTTCTCCCTTGGAAATTTCTGCCACCGGTCTTGCGCAACGGTCTAAGAAGTCTTTTCTCTGGAGAGACCAAAGACAGTTCGCTGTAATCAGGAAGGCTCGTATGACGCTGCCCCGGCGATGTCGGCTTATATGTTTTCAGAGCCATGCCTGCTCATCCTCCCATCACATCAATTCGGTCACTTGGGGCCAGACGCACGATGGCCTTTCGCCAACGAGGCGTTCGACCGTGCATCTGATTAAGCCGCTCGCGACGGGGCTTTCCTTTCCTATTGGCTGTCCACACTTTTTCGACCTTCACTTTAAACAGCTCCTCAACCGCTTTCTTGATCTCGATCTTGTTGGCACCGAGAGCTACGCGGAACGCGTACTTGTTCTCCTGTTGCTTCTCCCACGTTTCCTCAGTCAGGATCGGAGCAAGCACAATATCCTCAGCATGTCTCAGTTTCGTCATTACGAGAACCTGTCCTTCAATTCCTTCAGTGCTTCCAGAGTCAATATGAGTCCTTCATGTCGCAAGACATCGTACACATTGAGCCCGCAGCAGGCTAGGCACTTGGCCTGGGCGAGGTTGGAAAAGGACTTTCTAACTGGCCGATTATACTCGTCTGCTCCGACGACTACCAGAGTTGAGGTGCTCATCTCTAGACGATCCAGCAAAGCAAGAGCAGCTTTGGTCCTTGGCTCCTCAATCGTCATCCGATCGACTAGGACGATCTTTCCTTCGTTGGCGCGGTCGGAGAGTGCCGAGATAAGCGCCTGACGGCGCATCTTCTTTGTCAGTTTGACATGATAGGTACGCGGTTTCGGGCCGAAGGTAACACCACCTCCAACCCAAAGAGGCGAACGGCGCGACCCTGCACGAGCACGGCCCGTTCCTTTTTGCCGCCAAGGCTTTCGGCCGCCGCCGCGCACCTCGCCGCGCGATTTGGTCGAGCTCGTCCCCTGACGTCGATTCAAAAGCTGCGCACGTACGGTTCTATGCAATAGGTCAGCATTGACTGCAGCACCGAAGATCCCCTCTTCCAGTTCGAAATCCTGGGGACCTACAGCTTCATCAGAGGCATATAGCTTCGCCTTAACCATGCCTCTTCCTTAGTTGTAGGATGGACCCTCGTGGCCCCGGGGTCGCTCCTTTGAGGATTAGCAAGTTCTTCTCGGGATCGACACGTAAGACCTTTAAACCTTTTACGGTGATGCGACACCTTCCCGTTTGACCCGGAAGCTTCTTCCCTTTGATCACGCGTCCCGGCTCAACACAATTCCCCACGGATCCGGGACGTCTGTGAAAATGGGAGCCGTGCGATTTTGGCCCCCCAGCAAAATTCCATCGCTTGACTACTCCCTGAAACCCCAACCCGCGCGAGATCCCGCTGGCGTCGATCTTCTCCCCCTCGGAAAAAATGTTCACACTGACTTTGTCGCCGGTCTGGTAAGCTGTGGGATCGTCTACCCGTGCCTCAAACAGGTGCCGATGCGTGGAGATTCCGGCCTTCTTGTAATGTCCCTGCAGGGGGCGGGTTGCCTTTCGCTCCGCAAGCTCCTGGTAGCCAAGTTGGAGTGCGTTGTACCCGTCTGTTTCTACAGTTTTGATTTGCACCACCGTGCAAGGATGAGCCTCGAACACTGTTGCCCCAACAGCGCGATCCTCGACAAACATCTGTGTCATTCCAATCTTCTGTGCCAAGATTCCCAAAGCCATGCGCCTAACCTCCGTCCATCCTACAGTTTGATCTCGATGTCGATTCCGGTAGGAAGCTCGATATCCATCAGGGCAGTGATGGTCTCCGATGTTGGCTCTTTGATATCGAGCAGTCGAGTATGGATTCGTCGTTCGAAGTGTTCCATCGACCGTTTATCGATGTGGGGAGAGCGTAGGACGGTGTAAACTCGCCTTTCCGTTGGGAGTGGAATGGGACCGGAGATCTTGGCCCGAGTCGCTTGTGCTGACTCCACGATCTTCCTGATTGAGGAGTCGACCAGCTCATGGTCATAGCCTCGCAGCTTGATTCTAATCTTTTCTCTCGCCATGGTCAGTAACCTCGACTTCTTATGATCTCTTCCTTCAGTCCTTCAGGGGCCACTTCGTAACGAGCCACTCGCAACGTATAGGTACCCCGCCCTTGTGTTAAGGAGCGCAGCCGCGTGGCATAGCCGAATGTCTCTGCCAGCGGAACAGCGACAAACACAATCTGTATCGAGTCCTGTACCCGCAGCTCGCCAACCTCCCCGCGCCTGCGTGCCAGATCCTCCATTACCTCACCCACATATTCCGTCGGAGTGATCACCTCCCCCTCCATAATTGGCTCAAGAAGGTCAAACTTGCCCTTCTCATAAGCCTTACGGAGTACTGCTGCCGCAGCCGCTTGGAAGGCTAGCTCCGACGAATCAACCGGGTGAAAAGAACCACCAACCAAGGTGGCTCCCACATCTACCAAAGGATAACCGGCAAGAGGGCCGTTTGTCAACGCCTCTCTAAGCCAAACCTCGACTGCTGCGCGGTATTCCCTCGGAATCTCATCATCTTTGAGGGTGTTTGTGAATCGGAACCCGTCCTCGCGAGCGAGGGGCTCAAACCGAACCACAACATGCCCGTATTGACCGCGTCCGCCTGTCTGTTTGATGAATTTCTCCTCAATTTCGATTGGCTCGTGCAGTGTCTCGCGGTAGGCTACTTGTGGCTTTCCAACGTGGGCCTTTACTCCATGTTCCTCGAGAAGCCTCCGTATCAGGACTTCCA